>Ga0302320_10000473_pt1 | contig 95890 bp, 66 predicted proteins | sample Bog_T0_3_FD_202130 | JGI IMG/M metagenome (GOLD analysis project Ga0302320, IMG submission 202130) | Peat permafrost microbial communities from Stordalen Mire near Abisko, Sweden - Bog_T0_3 | ecosystem: Environmental > Terrestrial > Soil > Wetlands > Peat | place: Sweden: Abisko, Stordalen Mire... | reverse complement strand
TGAACGCGGTCAATCGCCTGGTAGCTTTATTCCGCAAACGATGCTTTGCAACACGCCGCCGCGCCCGAGGGAATGGGGCGACCCAGCGACCGCTAGCCGGCAACTACGCATTTGAGCAGCTCGAAACACGTATCATGTTGTCGATGGGGCTTACCGCAGTGGCATCTTTCGCCGGGTCTTCTGGCGCGAGTCCCTACGGGGGCGTGATCGAGGACTCCAGCGGCAATCTCCTCGGCACTACTTCGGGCGGTGGTGCATCTGGGGCGGGCACGGTGTTCGAGGTTGCCCGTGGGAGCGGTGCGATCACCACCCTCGCCTCGTTCAATGGAACCACCGGATCCCGGCCCTACGGGGGAGTGATCGAGGACTCCGGCGGCAATCTGTTCGGCACTACTGATGAAGGTGGCGTGTACGGCACGGTGTTCGAGATTGCCAAAGGGAGCGGTACGATCACCACACTCGCCTCGTTCAATGGAACCAACGGGTCCCAGCCCTACGGGGGCGTGATTGAGGACTCCGGCGGCAATCTCTTTGGAACCACAGCGTTCGGTGGCGCGTCGAACGGCGGCACGGTGTTCGAGTTGGTCGCCACCGCGCCGGCTATCCCCACGGGACTAACCGCTACGGCCGCTGGCAGCCAATCAGTGTCGATCAGTTGGAATTCATCGAGCGGCGCAACCAGCTACAGCCGCCAGCGAGCTACATCCGCCAGCGGGACCTATACCCAGGTCCACATTGGTTCGGCTACGCAATATTTCGACAGCAGCCTGTCACCCAATACCACCTATTACTACGAGGTCGACGCCAGCAACGACTCGGGCAGCTCATCCTACTCGACGGCGGTCTCGGCCACGACGGGGGCCCCGCCGAGCTTTGCGCTCATCGGCCCCACAGCCGGAACGTTCACCGCTGGTAACACCGTGACCATCCAGTGGACCGCTGCCAACGTCGACGTCGCTGGTCCGACCAAGATTACCCTGGGCTACGACCCGGATGCCACGGCCTTCGATGCCAACCAGCACTGGCTCGAAGTCGACGGGGTGACGGCGGCCAACGGCACGGCGTCGTACAGTTGGAACACCACCGGAGTGGCCTCGGGGACCTATCACCTCAGCGGCTACATGTATGATTTCGCGACCGGTCAGGCGGTCTAATCGCACCTCACGACGTCACTCGTGATTACGGGCGGCGCTCCGCCCGCGTTCACACTCACCGGCCCGAGCGCGGGAACATTCAGTGCCGGGCAAAGCGTGACCATTCAATGGACAGCGGCGAACGTTGACGCGGCGGGACCCACCAAGATCAGCCTGGGCTACGATGCGGATGCGACCGCCTTCGACGCCAATGAGCACTGGCTCGAAATCGACCAGGTCACCGCGGCCAACGGTGCCGGGTCGTACAGTTGGAACACCACTGGCATCGCGGCGGGAACCTACTACCTCAGCGGTTACACGTATGATTTCTCGACGGGCCAGCAGCTCTTGTCGCACCTCACCACCTCGATCATCATCACGGCGAGCGCCTCCGGCCCGCCCGCCTTTACGCTCACCGGCCCCAGCGCGGGAACATTCAGCGCCGGGCAGAGCGTGACGATCCACTGGACCGCGACGAACGTCGACGTGGCCGGACCTACGAAGATCACCCTGGGCTACGACCCCGATACCACGGCTTTTGACACCAACCAACACTGGATCGAAGTCGACCAGGTCACGGCGTCCAATGGCGCGGCATCCTACAGTTGGATCACCACCGGGGTGGCTTCGGGAACCTATTACCTTAGCGGTTACATGTATGATTTCACGACCGGTCAGGCAGGCTACTCGCACCTCGGCACGTCGATTGTTATCACGGGCGGCGCTCCGCTCGCCTTTACGCTCACCGGTCCGAGCGCGGGAACATGCGCAGCCGGACATTGCCTGACGATCCAATGGTCGGCATCGAACGTCGACGTGGCGGGGCCCACCAAGATCAGCCTGGGTTACGACCCGGATGTGACGGCGTTTGATGCCAACCAGCACTGGATCGAGGTCGATGGGGTCACCGCCGCCAACGGCGCCGCGTCGTACAGTTGGAATACCACCGGCGTCGCCTCCGGGACCTATTACCTCAGCGGCTACATGTATGATTTCTCGACGGGTAAGGCGGTTTACTCCAACCTCACTACGTCGATCATCATCACCGGCGGTGGTGCCCCTGCTTTTACACTGAACGCCCCGAGCGCGGGAACATTCGCCCCCGGGGCAAGTGTGACGATCCAATGGTCAGCAACCAACGTCGATGTGGCGGGGCCCACCAAGATCACTCTGGGCTACGACCCGGATGCCACACCCTTTGACGCCAACCAGCACTGGTTGGAGATTGACGGGGTTACCGCGGCCAACGGCGCGGGGTCGTACACCTGGAACACGACCGGCATCGCGGCGGGAACTTACTATCTCAGCGGTTACATGTACGATTTCGCGGTGGACAAGGCAGTTTACTCCAACCTCACTACGTCGATTATCATCACTTGACCCGAATTGAGCGATCCCGTTACAAACCGGCATGAGCTTGTCCCCAATGAATTCGGACCGGCATATTCTGTATCCCCGGGGCCCCCGGGTTTCTGATAGATAAAGAGAAAGTCCCGTACCATCGGCGCGGGCTGGATCGGCGGATCAACCTGGGCACAGGGAAGCTGCAAAGACTTCCCGTGCTCCAGGTCTCTTGCCTGGCCAAAATCGGCCATGACTTCATCGCTCCAGAATCTCGGCCTCTACCCCCAGCAAGAACAAGAATTCAAAAAGGCCCGCAGCGAGCCGCTGGAGGAGCTGGAGGTGGAGGATGGCAGGAAGGAGCTTGCCCACCCTCAATACCCGTACTACAATCTGGAACTGAAGGCCCTGCGCAGATCCCATAGCGCCACGTCGTGATTTGGGGAGCGAAACTCCTCAGCGCGCCGCAGCCGGAGCTGCACGCCGGTTGGATTATGCCGCAGAACCGATTGCCCGATTACGTGCGGGTCAAGGACGGCTAGGTTGTGGCCGGAGGCCATTTCGACAACCACTGGCAAATGCCGAGGGTACCAATGAACCACAATCCCATGAATTCCATTCGTTGCGGGCTGGCCTCGTTGTTATTGGTCCTGGCGCCGGGATGGCTGGCGGCCGGCGAGTTCCGCGCCGCGGTGGTCAAGGTGGATATCACGCCGACTGGTCAGCAATGGTTGGTGGGCTACGCGCCGCGGCAGTCGACGGGCGTTCACGACCACATCTACCACCGCATCGCCGTGCTGGACGACGGCCACACGCAGTTCGTGCTGGTTTCTTCCGAACTGGTCGGCTTCTCGCCGGCCCTGTACGACGAATTCGCCGCGCGGTTGGAGCGGGAGACCGGAATCCGCCGGGTCAACCTGTGGTGGACCGTGACGCATACCCATTCGTCGGTGGAGGTCGGACCGCCGGGTCTGGGTAAGGCCTTTTCCAACCTGGCCAAGCGCTATGAACACGATTACGACCATGCCCTCCTGGAACACATCCAGCAAAGCCTCATGGCCGGGATCCAGGAGGCCCGCGGCAAGCTGGCGCCGGCCAGCCTGGAAGCCGGCACGGGAACGGCCCTGGCGAACATCAACCGCCGGGCCCGCACGGAGAAGGGGGACATCGTGCTGGGCTTGAATCCCTACGGCCCGACCGACCGGCAGATCGGGCTGCTGCGGCTCAAACGGGCCGACGGCTCGCTGCTGGGCTTGATCGCCAACTACGCGGTCCACGGGACGGTGCTCGGCCAGAAAAATACGCTCATCAGCGGCGACGCACCGGGCATCGTGGCCAGCTATGTCGAAAAGAAGCTCGGAGCGACGATGTTGTTCATCAACGGCGCGGCCGGCAACCTGGCGCCCACCTACACCGTCCGCGACGACATTCCCAGCAGCCATATCCAGGAATTTACGGTGCTCCTGGGAGACCGTATTCTGGCCGCCAACCGCGACATGGCTCCGCGAGCGCAGGTGGTCCGGCTCGCCGCCGGCGAGAAGATTGTGGAGAGCCCCCGCGCTCCGCAAATGGGCTGGGACGACAGTCTCGGAAAATACCTGCGCAAGGCCGACGACGGCAGCGCGCTGGTCCGCTTGCCGGTGCGATTCCTGAAGGTGAGCGACGAAGTCGTCCTCTGGGCCGCGCCAGTGGAACTGTTCTGCGAGATTGCCATCAACGTCCGCAACGCCTCGCCGTTTCCGTACACGTTCTATTTCGGATACGCCAACGGCTGGCTGGGTTACCTCCCCACGCAGCAAGCGTTCGGCGAAGGGGGCTATGAGGTCAAGACGTCAGTCTTCACCCCCCGCATCGAAGCGGATCTGACCGATTCCGTGCTGAGCTATCTGCAGGGATTGAGCCGGTAGCGCGGCGCCGATCTGAAGCGACGGGAGGCCGCCATGCTATGAGTCGTATCGGACGAATCCGTCGCGGCAGACGGGGACTGACGCTGTCAGCCGCGGTCTGTTTTCCGGGCGCCGCCGCTTTGTTCGGCAAGTTCGGTATGGCTCGCAGGTTCAACTCCATGTCGGGCCGGCTTCCCCTCCACGCGTAATTGCCATGGATGGGACGCGGATCACACCCATCCATCGTGGTGCTCCAGGGCATGCGCGCGGCTGAGAAATGGCGATCGACATAGTCCCAACGCGTCGAGGCGATGCGCCCATCGTGGGTCACGCTTGGATGCCACTCATTAAATAGCCAAAGCCGGATTGCGTCGCAATTGAGGCCTTTTGATGGGAACCTCGACGCATGACTTGCCGGAACGTCGTTTCTTTGCTAACGACTCTTGTTGGCGGCACCGTCGACCGCCGCAGCCGCCGACCAGCGGATCGCCCGGCCCACGATGTCCTGATATTGCGGGCACTTGTACGCCGACTCGCCATGCCCCAATTGCAGGTAGAACACCGGCGAGTGCCGATAAGTGTGGACCCAGGCGATGGCCTTCACGTTGGCCGACTGGTCGGTCGTAAGCAGGACATGGACCTGCGGATCGATCGTGTGTCCCTGGTACACTTCGTCGTGGATCGCGAAATCGCTCAATCCGCGCGTGATCGGATGCTGCGGGTCCTCGATGTGGATCTTGAAATCGAAGTCGTTCTTCGCCCCCGAGAGCCAGCGGGTTACGCCCACGATCTTCTGGAACTCGGGCCAGGGTCGATAGCCGTAAATGGCATGATGCAGGATCACCAGTCCGGTACCGCGATCGAGCAGCTTCAAGAAGTTCTCTTGCCGTTTCTCCGAAGGCTTTTTCATGTAGTTGTAGAGCACTATCGCATCGTAGGGCCACGCGTCAACCTTTTCGAAGGCCTCGCCGCCGGTCTTCTCTTCGACGAACGTGCAGTCCATGTCGGCGTAGGCGGCAAAGATCGCGCGGAACGGTTTGACCGAATACGGATGCCCGCCTGCAACGACCAGCACCTGGAGTTTCTTCGCAGAACCGGCCGCCGGTTTCTCGTCCGCCCGGATGGCGGGGCTCGTCACTAAGAGGGCGGAAATCAAGCCAGTAAGGAGCAGCGATGGGGAACGCGGCATGGTTGGTGTTCCTTGTGGAGGTGGGCAGGGGCCAGCAGGCCCTATTCTACTTTGCCGACAACGGAAGTGGAACATGCCGTTTTTCCGCACCCGGTGCCCTTGCCTAACCCCTTTCCCCCTTGACGGAAACCGTCCTTTTTCGACGGCTCTCGCAATACGTATGGCTTGCTGGGACCCCGCCCTACACTGGATCGGCTAGTCGACGGCGGGTAACCCAGAGCGTGAACCGGTACCGTGTCGGTTACTGAGAAGAACCCCGTGTTTGATATACCAGTTCTTCACCCGCTCCAGCACGGTTTCATTCATGGATATTTCTCGGTGAGTGACGCCGGGGTAGACGTACATCTCGTGCTCCACCTTGTTTTGCGTCAGGGTGGCTGCCAACCGCTCGTCGCAACCCAAGGACACGGCCTTGTCCGCGTCGCCGTGGTGGATGGAATAGGGCGCCCTGACGTGGAGTGAATACTCCTTGTTGTAAGGCTGCTCGCCCGCAACTGCTCGCTGTTGGACGATGGGCAAGCATTGCTTTGCGGGTCTGATCATATACGCACCATCCGGCGTTCCGCGGTAAGTATCAAGCAACAATTCTCGTTTTGCAGCAAGCCCAGAGCCATCCCCATCCACCCCATCTTGAAGGGCGCCGGCGGCGACGTCAAGATACGTTGGTTTTCCACAATGACCGCTTCACTCCCACCGCCACGGTGAGCTCGGCATCCATGCCTTCCGATAGTGCCGTCTCGAAAAACAAGACACTGGGAAGCCGTGAGAGCTGAGGTTCATGACAAAGGTCAACACCTTCGCTTCAGACCATCGGCTCACTGGTGACCACCGTAAGGCTGTGCAGTGGGCCTGCCAAGCCTGGCGATGCTGTGGTCCATATCCGGCGTCTGGCACGCGCTGCCAGCCTTAGCGAAGGCACGTGACCTGGTTCGCGAAAGGGTGGCCGCCGGACTCACTCGCAATATCCTCGTCACGATTCGTGGTGGTATCTACGAACAGGCTGCAGCACTCGACTTTGGGCCGCAAGACTCGGGAACCGAGAAGTGTTCGATCACCGATGCCGCTTACCCAGGCGAGAGGGTGGTCCTCAGTGGCGGGCGGAGAATCGCCGGCTGGAAGAAAGGGGAGGGGGGACATCTGGACCGCCGAGTTAGCGGACGTGAAGGCCGGCAAGTGGTATTTCCGTCGACTGTTCGTCGCCGGCCGGCGCGCCGTCCGCGCTAGAACGCCAAATTCCGGTTGGTGGAAGATCAAGACCTCCAGGGCGAAGAAGGAACCTCCTCCCAGGGACGCCGCCATCATGTTGAGCGTGAATCACCCGATCCGCGCATGGAACAATATCTCCGCCGTCGAGTTGGTGTTTCTCGAAAACAATGAGGGAACGCGAAGGCGTTTGGGCAAGGTGAATGAGGCCGAACAGACCTTGACGATTCCTCCTCCCCAGCAGTCGATTCCCAGAATCTTCGAGTATGATTGGGCCATCAGCATCCCGAGGGCCGGGATAGTGTGTTACTTCGAGAACGCCCGAGAGATGTTGTCGCCGGCCTGAGAGGTTTCCGCGACGTTCGCCAAGTGAACCGCAACCAGCGTGCACATCAGAGGATCGTCGTCGGCTACCGGAACTCGGGTGGTCGTCGTTCACTTTCTGCTTGAAGTGTCGTTGGCCTTCGCTCACGAGCCTTTTCAGATTCGTGGTCGTGGGAGCGGCGCTGGACATGGACGGTCCTTATTGCATTACGGTTTGACCGCGGCTTGCAGCCCGTGCCGGTCCGCTACCGTTCCTGCCAAAGCTTCCCGCCACCGTCGCAAGCGTTTTTCCGCGTCCTCGACCAGGGTGATTAACTGTGCCTGGTCCACGGGCTTCAGCAAGTAATCCGTGGCGCCAAGTTCCAGCGCGTCGGTCAAGGCGTTGAGCGTCGAGTGCCCCGTAACGAAAAGGACTTGGGCACACGGGTTCTTCCGCCTGGCCCAGCACAACAGCTCCAGGCCGTCGACGCCGGGCATTTCGAGGTCGGTCACCAGGATGTCGACCAGGTTGTGCTCGAGCCACTGGCGAGCCTCCGTGGGGTCGGTCAGGGAGTACAGTTCCATGCGGCTGCCGAAGGAACGGTCGATGATTTTCGCGAGCAGGCGTACCATGCTCGGGTCGTCGTCGACCAGCAAGAGCTTGGTTGAATGGTCGAGTGGGTGCATCAGAAAGATCCCTCCGAAGTATTTGTAAGGTGCGGGTTAACTACCAAATCGCCACGCGGCGAATTTCTTTGTCGCTCGAGTATGCCGGCGATCGTGTTCAGTAGCTTGACTCGATCAATCGGCTTGGCGGCGTAGTCGTCGCAACCCGCGTCGAGGCATTTCTGCCGGTCGTCGGCCATGGCGTGCGCGGTCAATGCGATGACGGGACCGGAATAACCTTCCGCCCGCAGTCGGCGGGTGGCCTCGTAGCCGTCCATCACGGGCATTTGCATGTCCATCAGGATCATGTCAAACGCCTGGCTGGGCTCACCCTGTCGCTTTTCCCGACCGGGAAAGGCCGCCAAGGCCATCTCCAGCGCTTTTTGGCCATTCTCCACGGTGGTTACCTCCGCGCCGGCCTTGGTCAACAGGAAGGAGATGAACCGCTGGTTGTCGGTGCCGTCTTCCGCAAGCAGGATGCGACAGTTCAAGCGCGGCAGCGGGCTGCTGTTTGCAGGGGCCGCCGGGGAAGCGGCGATGGCTTCGCTGGGGTGATCGAGAAGAGCTACGCCAGCCAGCGGGCCACAATCGATGGTCAAGACGAACGTGCTGCCTCCACCGGCTTGACTGGTGACGATGATGTCGCCCCCAAGAGACTCGGCCAGGCGTTTGCTGATCGCCAGCCCTAAACCTGTCCCGCCGAACTTGCGGGAAGTCGAGGCGTCGGCCTGCTGGAACGGTTGGAAAAGAGTCTGCACCTGCTCGGCAGTCATGCCGATACCCGTATCGACGACTTCGCACGCAAATTTCGGCTTGGGGGTCTCGCGGCCGACCAGGCGGACGACGATGCGCACGCCGCCGGTTTCGGTGAACTTGATGGCATTGCCGACCAGGTTCAGGAGAATCTGCCGCAGGCGGACAGGATCGGTCAATACGATATCAGGCAGTGGTCCGGCGAACTCCAGGTTCAGAGCGAGTCCCTTGATTGTCGCACGCACGCGCATGAGTGAAACCACTTCTCCGAAGATCGCCGCCGGGGAACAGGGCCGCCGCTCGATCTCCAATTTTCCGGCTTCGATCTTGGAGAGGTCGAGGATGTCGTTGATGATCTTAAGGAGGTGATCGCCGTTGCGGCGGATGATGTCAAGGGCCTCCAGTTGTTCGCGATTTTCCAACTGTCCCGCCAGCATGTCGGCGTAGCCGAGGATGGCCGTCATCGGGGTGCGGATCTCGTGGCTCATGTTGGCCAGAAACTCGCTCTTGGCGCGGTTGGCCACCTCGGCGGCGCCGCAGAGCTCTTCCATGGCTCGCTTCTGACCTTCCAGGGCGACAGTGTACTCCTCTTGTTGCTCCTCCACCCGTTTGCGCTCGGTGATGTCCAGCAGGGCCAGCAGCGCGTACTTCTTCCCTTCCAACACTAGAGGCGTAGCCGCCATCGCAAGACAAATTCGCTGCTCTTCGCCGCCGATCAACCGCCGCATGGTAAATTCGGCCGTTCGGAGTTCTTGACCTTCGTTGAGGACGCGCTCGATCGCGGTGCGCGCGGGGCAGTCGCGGCAGGCGGCGGCGTGGCCGCAGCCTGCTGCGGTCTCGCCTGCATGAATACAGCAAAGCACGTCCCCCGGCCGGTGGCCGAGCAACTTCGACGCTTCGCGGCCGACAATTTCGGCAACCACGTTATTGGCGCGAGCAATCCGGGTGCTTTCGTCGACCAGCAGCATTCCGACCTGGACGGCATCGAAGATCGCCTGCAGGTTGGCGCGTTCGCGGAAATACTGGTCTTTCTGCGCCCGCAACACGTCCTCCACGCGTTTGTGCTCGGTCATATCGTGGAGAATTCCTACCGCGTGCCACTCGCGGTTGAGTGATACCGCCGATAAGGACAAACTAACGGCTATTTCCCGGCCATTCTTGTGCCGGGCTTCGAGTTCGAGCGTCTTGCCGATGGCGTTGCCGCGGCCCGTGCGAACGAACTCGGGGAAGGCCTTGCGAAGCGATTCGAGGTAACGAGCGGGCACCAACAGCTCGTGCAAGTTTTTCCCGATTGCTTCCGCGTGGCTGTAGCCGAGCAGCGCCCCGGCCGCCGGATTCCAATAGGAGATTGCCCCCCTGGAGTCGATCATCAGGATCGCATCCTGCGCCGCATCGGTGATGGTCCGCAATCGCTTCTCGTTCTCCGCCAGCGCCTGTTCCGCGCGTTTGCGCTCGGAAATGTCCATGAACACGGTGGCGACTTGGTCTTCGGCAATGCGGTAGGCGTTGATGAAGTAGTAGCGCCCCAGCGGCTCAATATATTGTTCGAAAGTGGCCGACGCGCCCCCGGTCGCGACCTTGCGGAAGATCTCGAAAACCGGCGTGTCGGCAATGCCCGGCACGATTTCAGTTATCCGACGGCCGATGACTTGTTCCGCGCGGAGCCCCGTGTGTTTCTGAAATGCGGGATTGACACTTATGAAAGTGTAGTCCATCGGCTGGCCAGCCCCATCCAGCACGGTCCTATGGACCGCGGCGGCCGAGAGGCCGTTTTCGATGAGCAGCCGGTACTTTTCTTCGCTCTCGCGCAGCAAGTCCTCCGCCCGCTTCCGCGCGGAAACGTCGCGCATGATGCAGTTGATAGCCGCCACTTCGCCGCCGGCGCCAATTGGTTTGCCGATGACCTCGACCCAGAAAGGTTCGCCGGTCTTGGGCCGGTAGAGGAACTCAACCGTGCGCGCCTCGCCCGTCCGGACGACCTCGGCTATGGCGGCTTGCACCCGCACAACGTGTTGCGGGTCGGCCAAGTATTTCCCGATCGATTGGCCGATTTCCTCGTCGGCCGTGTAACCGCCGAATGCGCGCACCGCCGGGCTGCAATACCGCAGGATTCCATCGGGCGTGATTCGCGCGACAACGTCGCGGGCTTCCTCGACCAGCATGCGGAATCGGTCTTCGCTGTTCTTGAGCGCATCCTCCGCCCGCTTGCGGTTGGAGATGTCGCAGAAGAAGAGCACCAAGGCGATTGGTCCGTCATTTTCGCGGGTTGGCGTGGCGGTGTATTCCGCGGGGAAGCTCGTACCGTTCTTTTTCCAGAACACGTCCTTGTCGGAACTGCAGGAACTTCCCGTCCTCAATGCCACGTGGATAAGGCACTCTTGCGATGGGTATGGCGTTCCGTCCGTTTTCCTGTAGTGCCAGGTGGCGTGGCTGGGCTTGCCGATCAATTCCTCGGGCGCGTAGCCGAGCATTGCACAGGCCGCTGGATTGACGAACACATGCCGGCCTTGCAAGTCGAGCCCCAGAACTCCCTGGTCGGTGGAGTCGAGAATGAGTCGATGCTCCCGCTCGAAGGCAAGTTGACTACGCAGCCAGCGGGCCTCGCGCCGCCGTTCGCCGATGCCGACGCCCAGGGCGGCCACGACAACAAGGGCCGTCATAAGGGCCGTGGTGGTCGATCCTCGTTCGCGCAACGGGGCATAGAGTTCATCCTGGTCCACTTTAGTCACGATAAACCAGGGCGTTCCGGGAACAGCGCGGGCGGCGGCCAGTACCGGTGCGCCGCGATAGTCGATGCCCTCCATCACGCCTTCGCAACCGCGTACGGCCCGGGCGGCAATGAGCGCCGTATCATGGATCGGCAGCCGCAGGGACAAGGCCGTCCCCGTCTTGTGGCGCAGTTCGTTCAAGAAAACGACGTCATTGCCTTCGCGCCGGACCAAGAGCGTCTCAGCCGTGGGACTCGGCGTCGGCCAATCGCGGATCTCGGGATAGAGGAACTTCTCCGGATCAACCTCGACGAGAATCACGCCCCGCGGTTGGCGGTCGCCACGCTCGGCCGGCGCGGTGGCGACTCCCGGCGGCGCTCGGCTAGGGCGGACAGGAATTGCGAGGTCGAGATGGATTTTGCCCGAGGATCGGCTGCGGTGGAGATCGGAGAGCACCACCGCATCCGAACGCAGCGCCAACAGGGCAAAAGACTGGGCAGTCGGACCGAAATCAGTCTCGTCGGTAGGATAGACAAGGCGGACCTTCATGTGTTGATCCAACAGCAGAGTCCGCAACCCCTCGTTGTGTTCTCCAACCGCCTTGAGCCATTCCAGCAGGCCGGATCTCGCGCCCTTGCCTGCCGAATCGGACAAAAACTCCTCCAGGTGCCGGCAGAGCTGCGACTCTTCCATGACCATTCGGGCGTCGCCGAGGCGGTCTTGACGCCACTTGAGAATCTGACGCGTCTTCAAGTCGGCGATGGCCGACATCGTCAGTTGCACGGCCTCACGGGCCGCCGCCACCTGATGTCTGAAATAGGCATAGCCCACGGCCCCGATGCCTCCGGCCAAGAACACGAAGGTGAGCACCGGGACGACGAGAAAGCGGTGTCGCGAGGGCCGCGAGTCGACTCGCGGCGCGGTCTGGAACAAGGAGAGCGGCAAGGTGTCGAGACCGGCGGCGAGCAAGATACCGACGCTCAGCAGCGAGAACGAGACTGCCGTCACGATCGACGTGGGAACGGTTCGACCACCGTAAAGCAGCGGCATGCCCGCCGCGTATAACAGCAGCACCACCAAGCTCATCGACCACGTGATCAGGGCTAACACGGCGGTTGTTTGCCGGCACCACCAGCGGCGGCCCCAAGGCGACAATTCACACAACAAGGCCAGGCCGGCACACATAAACGCCGTGGCCGACAGGGGCGACATCGGGCCGCGGGGAATGTCGGCCACAGCCGGCGTTGCGGGCGTCAGCCATCGCAGCAATGACAGGTCGAAGCCAAACAGGTATTGCCCCCACACCAGGAGGCTCATGACCTCCACGCCAGCGACGGCCAACAATGCGAAACCGCGTGCGGCGGGCTGCGACGGCCAGCGGCAGTGGAGAACCACGCCGCAACTGAGCAGCAACATCAATGACGCCGTGAGAGCGTGCATGGGCACGTAGTGGCGGCCCAGCGCCGCGATCCTGCCAATGCCCAACACCCAACACAGCAGCACAAGGAACGCCAGTACGCCCGGTGCGGCGGCGCACGCTTCGGCCGGTCGGAGAGAGGCGTTTTTCCAAGGCAAGGCCAGCCTCATGTTTTCCTCAATCGCTCGTTCCGCAAACCATGATGTCCTGAGCCTGCAACAGGTCTCATGTCAGGCTCATTTCTCGTTCGCGGCAACGACCGCGGTGGAGCTCAGTTCGCAAAGCCCGACTTCCACGGTGATATCTCCCCATGGAGACTTGAAGGGAATGCAAAGCGGCGTGACTTTCGTAGGGAATTCGATGCAGTGACACTTCCCCGTGATGACCGTTGGCAAGCTTACTCTCATGTCCAGATGTTCCAGCATGGCTTTGGCGCTTCCGGCGATGATGTTTACCAACTCGCCGACCGCATCGGTGACGTCGCGGTTGATTTCCGCCGGCCGCTCTTGCAGCAGTACCTCCGCGGCGCTGATGGCCGCCTCGCGGCTGAGCCCGAGCACGACGGTCCCTTGGGCCTTTCCGGAGAGCCCGATCATCGCGCTCACCTCATGCTGGGGTTGGGCGCCGTTCTTGAGATAAGGAGTGCCCCGTTCGAGTTTGCAGTGAAGCATCGAGTCAAAGACCAGAATCGTTGACGTAAGAAACGGGTTGATGTATTCGACCTTCATGACATTCCACTCAAAGGTTGACGGGTTCCGCGGCTGCCACAACGCGCGCGGTCATCATGGACCTTCTGCTTCAAGCACCGTTGTCGGGGACCAACTGATCCAGCGTAGTTTGCAGCCATTGCTTGTCGAACGGCTTGGCGACGAAGTCGGCGGCGCCGGCCTTGATGGCATCCTTGAGCACGCCGCGTTGCTCCAAGGCACTGACCACGAGGACCTTGGCCTCGGAATCGAACTCCATGATGCCGTGCAAGGCGTGCAGCCCGTCGTGTTCGGGCATCACTAAGTCGAGAGTCACGGCGTCGGGGTGCAGTTCCCGATAACGTTCGATCGCTTCCTGGCCATTACTGGCTTCGCCCACCACCTCCCAGCCCGCGGAGTTGGCCATGTCCTTGATAATCTGGCGGATGATCAAGGCGTCGTCGGCAATGAGTAATCTGCGTGACATGATTCAAGTCTCCTGGTTTGAAACGACGTTGCCCGCCATGCGGGGTGAACATCAGAGTGTCTTTTTCGGTTGGCCGGCGGACTCGATGATCATTTCTCCGTCGGCACAGTCAAACGTCACGCGGCGCCCGCGTGTTCCGCCGACGTCTTGGGCCATGATGCGAATGCCGGCGGTCCGCAATGCTTGGGCGACGGCCCGCGTATTGGCGTCGCCGATCTGCAAGGGGCCGGAATTGGCGAACATGTTGGCGCCGCCGGCGAGCTTGGCCGTAAGGCTGTGCGCCGGCACGCCCAGCTCCTTGAACAATTCGAGCATCCGCGGAATCGCGGTGTCGGCGAACTTGCCCGGCGCACCGGGCCGCCCTGCCGAGTCGGGCAAGACGATGTGTGCCATGACTCCCTTATTCAGCCGCGGATGATGCAGGGCCAGGGCAATGCAGGAGCCGACAATCGCCTTCATTTGTTGAGGCGATCCGCCGGAGACGATCTGTCCCATGCCGACCATCGTTTCCTGCGTTTTGGAGCTTGTCGTGGTAGTGATCATTTCGTATGGTCCAAATAGCGAAGGTTCCGGGATTCGCTCATTCCTAGGGGGCTGCGTGGAGCGACCGCTGCAGCGACGCTTGCAGCTCCGGTGTGGGCACAAACACCACGCGCCAGTCGAGCCTTTCCCCTTTCCGGTGGAATCCGATCTCGCAGAGCAACAGGCTATCGCTGACGACCGCCTGCGTCATCAGGGCCTGCTGGAGGACGCTGACCCCGAAATCCTGGATGAAGTGCGGAGCCGATGGGCGCAGATCGGTGCCGATCAGGCGCGTCAGTGCGTTGACATAGGCGCACCCGAGGATATTGCCCGTTTCCATTAGCGCCGACCGTTCCAGTTCGCTCCAATCGGGCTGTATGCCGACCGCCTGCCCCAACAGCGATGCGGCCAGTTGGCGTCCGTTGAGTTCGTCGAACATCAAGATCATGCTGCCGCCAAGCCCTCCGTCGAGGGTCATGACGACCATGGTCAGCATCTCGTCGCCAACGGCCAGCTCAGTACTGACTTCTTCCAGCGGGATCTGTCTGACTTCATCGAGCGTGACGGTGATTATCCCATCCGTCCAGCGGCACATCGACGCGGAAGCATCGTGTGTGGCCGACGCGAATAGTTCTTGCAGACCGGCCAATGCCTTGGCGTTTTCAGTATCGATCTCGATCATCGTTATTGCCCTTTAGCGAGTTGAACAGGCAGCTTTTTTGGATACACATGCGACGAGGCCAGCAATATCGAGGATCAGAGAGACTCGTCCGTCGCCGAGGATGCTGGCCCCCGCAATTCCCCGCACATTCTCATAGTTCTCGGCGATCGACTTGATGACCACGTCCTCTTCGCCGATGACGCGGTCGACGGCCAAGCCGACTTCTTCCCCGGCCTCGCCGACGATTACCAACGTGGTTTCCAAGGACTGGGGCGTCGCGGCGCCGCCGGCATCGTGGAAGGCGAGCAGGTCGCCGAGCCGTAACAAGGAGACCACTCGGCCCCGCACGCTCGCCATCTGCCGCCCTTGCACCGAACTCAACTGGTTCCGCGCGACACTGACGATTTCGACTACGGCCTCCATGGGAATGGCGAACACGTCGCCGCGGATCTCCACCATCAGCGAAGGAATGATGGCCAGCGTCAGCGGCAGTTTAATGGTGATCGTGGTGCCCTGCCCGGGCACGCTGTTGATGTCGGCGGTCCCGCTGAGTTCCTCGATCCGCGATTTGACGATGTCCATACCCATTCCCCGCCCGGAAACTTCCGTCACCTTCTCGGCCGTGCTCAGTCCGGGCTCCCAGATCTTCTGGTAGATCTGCTGCGTCGTCATTTTCTCCGCGTCGGCCTTGGTCACCAGGCCCTTTTCCAGGCATTTTCGCAGAATGCGTTCGGCATCGAGTCCCTTGCCGTCGTCACGGACCTCGATCACGATACTGTTGCCGCGATGGAACGCATCGAGGGTCACGGTTCCCTCGCGCGGCTTTCCGGCAGCCTCGCGCACCTCGGGTGGTTCAATGCCGTGGTCCACCGAATTGCGCACCAGGTGCACAAGCGGATCTCCCAACTCGTCGATCATCCGCTTATCCAGTTCGGTGTTCTCGCCGCGAATCTCCAAGCGGGCCTGCTTGCCGTTGGAATGGGTAATGTCGCGAACCACGCGTTTGAACCGCGCAAAGAGCGGCCCGATGGGAACCATGCGGGTATCCATGACGCTCTGCTGGATTCCATCGCTGACTCGACCGAGCTGATGGATCGCTTCGAACAGAGCCTCGACGAACTCGTGTGCCTGGCTGAAATACTGGATCTCGCGACGGAGAGGCTCCAACTCGTTCTGGATCCGTCGGACGTGACTGCGAATAGCTTCCATCAGGCCGGCCGAGTGTTCGCCGTCGACGCGCAGCGCCATCTGGCCGCCCATCCTGTCCAACTCGGCGGACACCTTGTTCAATGCTTGCGCCGATTTCCGGCATCCCAGCACCGCGCGGAGCTTGTCGCCGATTTGAGCGAACTGGGCCTTGTTGATGACCAACTGGCCGGCAAGGTCCATGAGGTGGTCCAGTCGGTCGATATCCACGCGTACCGTCTCCGTGGGCCGCTGGCCGGTGTCGGCCGCGCGCTGTTCGCCCTCCGAAACGACTGGTCTTGCTACGGGCGCTGGCAGGGCCGGCGCGGCGGCAGGCGGCAGCGATGGCCGCTCAATCGCAGCCTCTGCGGATGTCGACTCGGGTTTTCGGACCGTGCCGGAAATCTCGCCAACAGGTTCAACGCTCGCCGCCACAACGCCGGCGATGCGCAGCCGGTCCTGGACGGCTTCCAAGGGTTGGTCGGTGGCCAGTCGAAATCGAAGACAATCGAGTTGCCCGATCTCGTCGAGCTTGTCCAAGGGTGGGTCGAACTCGGACACCTCACCCAGCTTGGCGAGTCTTTCGTAGATCACCTGGGCCTTTAAGCCGGCGGCAGGGAAGGCAGGCTGAAATCGCACGTTACCAACATAAGTCGTCGGGCGGCCGGTATCTGGAGCGGAGCTCGCCGAACGTACGGCCAGCAGTTGAGCAGCCAACTGGCCGAAAGGATCGGATCGCGCAGTTCCTTGTTTCAAATCGGTGACGTGCTGCTGCAGAGCGTCGGTGCACTTGAGCAGGACGTCGGTCATAGCGGCCGAGAGCGAACCTTTCGAGTCGATCAGGTCCTCCAGCAGGTCCTCCATCAGGTGGGACAGCTTCGCGATCCGGTTCAGGCCGATGGACGCAGCCGAGCCCTTGATCTTGTGCACGGCGCCCATGAGCCCCTTCAGATCGTCGCCACTAGCTCCGCTCTCCATCGCCAGCAAGCTGGTGGTAAGCCCATCCAGTGTCGCCTCACTCTCATCGATGAAGATCGAAAGATACTTCTGCGAAATCTCGTCTTCGTCCACGACCGCCTGCAGAGGATCGGCCTCGCTGGCCGGGTTGGAGCCGGCCGTCTCGGCCAAAGCAAGGCCGGTGGGCAGCTTGTTTTCCTCTGTCGGGGCCGTGGGCATGGCCCGCTCGGCATCCGCCTGGGAAGACTGCTGCCGTTCCACGCCGGCATTCTGGAGCAGACAGCGGATGGCATCCAAGACGGCATTGCAATCAACCGGCTCGCCTCCGGGCTCCTTCAACCGGTCAACGAGCGCGACCAGTTGATCGAGTCCCATGAAGACCAACTCGGTCACGTCGCCATTAACGGTCAACTCGTTCTTCCGGGCGGCGTCGAAGACGTTTTCAATTTTGTGGGTCAAGTTGTTGATGTCCGTGAGACCGAGCATGGCCGACAGTCCTTTGAGACTGTGGGCCGCACGGAACATCTCGTTGAGCAGGTTCGGATCACAGGGCTCGCGGTGATCGCTGTTGAGCGTGTGGACCCATTCGTCCAATTGGAGCAGCCGCTCATTGAGTTGCGTGAGGAGCTGGTCCGACTCGTCGAGAAAGTCGCCCAGAAGGCTGTCAAGGAGGTCGTTCTGCGTATTCGCTTGCAAGTCGCTCATCGTCTGCTCCGACTATTCCTTGGGCCGTTGGTACAGCCATGCTTGTAGACGCACATAATCCTTCAACAGATCGCCAATCCCTTCGGCGGGGCCGGCCACCAGCAGACCTCCGGGCGCAACCAGCGAACGGACGTTTTCGACGACTTTCTTCTTCGACGCCGGGGCGAAGTAGATCAACACGTTCTTGAGAAACACCACGTCGAACGGCCGCTCGCGAAGCGGATCGAGCAAGTTGTGTTGGCGGAAAGTGGCCATTCCCGTCAACACCGGGCGGGCTTGCCACGGGTTCGCCTGTGCATCTTTAGTGAAGTACCGCGCCTTGTATTCCTGGGGAACCAGCCGGATCGCCCGCTCTGAGAATCGCGCAGTCTTGGCTTGCGCTACCGCCCCGATTCCAATGTCCGTGCCGAGGATGCGAATCTGCCACTTGGAACAATTGGGCAGGCAAGCGGCGATGCAGCAGGCTGCGGTGAAGGCTTCGTCGCCGGTACTGCTCGCAGCCGACCAGATTCGCAGCGAACACGGCCGGTGTCCCGACCGCGCCTCCGCTGCACACTGCGGCAAGTAAGTGCCGCGGAACCATTCCCAATGATTCTCGTCGCGAAACAGGTAGGTCTCGTGGGTGGTGATTTCCTGCAGGAACTCGTCCCATTCCGGATCGTCGGCACGCAGCCGTTTGAGGTGTTCGTAGTACTCGTCAAACCCCGCGATGCCGGTCTCCCGCAACCGCCGCCGCACGCGGTTCGACAAGAGCGTCTTCTTTTGGGGAACGACGCGGATCCCCGTGCGCCGGTAGATCAGGTCGGCGTAGAGTGCCAACTGCTTGTCGGTCACTTCGGTTAGTGGGACGACCGGGTGGATCGGAACGATCGGGGAGAGCACTTCATTGAGAATCATGGGTCGACAGTTTCCTGTCCTCCAAATGCCGGTACTCTCGGGAGATGGCATCGGCCAAGTCACGCAGGTGGGACTGTTGTTCTGGCGGAAACAGGTCGATCCGCGTGCGGAGCCTACTCAGCTTCTGCTCGAAACCTTCACCAGTGGGCGTTTGTTCCGGCGACATCTTCTTCTCCTTGCCTGCTGACAACGTGCCGGACCCGGAGCATCGGCGGCCGGGGGAGCCGCCGATGCTCGTTTCCAGCTTTACCGCAGTGATCAATGCCTGTCTAACTGCTGGCCAGGGCATTATCCATCGCCGCGGTCGCTTCCTCACCGAAAAGCCGATCTACGTCCAGAAGGATCAACAATTGCTCCTCCAGCCGGACCAGACCGGTCATGTATTGATTGCCCAGACTGGCTACGGTCGGCGGGGCCGGCGAGATCTGGTCTTGCGACACCCGCAGCACCTCGTTCACCGAATCGACGACGATGCCGATCGTCCTGCGGCCGACGTTGAGCACCATGATGCGGCTGTCCTGGTTCAGTTCATTCTCCGAGAGCGAGAAACGTGCTCGCAGGTCAATTACCGGGATGACTGAGCTGCGGAGATTGATCAACCCTTTGATGTAGTGCGGAGTTTCCGGGACCCGCGTGATCTGGCCCACCAGAATGATCTCGCGAATCTTGGTGATCTCGATCCCGTAAGTTTCATTGCTAAGCTTGAAGCTTACCAGCTGCATCGAGCCGGTCAGGTTGGAACGCGTCTGCTCGCGGACGGCGTTTTCCACGAGGCTGGCGGGCGGTTCTTGCGTGATTGTGGACATGAAATGTTTCTCTACTTATATGAAATGTGTGAAGGGAGCGTGGGGGGCAAGGGCGGCCTCGGCGTGCCGAGGCCGCCCTTCGCCTTGCGATGCGATCAGACGGCCATAGCGGCGGCGTCCATGTCAGACTCGACGCCGTGAGCCGACTGGCTCTTGGTCCGGAAGGTGCTCACCAGGTCGCGGAGAGCCTGGGCCTGGGCCCCCAGCTCCTGGCTGCTGGAGGCCATCTGCTCCGTGCCGGCCGCGGCCTGCTCGGTCACCTGGGCAATGCCCTGGGTGGCCTTGGAGACCTCTTCGGAGTTCGCGGCTTGCTGCACCGTGGCCGTGGCGATCTCGGCGATTTTGGCCGCCGTGGCCTTGACGCTTTCGACGATCTTCTTCAGCGCCTCGCCGGTCTCGTCACTCAGTTGTGCGCCTTGCTCCACCTGCTGTGTCGATTCCTTGATGAGGCTGGTGATCTCGCCGGCGGCCTTATTGGACCGCTCGGCCAACTTGCGCACTTCATCGGCCACCACCGCGAATCCCCGGCCATGTTCGCCGGCCCGGGCGGCCTCGATCGCCGCATTCAGGGCCAGCAGGTTGGTTTGGCTGGCGATTTCGGAAATGACCTGGATGATCTCGCCGATCTGCGTGGAACTGGTGCGGATCAGTTCCATGGCCTCGACCGACTTCTGCACCGCGGCGCCACCTTGCTCGGCCAGAACGGTCGTTTCCTTGGCCAGCGTGTCGGCGCCATGCGCGGCACCCTTGACGTTATCCACGGAACGGCTCAGCTCTTCGATGGAAGCCGTCACTTGCTGCACCGCCGAGCTTTGCTGCTGCGCGCCGGCAGCCAGCGTTTGCGAGCTTTCGGCAATCACCCGCGAGCCTTCGCCGAACTGGGCGGCGCTCTCGGTGATTTGGCCCAGCGCCGAGCGGACGTTCTCCACCACCGCATTGACGGCGTTCTTGAATGCCTTGAAATCGCCGGCGTAGTCGCCCTCGATGGGTTTGGTGAAGTCTTTGGCCGCCATGGCCTTGAGGGCCTTGGCCGCGTCGTTGATGGGACCGATCACGGCATCCAGCGTGTCGTTGACGCCCTGGACGATCTTGCGGAAGTCGCCTTGGTGCTTCGAGGCGTCGGCCCGCGTGGCCAGCTTGCCTTCCACGGCCGCCTTGGAGAGCATTACGCCATCGGCCACCAGGGCAGTGATTGCTTTGCAGGCTTGCGTCAAGCTCCGATTAATCTTGTTGAAGTTCTCGCCGACCTCGCGGGTGTCGTCGTCCGTGGCGGCGACGTTCGCATCGATCCCCATGTCGCCGTTGGCGATCTTGCCGAGATTCTCGACCACCTTCTGAACTTCCTGCTCCTGGAAGGCGGCCTGCTTCTGCATGACGTTCTCCGCCTGTTTCATCGCGGTCAGGTCGGTTACGAACTCGAACGCGCCAATCACGCTGCCCTTGGCGTCTTTCATGGGAATGCCGGTGTAGGAAATGGAAAGGTCATGGACGCCCGGATGGGCATCGGTCTCCGCGGTTGCGGCGCGGCCTTCCTGCATCGCCCGGGCGCAGGCGCACTGCGCGGTATTGCAATGGGACGTCTTGAAGTGGTTGTAGCACTTCGTGCCCACGATCTGCTGTTCTGACAAGCCAATGACGTCGGCACCCTTCTTGTTCACGAACTGAATCGTGAACTCCTTGTCGATGGTCAGGGCCGGCGCGGGCATCGAGTCGATATGCCCGACCAGCGAGGCAATGGTCGCATTGACGCCTTCGACGATCGGGCGGAATTCCAGGCTTACCAACTCGGGGTTGCCGCGGGTGTGGAGCTTCCCTTCGACGGCCGCCCTGCTCAGCCGCGTCGTCTCGCCGATCAGGGCGCCCAGCACCTTCGAAATACTCTTCGAGATGAAGAACCCAAGCCCGGTGGCCATGACCACGCCCACGATGAGCATGACACTGATGATCGTCTTGGAAGTACCTACGATCCCCAGCACGCTACCGCCGGCGTCATCCGACGCCTTCCAGGCATCGTTCTCGGCGGTCTGGGCCGTGGCTACGACCGTTTCGCCGCATTTCTTCAGTCCCGGCAAGATGGTGGCGTGGAGTTGCGTGTCGTTTTCGACCCACGATTTGGCGGCGACGAGGTATTCCTGCGTAGCCTTGTCGGCCCGCTCGATCCGCTGCTGGTCGTCCGCGGTCAGCGAGACCTTGCGCAATTCGCCGTAAAGCCTGCTGAGCTTCGTGATATGCTTGTTCAGCCCGGTCCAGTATTTCTGGTCCTGGGTGGCGATGTAGCCCTTCTCGTTGAGCCGCGTCGCGCTGGCCTCGTCGGCGATATCGGCCACGATGAAGACGGCGTCAGCGGCCTTGTCGACCTTCGCCTGTTTGGCCGCGAGGTAGTCCGCCGCCGCCTTGTCGAGCGACTCGCCGGCCTCGTGGTTCTGCTTATCGATGTCGGCGAGCTTGGCGCTCTTCTCGTCGCGTGTTTGCTCTTCGTGGTACTGTTTGGCAGTCTCTTCGTAGGCTTGGGTCGCGCGGCGGGCGTCACTGATATGCCTTTGCTCGTCCGCGTCCGGGTGCATCTTTTCCAGCTTATCGTAGCAGCCCATTAGGGCCTGGCAATTCTTCGCAATCGTGTCAAGGTGCTTGGCGTCCTTTTCAGACTTGAGCCTTTGATGGGCATAGCGCATTTGCCAAGTCAGGGGTTCGATGCGGTTGACGGTTGCCAGGGCATCTTTGGCCTCCACGTACTCAGCCTTCTTAGTGGCCATGTAGCCGTCGGCCTCGTTGCCGACCAAAACGCCCTTGACGTCCAGTGTCTCTTCGCCGGCCTTGTTATTCTTCAGCACGGCAACGCCTTCGTCGTAGAGTTTTCCATACTGGGTGGCCGCGTCGCGGACTTCCTTGGATTTTTTGGCCAGGTCGGCGTCGTTGAAACGCTCGGCGACCTTGTCGACGGCGTCCAAGCTGCTGGCCAGCGCGGCCAGATTCTTCTTGACCTTCGCCTCGAATTCGTCTTTCTTGTACAGGAAGTGGTTCTTCACTTCCAGCATGCTCTCCTGCGCCGCCCGCTCGACGCCGGTGGCATTTCTCACGGCGGCAAGGCTGTGACCGGTCAGCCCGCTGACATTCGAGCCGACGTGGCTAAACATGACATAGCCGACGATGCCCAGCGCGGCCAGAACCGTCAACATTACGCCGAACCCGGCGACGACCTTGGTACCGGTCTTCAGATTTCTCAACATGGGTATTCCTCTTTCAAACGGGGGTGAAAAAGTGTTGGGCGGCCGCCAGGCCGGAGCCGGCGAATACGCCAGGCGGTAGGTTCGCCGCGCGGCCGCGTCGGCCGCGCGACATGACGTGGTGTGTGCCGCGGTGCGGCAGGGGACTGTCAGTCGACAGTTCGACGCGACCTGCCGCGCCGGAATTCCAGCGGCGCAGGTTGGCCGCGGGCAGTTCGATCTTTCGATATACTTGGGCGTGCGGCGCCACCTGCTCCAGCGGGGGCCGCAACGCCTGGAGGACCTTTTGCGTGTGCTCCATCAGCAACAGCCCGTCCTTGCGCAAGGCAGTCATCCGCTCGCGTAACAGGATGGCCAGCGTGTACGGCCCGGGGCCATGGGCGCATCCCGCGTTCCAGACGTGGATGAACGCCTGGCCTTGCATGGCGGGCAAGGCATGGTCGAGGAGTGCGCTGAGCGTGTGCTCGTCGCGAACGAAGAACGTGAATGCCATTTTGCGGTCCAAAAACGAAAAAAGGCACAGTCGAAGTCGCTCTCTTTCACAATTTAGAGAGAGTGACTTCCACTGTGCCTTCAAGTGGCAGGCCCAAGTCCCGCCCCATAAGGCAGCCCGCGACCTGCGAGCCCCGTTTCCTCGGGCTATTGGTCCCGAGAAACTCATTTACGTAACCGTAGCACGCAGATTCTACGCGAGCGACAAAATCTTCGGGGTTTACCCAGACCGCCAGTCGTACCGCGGGCCATCGAGAAGGGCGGTGGGGAAATGGGAAGCACCGTTTTCGATGTCGGTGCGAGAATGGACGAAGCGGCCCCGGGGAGGTTTCCAGAGTCGCTTCGCCCGAAACGAGCCACACTTTGATCCGCGCTCGTCGCTCAACGCGGATGGCCCGCTGTAGCCTCTGCGGCACCCTTGGAGAAACTATCTTGCGTAATTTGCGGAGACTGAAATCCGCTGTCCCCGGGCATCCCGCAAAACCTGGATTATTCACGTCGGGTGGGTCGAGGTCGCGTATATTCCTGGTGGGGCTCGCAAACGGCAATCATCGCCGTTTTCGCCCCATCACCTGAAGAGCCTTGTACACGCGACCGAAGCCCCAGCAATCACAGCAGTTTGCGCGACCTACGCTACAAATTCGCGAATAACCCGGAATAGCGTGGTAATTGAGGTCCGATGTCCCCCGACGGATTAAACCTCCAGGAATCAACATCCCGTTTTCAGTAGGTGAATACCGCGTCGGTGGCAAAGAGGAACTGGCTGGCGTGCAGGCCGTCGCCGAAGGGCAACTGGCCGGCCGTGTTGGTGGTGCCGCCATACCAGTCCCAACGCAGTTCCGGACGGACGACCAGGTTGGCGCAGGGCCGCCAGTTCAGTCCCGCGGTGACCTCGGAGAAGGTCCCCGCAAAACCGGGCGCGCCCATCCAGCCGTCGTTCACGTTGCCGATGCCCGCCACCCGGGTGCCCTCCTCGTCGCGGAACCACTCGACGCGAGCCCCCGCCGAGAGTTTTGGATTGATGGTGTAAATGAGATACTGATCGAGCCCGTACCATATGCCGTAACCGCCGGCCGCGGTTTCCGCGCCTCCCAGGTTGTGCTGGGCCACATAGAGCAGTTTCTTGCTCAGTTGCTGTTTGAATACCAGGGCGTAGTCGTAGAGGTGGTTTTCCCCGGCGGGGTCGCTCGGACCGGCAATGATTTGAAATGAGACACTGGTTGTATCGCTCGAATTGTGCCATTTCGCTCCGCCGAGAAAACTCATCTTATCGTTGTTATCCTCGAACATCCCCCAACCCGTATTGATGCCGCCGTTGATGGTCCAATTTTCCGAGAGCTTGTAATCGGCCTGGATCCCGGTCGCGAGGATGATTTCCGAGTAGCACAGGGCATAGGAGTGGGAATAGAAGAAGTTGGCCGGCGCGGGCACCTGCTCGTAGCCCATCGACGCGGCATAGTGCCCGATCTTCACGGTCAGGTCGTCAATGCCGACCTCCGCGTAAAACTGCGGAATAACCAACCCGTAGAGGCCGTTGGCGGCGTCGATTTTCGACTCCAGTCCCAGGGAATCGCCGTAGCGCCAGTCGGTTCCATAGCAGGCGTCGACTCGGCCACCCACGTCGAAACCGCAGCCATCGGTTTTTACGGGCCGCACAAAGGTCAGCCAGAACTGGTTCAACTCGTAGTTGTTGCTGAGGTCGTTGGTGGCCACCGGGCCGTTCCAGCCGTCGTGCGGGCTGAGGGCATTGAATGTCACGCCCTGCTCCAGCCAGCCCGTGGTGAGGATGCCCAGGCTATCGAGCGTTTTGAGCTGGGGCATGGTCCACGGTTTGTCGGCTGGCGGGTCGGTGGCGGGTGGGGGCGAGGCTGCTTCGTCGCCTTGTGCCTTGGCGGGGTATGCCGTGGAACTTTCGCTCGCGGCGGGCTGCGGCTCGGCCGCGGTAATCGGGATGATCCGGCTCGCGCCGGGGGCACCCTGTGCATCGTCGGTGGGTATGTTGGGGAAAGCGCTCGTCTCCGCTTTCGCGGAGCTGACCAACAACCCCAGCACGATGGCAAACGACGCCAAAGAGTTGTATCGCATTTGTAAAATTCCTTCACGATAGCGGAAAGTGCCACCACCGAGCGGCTAATGCGGGTGGGGGCGATTTTGGTTGGAAAGATCACGACAAAGTCAAGGCTACCGGCGAACTGGCTGACCGTTGCCGGTGAACGCTCGGCCGCGAAGCGTGGTGCCGCGGAACCGCCGTGTTGCGATGAGCGACAGAGGGTGGTCCCGCGGCCACACATTTTCCCCGCGTGCTTCGAAAATCGAGGCCAATAAAAAAAGGCACCACCGCAGTCGCCCTTGCTCGGCAAGTGGCAACTGCGGCGGTGCCTTCAACTAACAGGCCCAAGTCCTGCTCGTTAAGGCCGGCTATTCGGCAAGCCGGTTTCCCAAAATGCGATGAATCTCAATACCCAAACCGATGATCTGTGATGCAGTTTGTAGCAGATCTATCGGCCGGCGCGGATTATCGGCTGGAGCACAAGCGGTACGGTTCCGATTTTACCGCTTGAAGAAACCTTGGGGGCTGGAATGAGGCTCCGGCCAACCCAATCGATCCATTTATCGCGACACCAGTCCGCGCAGCCGCCGGACTTGGCGGGCAATGACCGTGGCCGCATCGTCCAGGGCAAACTGGCGATCGACACTACCCTCGACGAAAGCCACCTTGTTCATGCCGTACACGTCCGAGCTGGCCTCGTCCTGACCGAGGGTGTAGCCGCCGGCGGCACGGATCGCGCGGCAGCCATCGGCCCCGTCTCGCCCCATGCCGGTCATGATCACCCCCAGGCAATCGCCGCCGAAGGCTTCCACAACGCTATGCATCATCACGTCGACCGAGGGCTTGTGGCCGCTGACAACCGGCCCGTCATGAATCACCGCCTTCACCACGTTGCCCAACCGGCGGACTTGCAGGTGCTTGCCACCTGGGGCTATCAGGACGTGATTCGGCTCCAGAATATCCCCTTGGGCGGCCTCTTTAATGGACAGCTCACTGAGCGAATCCAGACGCCAGGCCAACGGTTTCGTAAAACTCGGCGGCATGTGTTGCACTACCACGATCGGCGGCATGGGCGGCCGCAGTGTCTCGAACAACTGAGCCAGCGCAGGTGGACCACCCGTGGATATACCAATCGCAACACACTTCCCCACCAACTCGGGTGGGGAAAGGGTGTGGTCCAAGTTGTCGGAACCACCTGTCAAAAAGCCGCGGTCGGTCCCCGGTTTTGCGCCAATTGGAGCTGTTCCCCGCGCTGCGGCTCGCTCGGCGATTCGCTGTCTTTGCCCGCGGCGGATGGCCACGATCCGCTGCACGTCGCAACCGGCCGCCATGCGGATTTTCCGCGGCAGTTCCTCGTGAAGAGCGGCACGAGTCTTGGCGCCGTAGTCGGGTTTCGCCAGGTAGTCCACGGCCCCTCGGTCGAGAGCATCGAGGGTGATTTCCGCCCCCAACTTGGTCAGCGAACTGACCATGATCACCGGTATGGAACATCGCGCCAGGATGGCATCGAGTGTTGCCAGGCCATCCATGTTGGGCATCTGGATGTCCAACGTGATCACGTCCGGCCGTAGCGAATCCAGCATTTCCAGCGCCTGCCGGCCGTCTGCGGCCGTGCCGACCACCTTGATGCCGGGCGTTGCACCGATGCTATCGGTAATCAGCGACCGAATCACCGCCGAATCGTCGACTACCAGAACACGGATTTCTTCCACTGCCATCATGAATCTCCGATCACGCTCACACGCGCCACCTTCGGGAGTTTAGCTCGCGTTTACACTTGAGACCAACGACCGTATAATGGCCGGCCATGGTTGCTCCCGGCACCCATCGTCGGGCGGGTCGCTCGGAATAGGGGTAACAGCCCCTATTCGCCGGAACCGCCTTGCCGGTGCGTCGCGCACGTGGGGCCTGTCCCTTTTTGCCTTCCGCGAATCATCAGTGCTGGATGGAAAGGCTGCCTTATGACGGCCAAGAAACGGGACAAGGCTGCGTCCGCGCCTCGCCCATCGCACATCGCTGTCCCGAACCAAGGGCAACCGCCCCCGGATCTGGCTGCCGTGGAGCGTCCGCCGCTCGATGGGCCAACCTCGGAAGAAGGCGGTTTGTGGGATCGCACCTTCGACGCCATTCCCGACCTGGTCGCCATCATAGACACCCAGTACCGGATCATGCGGGTGAACAAAGCCATGGCCGACCGGTTGAGGTTGACCAAGGAACAGTGTATTGGCCGGACGTGTTTTTCCTGCATCCACGCCCCAGCCGAACCTCCCGCGTATTGCCCGCATTCCCAAATGTTCCAGGACGGCCGGGAGCACACGGCCGAGGTCCACGAAGAACGACTGGGGGGCGATTTCCTTATGACCGTCTCCCCGCTGCGGGATTCGGGCGAAAATCTCGTCGGCTGCATCCATATTGCCCGCGACATCACCGAGCGGAAGCGGACGGAGTACGCCTTGGAGCGGCTGTACGCCGAATTGGAAGATCGCGTCCGCCAGCGCACGGCGCAACTGGCGGAGAGCGAGAGACGCTTCAGAGATCTGGCCGAGCTTCTCCCACAGACGATCTTCGAAGCGGACGTCGAAGGCCGCCTCACGTTCGTCAACCGACAGGCGCTGGCGATGTTCGGTTATACGCAGGCAGACTTTGAAGAAGGGCTGAATTGCTTCGACCGGTTTGCCGCCGAGGACGTTGACAAGGCACGCCGCAACATGCATCGCATTCTTTCGGGAGAGGACATCGGAGCACTCGAATACACGGTCAAACGCAAAGACGGAACGCAATTCCCCGTCATGGCGTACGGTTTTCCGATCCTTTGCGGCGAGGCGCCCGTGGGCGTGCGGGGGATGATCGTCGACATGACGGAAAGCAAGCGTGCCGGCCTTGCCCTTCGAGAGAGCGAGGAGCGGTATCGCCGATTGTTCCACGAAAGTCCCGACGCGATCTGCGTCCATGAAGTCAACTCCGACGTACCCATGCGATTCTTGGAGGTGAACGACGTGGCGGTGGAGTTGCTGGGCTATTCTCGCGAGGAACTTCTTCAAATGTCCCCGGTGTACTTGGAGACGCCGGACACGCGGCGACAAGCATCCAATATCAACGAGAGAATGCAAAATGGCGAGACGGTGACCTTCGAACGGATCGTGGTGGCGAAGGACGGCCGCCAAATCCCCGTGGAAATCTGCTGTAAACCGTTCCTTTGGCAGGGCGAACTCAGGGTCTTGTCCCAAGCCCGCGACATCACCGAGCGCAAGCGGGCCGAGGAGGCGCTATGCGAGAGCGAGGAGCGCTTCCGCCTCACGTTCGACCAGTCGCCCATCGGCGCCGCGATTGTCTCTCTCGACATGCGCTACATGCGCGTGAATGAGATGCTCTGCCGGATCACGGGCTATTCGAGCAAGGAACTGACCAAGTTCCGTATTTCGGCCATTACGCATCCGGACGATCTGGCCAAGGATCTCGAATTCGTGCCGCGCCTGATCGCGGGTGAAATCGACCATTACGCCATGGACAAGCGGTATCTCCGCAAAGACGGTACGGTCGCCTGGGTTCACCTGGTTGCCCGGATGATGAAGACCGCCGCGGGCCAGCCGCTCTATATGCTGCCAACGATGCAGGACATTACCGAGCGCAAGCTGGCGGAGGAGTCGCTCCGCCGATCGGAGAAGCTCCGGGCGGAAGCGGAGAAACTGGCCGCCACCGGCCGAATGGCTGCTCAGGTGGCCCACGAAATCAACAACCCGCTGGCCGGCATCAAGAATTCTTTCCGCCTGATCCGCGATGCCGTGCCCAAGGACCACCCGGACCGTGACATGGTGGGGCGGATCGAACGGGAAATCGACCGCATCGCCCACATCGTGCGGCAAATGTACCATGTCTATTCTCCGCGCGTGAAAAAGCCGATCGATATCCCCGTGGGCGAGACAGTCCGCGACGTGCTGGCGATGCTCGAGCCGCTCTGCCGGGAGCACGAAGTTACGGTTGAGTGCGAGGCCATTTCCCCCCAGTTGACGGTGAGGGCTAATGCAGGCAGCCTGCAGCAGGTGTTGTACAACCTGTTAGCCAACGCTATCCAAGCATCCCCTCGTGCAGCGATCGTACACGTGGCTGCCGAATTGGCCGCTGAGGACTATGTGCGGATCGCTATCCGCGATCGCGGCGCGGGAATTCCCGCCGAGGTGCAGGAGCGGATGTTCGAGCCGTTTGTCTCGGCCGATACTGGCGATATTCCCAAGCAGGGACTTGGCCTCGGGCTGGCCATCGTCAAGAGCATTGTCGAGTCCCTCGGCGGGCGAATCGGGTTCGAGATCACAAAGGGCGAAGGAACTTGTTTCCACGTCTATCTGCCGTCGCAGCAACGCTAGAGCTGGAGCGGCAACGTGTCTGTTGGATCGCCTCTCCGCGCTGACCGTGACAGGGTGGTGCGGATCGAACGGGAAATCGACCGTATCGCCTAGTGTAGTGATTCATAAATAGTGGAACTTATAGGCGTGTTGCGGGTTTCATCCTTATCGAGGAGGATGGAACCATGAAGATCGCGCCCGAAATAAGTTTGACCGACGTAGGACGAGCGAAGCTCGATCGTTGGTCGCGGGGCCGCAGCACAGCAGTACGATTGGTGTTGCGGTCGAAGATCGTATTGATGGCGGCCAGTGGGAAGATGAATCAGGCGATCGCCCGCCAGTTGAAGACGGCACCCAAAACGGTTTCGCTTTGGCGACGACGTTTTGCGGATCGGCGTTTGGCGGGGATCGAGAAAGATGCTCCGCGTGGTGGACGTAATCCGAGAGCGCGCAACAAGATGGCTCGTTTGATCGTGGAGAAAACCACCCAGACCGTTCCCACGAACGCTACCCAGTGGACGACGCGGACACTGGCCAAGGAATTGAGAACCTGGCCCGCCATGGTGCAACGGGTATGGAAGGCCAATGGCTTGAAGCCCCACCTGACGCGCACCTTCAAGCTCAGCAACGATCCGCAGTTTGCGGACAAGTTGGTCGACGTGGTTGGGCTGTACCTCGATCCGCCGGAACACGCTCTGGTATTCTGTGCGGACGAGAAAACCCAGATTCAGGCATTGGATCGCACACAACGCGGACTGCCCATTCATCGTGGACGTTGTGGCACGATGACCCATGATTACAAGCGGAACGGCACGACCACCCTGTTTGCTGCCCTGGGAGTGACAGATGGAAAGCTGATCGGGACGTGCATGACGCAGCATCGGCACCAGGAATGGATCGAGTTCCTCAAGCTGATCGACGCTGAGACAACGGCAGAATTGGATCTGCACTTGATCGTGGACAACTATGCGACACACAAACATCCCAAGGTCAAGTCGTGGCTGAAACGGCATCCTCGTTTCCATGTCCACTTCATCCCGACGAGCAGTTCTTGGTTGAATCTCGTCGAGCGATGGTTCCGAGAGATTACCGACAAACGCATCCGTCGCGGGACGTTTCGGAGCGTCGAACAACTGATCAACGCAATCATGGCGTTTATCGAAGAACACAACGACGCCCCTCGATCGTTTACCTGGACAGCCAAGGCCGAAGATATTCTCGCCAAGGTCCGCCGTGCCCGAGAAGTGCTCGATAAAACCCCATCAGACTGAATCACTACAATAGGTAGTCCGCCGGGTGTACGAGTTGGATTCACCCCGGGCGTAGACGCCTCGCGACATGCCTGTCGGCAAGACGAAGGGCGACGTCGTGGCGGTGCTTGCACCACTCTGCCCAGCGTACCAGGTAACGGTCAAGGTGGGCCCGTGCCCCGAGTTGAGGGCGTGGGCCCCAGAAGGCAGCTCGGAGCAAATCTTGTACAACGTGACGGTGAATGCCATTAATGCTTCGCCCCGGGGAGGGTTCGTAAACATCTGCGTGAAGTACGTCGATAAAGGGTTTGTTAGGATTTCGATTCGGGACCATGGGCATGGCATCCCCGCCGAACTAAGGGACAAAGTCTTCGAGCCGTTTTTCTCGGGCGATCCGACCAATCGGACGAAACATGGGCTTGGTCTCGGCCTTTCCATCGTAAAGAGCATCGTTACTTCCGTCGGTGGAAGGATTGAATTTGAAAGCGCGGTCGACAAAGGGACTTGTTTCCACGTGTACCTGCCATCAAGGCGATCTTAACCACGGAGTGGCGCGATGGTAGTCGGATCGATTTTGGTCGCCGACGACGAGGACACTTTCTGTGAATCTACTGCTCGGCTGCTGCGCCGCGAGGGTTTCGGCTGCCAGTGTGCCAAAGACGCGGACGAGGCCATCGAGACGCTGCGGCAGGGCCGCTTTGACGTGTTGGTATCGGATATCCGCATGCCGCGCAACGCGGATTTGCGGGTGGTGCGGAAGGCCCGAGAGCTGGACCGCCACTTGCCCGTCATTTTGGTCACCGGCTATCCGTCGGTGGAAACGGCGATTTCCGGCATTGGCATGGCGGTAGACGCATATCTGACGAAACCCCTGGACATCGATGAACTTCTGCTCCATGTCCGCAAGGCGGTGAGGCGATACCACGCGCGGCGGCGATTGGAGACCGTTGTCGAGCGCCTTCACTCGGTTGTGACAGACCTGGAGGCGGAGAATTCGAAGCCGCTTCTGCACGACCAGGACGCGAACATGTTCGCGCTGGGGACGGTTCGCACCTTGGCCGCCTGCTTGTCGGACATGCTGGTCGTTTGGGCCAAAGCGGCAGCGGATCACGGCTTGAGTAACCTTTGCGAGCTACTAGATTGCCCCCAGCGGCCAGTCCAGTGCCAGGCCATTCGTTACGCGATCGAGGTCCTCGAAAAAACTAAGGATAGCTTCCGCTCCAAGCAGTTAGCGGAGTTGCGAGCATACCTCGAACGCGCCTTGGAGATCAAATAGCGGATTTTGCTTTCCTCACAAACTGCGTGCTAGAATAGCCTAACGAGAGTTCCCGACGGCCCGAAGCCGCCGAGAAACGGCCCCAGTCGGATGACTGGGGCGCCTTAGTGGGTAGGGTCAAGACCTGCCGGCTGAAGGCACAACCGAAATCGCCCCCAGCAGTGGGGCGGCCTCGGTTGTGCCTTTTTTTGTTGCCATTGCGCTCGAGTAGCAGCGCCCAAAGACTTTGCGTTGCAGACGCACAACACAAGGGAAGACGGCCATGGCACGACACGAGGAACGCCGACTCGCGGAGCGATTATTGCAGACGCAGTTTGCTGCCCTGAAGTCGCGAATTGCTGGCCTTCCGCAAATCGTACAGCTTGAATTCCGCCCGTTGATTGACGGCCTCGAAGTGCAGTTCGAACGACCCGGACGACTTTGCGGCGGAATCTGCCGGTTGCTCGATGATATCGGGACAATCGACAGGTGCGTGAGTTTTGAAATGGCCCTCCCACACGAAGCCCTTTCGGCCCGACCCACAGGAGATGCTCCTGACTGCCAGCGGCAACGTCGGCGGAACCTCGCTGCCACCCCCAAGCCGCACGGCCATCTTCGCAGGTCCAGCACCACGTGCACTCCCCAAAACAAGTGATACGCGGGGGCCATCATGGCAGGCAATTCCAAAAAGATCCTGATCGTGGACGACGATGCGACGACTCGTCGCTTGCTCAGGAGTCTACTCGAGAAGGAGTATTGCGTAGCCGAAGCAAGCACCGGCGAGCAGGCGCTTGCGATGCTGGCCGGCTTTGCACCTGAGCTCGTCATGCTCGATATCGTGATGCCCGGCGTCGACGGCTACGAGACCTGCAGTCGCATCCGAGCCAATCCATCGAGTTGTGGTATCCAGGTTATCATGGTGTCTGCGAAGTCGTCCCGCGAGGAACAGAGTCAAGCCTTTGCCGCGGGCGCAGACGACTACGTGGTGAAGCCCTTCGACCCGTATGAACTGCGTGCCAGGGTCCGGCTCCATTTCCGACTTCGCAGCGCCCTGGACACCATTGCGCCGACCGGCGCCGGCGGTGGTTTTCGTGTCGACACGTACTGCGATTGCAGAGAGGCATACGCACAATCGGTGACACATGTCCAAGACGTGACGGTGATGGCCTTGACCAAAGTGGCCGAACTTCGCGACACGGAGACGGGCGAGCATTTGGTCAGAATGCGTTCCTACGCCCAGATCATCGCCGAAGAACTCTTTCGTGGCGGCCCCTATGCCGATAGGATCGACCGGCAATTCCTCGAAGATCTCTATCGGGCTAGTCCGCTGCACGACATCGGCAAGGTCGGCATCAGCGACGCAATCCTGCTGAAGCCGGCCCGGCTTACGCCGGACGAGTTCGAAACCATGAAGCAGCACACAATCATCGGCGCGAACATTCTCGACGACGTGGCGATTGGCGCCCCCGACATCAGTTTTCTCGGCATGGCAACGGCGGTCGCCAGATTTCATCATGAACGATTTGACGGACGAGGCTATCCGGGCGGGCTGCGCGGCACAGAGATTCCGCTGCCCGCGCGGATCGTGGCACTGGCTGATGCCTTTGATGCGATCACCTCGATCCGGCCCTACAAAGCCGCCCAAGCGGCGACCGTGGCAATGGGTATTATCCAAGGGGATTCCGGAAACCACTTCGATCCGGTCATCGTGGAGGCTTTCCTGCAGCGCTTTGATACCCTGGTGAGTGTTCAGAAGCAGACTCAATGCCATGCCGCGGTCGCAATCGGAGCCAACTCATTACTTCCCGAGCAATTGGCGGCCGCAGCCATGTAGTTCTGAACCCCAAGACCGCAGTGCGTGCGGCCGAGACCATTCTTTTTTCATAGTGTTTGGAGTCGAGTATGAAACCGGATCCGTCAACCGCCGAAATCATAGCGAGCGGCAGTACTTCTCCCAGTCCGGTCTATTCGCGTCTGGCCGCGGATCCCATGTTGGGGGAACTGGTCGACTTGTTCGTGCAGGAAATGCCCGACCGACTCAACGCCCTCAAAGTCCAAGCCACGAGCAGAGACTGGGGCCAATTGGCCCGGACTGCCCATCAACTCAAGGGTGCGGGCGGCAGCTATGGCTTTGACGAGATCACGCCCTGCGCTGCTCGACTGGAAGCCGCGGCGCGAGATGCCCAGCAAGATGAGACTATCCTCCTGGCTCTCGATGAACTGCTCAGCCTCTGTCGCCGCGTTCGTTCCGGAACGCCGCAGACCGACCACTACCTCCAACAGCGCCCCTCTTCTTGAACGACCGTTCGGCGGCCACAGGACAGCTCCCTGGAGTGGTCGAGTGCGACATGTTGCGGCGAACCACGGAGCGGTCGCTCATCACTGATGCCGAATACGCCTCTCCTGTTCTCTCTGGTAAAGACGCGTCCGGAAACATCGGTTGCCTTCACCGGCATGCACATTATCTGCCCACTTCCGATGGTACCGATTCTCGGTATATCACACACGTCACGATATTCGCACGAGACGGCCTCTCAGAAGCGGAGGTGGCAGCGATTTCCGCAATTCGCACCACTAAACTCGGCAATGTAGACGACCTGCAAGTTCAGCTTGTCGGACCGGGACGACCCGAAGACTTTACAAACCCCGCAAGGCACTTACACCTGGGGCACCGGTGCGATGCTGATGGCGGCCAACGCGATGGCCGAGGCGGACGGGGGGCAGTGAGGGACGAGAAGGCTGTTATGCCTTTTCGCAGCGGCGGCGGGTAGCGAGCGGCTTAATTGCACGCCCGTTTACGGACGTTCCCGCCGCAGGCGGTGTTAGGCCCGTGCTTCAGCACGGGTAACCGTGACGCCCAGCCGGTTTTGTAAGTCTCCCGACTGCAGGCCGCCCGCCGTCGGAGGCGGCCGGCCTACAGAGGAAGCGATCGTCCCTAACAACACGTTCCACCGGGGCCACGGTTGGTGGCAATGGTGGCGGGTTGGGTACGCTATGTGCCACGGGCGGTTTTGGGATCGGTGCCGAGAGCCGACCGGGCCGTTAGACGTGGCAGGCAAATCCTGGTTCAACTCGCTATAATAAAAGCGACTCCCGTTCATCCGCGCGGGTCGGTAGAATACTCGTTGGAGGGGGTGTTTGATGAACGAACAGACAGTACAGAACCAGCGGTACGCGGTCAGCGTCTACGAGCAAGAAGACGCTGGCGGCGCCCTAATCTTTGCCTACGTGCCGAAGGCTCTTCAGCACGAGCGTGGCCCCACCGGCGCACCGAAGCGTGCGCCGCAGTTCGTTGTTGCGGTACCCCAAACGATGGGTGAACTGAGTTTCGACTGGAGTGGAACGCCCGACGATCCAGGGGCTGATGCCCGCGAGATAATCCAGACGGAAATCGCCGCCCGGATGCAAGATCGGTCGACCTGGATCGTTCGCGTCAACGCCCTCGTGGACCAGGTGGAGCGGTGGGCCAAAGAGTTGAACTGGTCCACCCGTCGTATCGAAAAGGGAATCGACGACCCACGCATCGGCAAACATCGGGTCCCAGCGCTGCTGATGCAGGAAGGCACATGCCGGGCTTTGCTCGAGCCGATAGCGCGATCTACCCCGGGCGCCGAGGGCGTGGTCGATCTCTACCTCATGCCGGCCTACGATGATATCGCCGTCCTTTTTTACTACGACCATCGTTGGAACCTCCATTACAACACGGCGCGCGGTACCAACGCAGTCGTCCCGGCTCCCGAGGCCGTGCCCCTGTCGAAGGAAACGTTGGGGAAGGTTCTGGCGGAGATGACGCAGAATGCCGTTTAAGCACGAATGGCAATCCCGAATCAAGGCCGTCGAACGCGAGTACATCGCCATGCGGCAGGCGGCCGACGGCTTTCGGCGGGCTGCACTTGTCGATCCGACCATCCTTCGGGGAAACCTGCGGCACGGCGAAATCGTCGTGGCGACAGAGAATCTGGAGGGCACATACGTCATTCGGCTGTTCGCGGAGTTTGAAGCCGGAGCGAGGCAGTATTGGGCTGCGAAGTGGAGTTCCGATCCGAAAATGGTTGATTTGCTCGACGGATTGGCCGCGCGATGTGGTATTCCCGACACCCAACGGGAAAGCGCGCACTGGGTGCGCGACTATCGAAACGGCTTGGTACACGAACGCGAGGACAAACCGGACACAGTGCCGATTGCCGACGCCCGGCACTACCTGTGTCATTTCTTCAGCTTCCTGCCGCATCGGTGGTGACGGCGGAGGCTTGTAGCCCGTAGGGTGGAGGTGTGCGTCGCGTGGCAATTCCGACGGGCACCAACTTCGGCATGCCAGCTCAAAGGCCGGCATGAAACGTTTTTAACCCCTTTTTTCTGACTCGCGTCGCACGCGTGCCAGACACATCGCGCACGGCGGTTCCGCCTCGTCCCGCGCGGCGCAGTGCCGGCGGGCGACGCGAAACTAGCCTTTCCGCGGCGGCCGCCTATAATTGGGCACCACCGGGCAGTGGTGCGACGCCCCACGATGAGCGCCCGCCCGCTGGGCAGTGACGCGGACTCCGTATTCGTGAAAGCGGAAATCGTTCCTTTACACCACCGGGGAGAAATCAAAATGAGCAGCGTACAACCAGGCAATCCCTCGACCGCTCCGGAAACCGTTCGCTTGCACGACGAGTTCTACCACTTGCGCTCCTACTGGCTCTGTTTTCTGGCGATGGGAATTCTGTTGGTGGTCTGCGCCACGGCCGCGGTGATCTTTCCCGCGTTGACCATCATCACCTCCTTCGCGGCGGTCGTCATCCTGGGCATTTGCCTGATGGTGGCGGGCTTGGCCACGATCATCACCGCGCTGTGGGCCGGCAAATGGAGCGGCATGTTCTTACAACTGCTGATCGGCATTCTTTACGTCATGGTGGGCTTTTTGGTTACCGATCGTCCCGGACCGTCGGCCGTGGTGCTGACCAGTTTCGTGGCGGCGTTCTTTATCGTGGCCGGCGTCTTCCGCATCGCGGCCGCCTTGGCCGTGCGCTTCACGCACTGGGGCTGGGCCCTGCTCAATGGGGTGGTGACCCTGCTGTGCGGCGTGATCATCTATCGCCACTTTCCCGAGAGCGGGCTGTGGGTCATCGGCCTGCTGGTAGCCCTGGAGATGCTGTTCTTCGGCTGGAGCTGGATCATGCTGGCCCTGGCCATCCGCCGTATTCCCGTTACGGCCGTGTAGTCTCACTACCGCCGGCCGAGATAATCCATCGAGGCTGATCCGGTCCGCACTTTGTGGATCTACGACTATTATTGTCGCTTCTAATCCGCGATAATCTCGTGGCAGCGAAATCATCGGGGCCACCCGCGGGGAGCGACGCGATGGACGAACAGCGGAAGACGATTGGCCGGGCGATTCTCTCGGTCGGTGGATTCTTTCTTTTGCTCGCCGCCGCCATGTTCCTGCCCGCCGGCACGCGGTGGACGCGCGGCTGGCTGTTCCTGGCGGTGTTCTTTGTCGAGATGGCCCTAATGGCCCTTTATCTTTGGCGGACCAACCCCGCCATTCTCGCCGCCCGCAGCAAGATCCAGGCGGGAACGAAGGGCTGGGACCGGCCGCTGTTCTATATCCTGCAGATCCTGATCCTGGCCATTTTCCCGGTGGCGGCCATGGATCATGCCCCCGCGCCGACCGGGGTGGTCGTTCTTGGCTACCTTCTGCTGAGCGTGGGAATGGCCGGGAACGCTTGGGTATTGAGCGTCAACAAATTCGCGGAAATGACCGTTCGCATTCAGGCCGAACGCAGCCATCACGTGGTGGATCGCGGACCTTACGCCATCGTGCGGCACCCGATGTACGTGGCTTTCTTCCCGGTTGCCGCCGGCATGCCGCTGGCCTTGGGTTCGTATTGGGCCTTGATTCCGGCCGCCATTGCCGCGGCGCTGCTCGTCGTGCGGACCGTATTGGAAGACCGGATGCTCCAGCGCGAACTGGCCGGGTACAAAGAGTACGCCGGCCGCATTCGCTACCGCTTGATCCCCGGGGTTTGGTGAGCGACGTTGCTTGGGGGGGCGTTGCACGGACGCTTCGAACCGTGTGTTCGCAGCCCCGTGCGATCGCTCGCATCCGCCCGCTGTCGGCAGGGATTCAGAACGAAAGCCGTCCAGTCCCCGTACGAGGGGGTGGCGTGCGCGCGAAAGGCAAGGCAAACTGGCTCTTACATCGCAACGACACCAAACGGCAACTCGCCGCTTTCGGCCAATCAACTACGAAGGAATGAACGCATGACGGCCCACGGAATTCGGCTCTTGTCGGGCGGCCTGCTGGCGGCGGTGGCCGCCATCGCCCACGGCGGCCAAGGCGCGCCGCAAACCTGGCGCGACGATTTCTCCGCCCGCCCGGCCGGCTCCGACGCCGCGCCGGCCTGGGACCCGCAAACCGTGGGCTGGGAAGTCCGCGACGGCGGCTACGTCGGCGACGCCGGCACGAGCGTGTGGCGCGCGGTGCCGCAGGGCGCGGCGGTCACATTCGCCTGCGACGTCACGGTGCTCGAACAACTTCGCGGCGACTGGTTGCTGGCCGGGATCGGCCTGGCCGGCGACGACAACAACTATTGGGCGGTGAACCTTGTGATGGCGCCCGAAGGGCTCCAGCGCCGCCGCATGGCCGAGCTGCACGAATCGCTTTCCGGCCTCTGGCTAGCCGAGTCGCAGCGGGGAACGCGGCTCCCGCAGCAGCCGGCCAAGGGTAACCGGCTCGACTGGCAGTTGCACAAAACCTACCGCCTCGAGATCCAACTCGACGGCGCGGCGATCGTCGGCCGGGTGTCGGAGGCGGGCAAGGAGTTGTCCCGCTTCGGCTATCGCTTCACCCCCGGCGTGCCCGCCGTGCGCGCCGGCCGGCCGATCCTGCGGGCCACCGGCCTGCGGGTGCGTTTTGCCAATGCGTCGGTCACCGTCGCGCAGCCGGTAGCGGAACCGGCTGTTGTCAGAACGCCGTTCCCGGCCTGGCCGTCGCGTGCGGGAAAGCCGCTTGCCAAGGGGAGCGGTTTCTTTCGCACCGCGCTGATTGAAGAAGGCAACGAACTGGCCAAGGCGGAGGCCGCGCGGCCGGAAGCGCATCCCCGCGCCCGCTGGTGGCTGCTCGACCCGGAAGGCAAGCCGCTGTTCGACGTGGGCACCGATCACGTGAATTACCAGGCCCATTGGTGCGAGGCGCTGGGCTACGCGCCCTACCACCGCAACGTGGCGGCGAAGTTCGGCGGCGAAGAAGCGTGGGCAACCAGCGCCATGGCGCGGCTCACGGCCTGGGGTTTCAACACGCTGCCGGCCGGCCACAGTCCCACGCTCCGCCATCGCGGACTGCCGCACATCCTCTTCGCGTCGTTTGGTTCCGCATTCGCGCGGCGGGAGTGGATCGCGGAGCCCATCCACTGGACCGGGTTCCCCGACGTCTTCAGCCCGCGCTGGCCGACGCATTGCCGCATCGTGGCGCGGAAGATGGCAGCCGAGGGGCGGGGCGACCCGTGGTGCCTGGGCACGTTCCTGGACAACGAGCTGGAATGGTACGGCAAGCACGGGCACCTCGTCGACGAGGTCTTCCGACTCGGGCCCGGGCAGCCGGCCAAGAAGGCCCTCTATGACTGGTTGTTGCGTCGCTACGGCAGCCTCGGCCCGCTCAATCGCCAACTGGGTTCGCAGTATGCCGGCGAGCAGGCTTTTTTGGCCGCCACGGCGCCGCCGCCGGAATCGGCCGCGCTCGACGCGGTGCGCGACGGTTTCCTCGCGGAGATCGCCGAGCGCTATTTCGCCGTCGCCGCCGGGGCGATGCGCACGGCCGATCCCGAGCATCTGGTGCTGGGGTGCCGGTTCGCCGGCCGCACGCCCGAGCCGGCGCTGGCCGCGGCGGGAAAATACAACGACGTGTATACCTTCAACACCTACCCCCGCGTGGACTTCGAGAGTGCCTGGCGGCCCGACGGCGCTGGCGGCACGGTCGAGCGCGTGCCGCGGGAACTCTCGGCGATGTATCGCGTCGTGCGGCGGCCGATGATCATCACCGAGTGGAGTTTTCCGGCGCTGGATAGCGGCCTGCCCTGCAAGCACGGGGCCGGCATGCGGGTGGACACGCAGCAGCAGAAAGCGGCCTGCTATCGCATCTTCGCCAACGCCATGGCCGACTTGCCGTTCATGGTCGGTTACCACTACTTCATGTGGGCCGACGAGCCGGCGCCGGGCATCAGCTCGACCTTCCCCGAGGACAGCAATTACGGCCTGGTCAACGAGAAGGACGAGACCTACGAGGTGTTGACGAAGACGGCCACCGCAGTGAACCGGGGGGTGGCGGCGCGCCACGCCCGCAGCCTCTTCTCGGGCGATCTGCAGCTCCGCGGCGACGGCGACGGCCTGGAGTTGGTCAACGCGGATGCGCTGCCGGCGCGGGGCCTGCTGCGAATCATTGCCGGCGGCCGCAGCCGCATCGAAGAGATCGAACTGCCGCCGCACGGCAAGCAACGGGTGGCCGTCGGCTCGGCGGCCGCCTGGTGCGCCGAGCTGCAGCGATGGGACGGCACGCACGAGCGCTGCCTGGGCGGCCGGCGGCTCAAACCGCTGGAAGTGGCCAACGTTTCGGCGGCCGTGCTCGACGGCGTGCCGGTGGTGCTCGACGGCCCGCCGGTGGTCGCAGCCATCACCGCACGGCTGGAGCCGGGCGGCACGTACACGCTGGCGATGCCCGCCGGTTCGCTCTCCGAGGCCGACCACTTGGAACTGCGGGCTGGCGACACGACCTGGATTGCCCGCCGCAGCGACGGCAGCCTCTTCGACGGCATCCGCGCCGGCGGCTTGCCGCTGGGACGCCTGGCGTTTGCGGCCCATCAGCAATTCGAGGGACACAACGCCTGGACGGAGGCCAACCGCGTGGCGTCGCTGCGGGTTCAGGAGCAGGCCGACGCGTGGATTGTGGAAGCGGTGGTCGAGCGTAGCGGGCCGCCGCGGCAGGGCCCGCCGCACTTCCGCGCCGGGCTGCGGGCGGCCGTGTTCAAGCGGGGCGGCATCGTGCTGGTCAAGCCGCTGTGGCTGGAGAATACCGATTCGCGGTCCTGGCGGTTCGTGGAAGCGTTCTGGTTCTGCCGTTCGGCGATCGGCGGCTCCGTGGCCGACGACGTGGTGGACGGCCCCAATGTGCCCAACTACTACCGGCCCGCCCAGTTCTGCACCGACAGCAAGCTGGGCGGCTGCTTCGGCGCATTGGGCCAAAGCGGCTGGCAAACGTCGTTCTGGAAGGACGCCGCGGGCATCCACCCCGACACGCGTTGGAGCGTCGAGCGGGATCTGCGCCCGGGTGAGCGCTGGACGGCCGACGCCGTTCCGTATCTGTGGATCTTCGCCTTGCGCGAGGCGGCGGGCTGGCGCGACGTGGCCGCGCGGCACCGGCAGGCCGAGGGCCTGCTCACCGCCGGCGAGGAGAAGTGAGAACCATGGACCCTTTGATGCGGAGCACGATGCGATGAAAGCGCTGTTTGTCTGTGCCTTGATGCTGCTGTCGGCTTCGCTGGCCTCGGCGGCCGACACGTTGGACATCTACGTGGTCGACACCGAGGGAGGCAAGGCGATGATCCTGCTGGCGCCCGGTGGCGAGACGATGCTCGTCGATGGGGGCTATCCGACCGCGGACGACCGCGACACGCGGCGGGTCGTCGCGGCCGCCCGGGCCGCCGGGATCAAGCAGTTCGACTCTATCCTGGCCACCCACTACGATGCGGACCACGCCGGCAACATTCCCCGCGTGGATGCCCTGATCCCGGGCAAGGTCTTCATCGACCACGGCGAGCCGATCCCCACGCTGGACCCCAATCGCCGACGCGAAAACTACGAGCCCTACGTGAAGGCCATCGGCCCGCGGCGGCGGATCTTGGCCCGGCCGGGCGACGTGATCCCGTTTGGCGGGGTGCGGATCACGGTGGTCACGGCCGGAGGCCGCGCGATCGACCATCCGCTTTCCGGCGCGGGAGCGGCGAACGAGTTGGCCCCCGCCGGCCGCCCCACCTACCAGGACCGCGACGACAACGCCGGCTCGATCGGCCTGCTCTACGAGTTCGGCCACTTCCGCATGCTCGACCTGGCCGATCTGCTCTCGTCGGTCGAGTACGATCTGATGTGCCCGCGGAACCTCGTCGGCACCGTGGACTTGTTCATGGTGAGCCACCACGGTCTGAAGGTGTCGAACGCCAAGTTTCTCGTGCACGCCTTGCGACCCCAGGTGGCCATCATGAACAACGGCGCCCGCAAGGGGGGCGCGCCCGAAACGCTAGACATTCTCAAGAGTTCCCCGGGCCTGGTGGACCTTTGGCAGTTGCACTATTCCAACGCGGGCGGCGGGAAAAACGCCCCGGCCGAGTTCATCGCCAACCCGAAAGAACCGTGCGAAGGGAAGCTGATCAAGGTCGTCGTGCGCCGCGACGGCCGTTTCACCGTGACCAACACGCGGAACAATTTTTCGAAGACCTACGAGCCGCGGCGGTAGGCCATCGCCGGCGCGGGGTGGCACGTCGGGAGGGCAGCCAACGGCGTGGCTGGCGCGCGGGCGCCATGGGTTTGACGGGAGTTTGTGGCAAGTCCCTTCACCCTGTCATTCAGAGCGCAGCGAAGAATCTACGCTATTCCGCCACGCGACGTAGATCCTTCGCTGCGCTCAGGATGACCGCATTACGCCCGCCGCACGCCAAAACAACTTGCCGCCCGGGGCGCCACGGCTGGCTTGCCCAGCAGTGCCGCTTCGAGCATAATGGAAACCTCCGACGTCGGACAGGTGGTGGCCATCTGGCGGGCAATTCCCGATGTCCGGTCAACGCTGCTGGACAAGCCAGCAGGGACACCGACGCAGTCCGCAGACCTTTCCGCGAGCGAAGCGAAAGACCTCGTATGCTGCACGATCCCAGCCATTATGAACCGCCGGCGCCGGCCGAGCCGATCCTGTTAGGCGACGGCGACAAGACCGCACTGCGAAAGCTGGCCGAGCAGGTCGCGGCGATCGCCGCCAGTCCGATTCACCAACAGAAAGCAAAGCTCTGGCGGCGGCTCAACGACATGGATTCGGTCCGTCCCATGGTGTGGATCAACGAGATTCCCTGGCACGAGATGGACGTCGATGGCGAATTGGCGCTGGCGACGCTGCACCCTTGGGCCCAGGCGCAGGAGCGCGAGCTGCGGCGGCTGCTCTACCAGTGGCGGCACATGCCGGGCGACATGATCGTGAGCGACTACTTGGCCTGCCCGCTGGCCATCCATAGCACCGACTTCGGCATCGTCGAGGAGGTCGACGTCGCTCGCACCGACGCCGCGAGCGATATCGTTTCGCGGCACTTCCACAAGCAGATCCACGATCTGGCCGACCTGGAGAAGATCCGCATGCCGGTGGTGACCCACAATGCGCGGGCCACCGAATATAACTTCGCGGCGATGTGCGAGCTGTACGGCGATATCATGCCGGTGAAGAAAGTGGGCCAGACGCACATCTGGTTCACGCCTTGGGATTACCTGATCCGCTGGTGGGGCATCGAAGAGGCGATGATCGACATGTACCAGCGGCCGGAGTTGGTCCACGCCGCGGTCGAGAGGATGGTCGACGCCTGGATGGCCGAGCTCGACCAGTTCGTGGCCCAGAATTTGCTCTCGCTGGACTGCGACAACACGCGGATCGGCTCGGGCGGCTATGGGTATACCGCGGCGCTGCCGGGCGGCCGCTTCGACCCGCAACACGTCGAGCCGCACAACATGTGGGGCTGCTCCAACGCCCAGATCTTTTCGGAAGTGTCGCCCAAGTTCCATTGGGAGTTCGCCCTGGAGCACGATCTCCGCTGGCTCGGCCGCTGGGGGATGAACTACTACGGCTGCTGCGAGCCGCTCTGCGGCAAGGCGGACCTGCTGAAGCGGATTCCCAATCTGCGCAAGGTTTCCGTGACGCCCTGGTGCCGGACGCAACGGGCGGTCGAGGCGATCGGCCCGCACTGGGTCATGAGCCGCAAGCCCAACCCGGCGATCTTCGCCGACGATCACTGGAATCCGGAGCGGGCGCGGCGGGAGATCCGCGAATTCCTGGAGGCCGCCCGGGGTTGTCACGTGGAATTGATCATGAAGGACATCTCGACCGTCCGCCGCCAGCCGCAACGGTTGTGGGAGTGGGCCGCGATAGCCGTCGCAGAAGCGGAAGCCTTCGCGCAGGGCTGATTGGAGCCGATCCGCATGAAATCGCCGCTGAGCATCTTCCGTATGGCCGACGGCAAATCGCACCTGGGGGCGTTTCTGCTGGTGTGCGGCATCTTCGTCTGCACCGGACTGTGCAACGGGATGATCGACTCGCTCAACAAGCACTTCCAGAACTCTTTCGCGGTCTCCAAGACGGCCTCCGCCTTCGTGCAATTCTTCTGGTATTTCGCCTACTTCCTGCTGGCCCTGCCTTCCGCTTGGTACGTCCGCCGCTACGGCTACCGCTCGGGCATCGTCACCGGGCTGGCGCTGGTGATGTTGGGCTCGCTGGTCGTCTACCCGGCCACGCTCTGGAACACGTTCACGGCGTTTCTGGCGATCCTGTTCCTGATCGCCTGCGGCCTGACGCTTCTGGAGATCATCGCCAATCCGTACGCGACGGTGCTCGGTCCGCCCGAGCATGGCGTGGCCCGCATCAACTTCGCCCAGTCGTGCAACGCGATCGGCTGGATTCTCGGCCCTTCGGTGCTGGGCTGGTTTGTGCTCTCCGGCACCGCGAAGGCCAACACCAGCAACGACGCGCTTTACATCCCTTACCTGGTCGTTGCGGTGCTGGTGGGCGCGCTGGCCCTGGCGTTCTGTGTGGCCCCGGTTCCCGACATTCAGTCGCCCGCCGAGGACGAGGCCGGCCGGGGCGGCGGCCTACGCCCCCGCTCGCTCTTCCAGCAGCGGCACTTCACGCTGGCTATCGTCTCGCAGTTTCTCTATTGCGCCGGGCAGACGGGGATATTCAGCTTCTTCATCAACTACGTCAAGGACTACACTCCGGCCATTCCCGCGGCCGCCGTGGAAGCGCTGCCGCCGGGCATGTGCTATCTCGCGGCGGGGCTCTGGCACATCACCGACAAGGGCGCGGCCGCGCTGCTTTCGCTGGGCGGGTTCACGCTGTTCATGGTGGGCCGCTTCAGCGGCAGCGCGCTGCTGCGGGTAGCGAGTCCGCACGTCACGCTGGGGATCTACGGCCTGGTGAACACCGCGCTGATGGCCACGGTGATCGTCGCGCCGGGATGGGCCTCGATCTGCGCCCTGCTGCTGAGCTTCTTCTTCATGTCGATCATGTATCCCACGAACTTCGCCTTGGGCATCCGCGGATTGGGCGAGCAGACGAAGCTGGCCTCTTCGTTCATGGTGATGGCGATCCTGGGCGGGGCGCTGGCCCCGATGCTCATGGGCCGCCTGGCCGACTGGTTCTCGATGCGCGTGGGATTCGTGATGCCGCTGGTCTGTTTCAGCGCGGTGATGGCGTACGGTTTCCTCTGGGGCCGCCTCTTCCACCAGGACATGGCGGCGCCGGCCAACGACAACGGAAAGGTCAAAGAATGAAAACAAATTCCGCCCTGGTTTCCGCCGTGAGGGCTTTGACGCTGGCCCTGCTGCCCGCATGGGCCGTGGGAGCGGCGAATCTCGCGGCCGCCGAGCTGCCGCCCAACGCCGGCGGGCCTTTCCAGCCGGACGACGCCTCGCTCAAGCAATATCAATGTCCCGACTGGTTTCGCGACGCGAAGTTCGGCATCTGGGCCGTGTGGGGCCCCGAGTCGGTGCCGATGCAAGGCGATTGGTACGCCCGCAATCTGTACCTCGAGGGGGGCGCGCAGAACAAATATCACGTGGCCAACTACGGCCATCCGTCAACGTTCGGCTTCAAGGACATTATCCCCTTGTGGAAGGCGGAGCACTGGGACCCGGAGCGGCTGATGACGCTGTACCGCAACGCGGGGGCGAAATATTTCTGCATGATCGCCGAGCACCACGACAACTTCGATTGCTGGAACTCCAAGTATCAACGCTGGAACTCGGTCAACATGGGTCCGCGGCGGGACATCGCCGCCGCGTGGCAGCAGGCGGCGCGGAAGTGCGGGCTGCGGTTCGGCATGACCGAGCACCTGGCGGCGAGTTGGTGGTTCTACAGCGCCGCCAAGGGGGCTGACAAGAACGGCCCGTTGGCCGGAGTGCCCTACGATGGCGCCGACCCGAAGTACGCCGAGTTGTATTGGAGCGGCAACGAGAAACCCAACGGGCATTATTATCTGCCGGGCGCGCCCGACGCCGTCCAACGCGCCTGGTTCGACCGCATCCACGACATGATCGACCGCTACCACCCCGATCTGCTCTACTCGGACAGCCCGCTGCCCTATCCCGACCAGTACGGGCGGCGATTACTGTCGCATTTCTACAACGATAACGTGGAGCGGCACGGCGGCAAACTCGAAGCGGTGTACACCTGCAAACAGGATGCCCAGCACCGCTGGGTGCAGGACCTCGAGCGGGGCATCATGGGCGACATCCGCGCGGAGCCGTGGCAGACCGACACTTGCGTCGGCGGTTGGTACTACCATCGCGGCATTCGCTATAAGTCGGCTGCCCTGGTGCTGCAGATGTTGGCCGACATCGTCAGCAAGAACGGCAACCTGCTGCTGAATTTCCCGCCGCGTCCCGACGGCACGCTGGATGACGAGGAGCTGAAGATCCTCGCCGAGCTGTCCGCCTGGATGCCGATCAACGGCGAAGCGATTTTCGGTACCCGGCCGTGGAAGCTGTTCGGCGAGGGGCCGGCCCGGGTCAGCAGCGGCGGCTTCAACGAAGGCAAGTTGCGTTACACGGCCCACGACATCCGCTTCACCAGCAAAGCCGGCTCGATTTACGCGTTGGCACTCGACTGGCCCGCGGATCGCCGGCTGATGATCCACTCGCTGGCCGCGGCGGCGGGCAAGATTTCCACGGTCCGGCTGCTCGGCCACGCCGGCAAGCTCGACTGGACGCAGACCGCCGACGGCCTGCTGGTGACGATGCCCCAGCAGAAGCCATGCGACTACGTTTTCGTTTTGAAGATCGGTCTGACACCCGCGGTCCCCGCGCCGATGGGAAAGAAGTGAATTCGATGCAGAGCCGGATCCCGGGGCCGCAACCGCCGCATCAGGCAACCATGTTCAATACTTACCACGGAGTAGGAAAGAAGGGCCGGAGATGAAACGTCTGCCGATCGCCGCGCAATGCGCGCTTGCCATGGCTTTGTTGCTGCCGGCCTGCGGACTGGCCGCCGAGAGTTCGGCGCGGGCCGATAGCGATCCCACGTCCGTTCAGCGGATGCGCCGCTACAACGTGATTTGGAATAGCCCCTCGAAGGATGCTACGGGGGTGATGCCGATCGGCAACGGAGACATCGCGGCCGGAGTCTATGCGATCGAGGGGGGAGACCTGTTTCTGCTCCTGTCGAAGAACGACGCCTTCAACTTCGAAGGCAACATTTACAAGACGGGGCGAGTGCGGGTCGCCCTGGCCCCCAATCCGTTCAGGTCCGGGAAGCCCTTTCGCCAGACGCTGGATCTGCCGACCGGCTCCATTCGCATCGAAGCGGACGGGGTGACGCTGCGGATTTGGGCGGACGCCAACCGCCGGCTCTATCACGTCGAGATCGCCGCGCCCCGCGAGATCGAGGTCACGGCGGCGGCGGAATTCTGGAATCGACTGGACGGTACCCGCGACGTGCGCCTGGAGCGCGGCAAGAGCATTCTCGCGTACTTCGCCGTCGGCGACCGTAGCGTTTACGCGGCGGACTTGAAGTTCTATCAAGTCGAGCAGATGGCGGCGAAGTTTCCCGATCCGTACCGCTTCAACACCTTCGGTTATCTGTTGGAAAGCCCCGCGCTGGGGCTGAACAACGGGGCGCTTACCGGCAAAGGGAGAACCTTCGATATTCGCATTCACTCCCGGGCGATGCAGACGCCTGAAGCGGCGACGTGGATCGATGCGATCGAGCGGCAAGCAGCCGACCCGGTCGATCCTGGGAATGATTGGAGAGAGCATTGCCGCTGGTGGGCCGACTTCTGGGGGCGGAGCTGGATCGTCGCCACCGATAACACGCTGCCGGCCCAGGCCCGCGAACAATTCCAGGGCGAGCCTTCGCCTGCGGGCGTCCGGCAAGAGGAGGATGGCGCCGCGTTGGCCGCGCAGAGCTACAACGTCTTCCGCTTCCTGATGGCCTGCCAGAGCCGCGGGCGAATCCAGACCAAGTTTAACGGGGGGCTGTTCACGCAGCAGCTTCGCGTGAAAGTGGGCGACAAAAAGGCAAGGCCCGGCGCGGTGCGTCAAGCGGACGGCAGCCAAATCACGCACGAAGACGACCGCCTCTGGGGCCGCCGCTTCACCTTTCAGAACCAGCGGCTGCTCTACTGGCCGCTGTTGGCCAGCGGCGACTTCGATCTGCTGAAGCCGTTTTTCGACTACTACTGGAGGCTGTTGGAGATCCGCAAGGCCATCACCAAGGTCTGGTTCGGCCACGAGGGCGCCTATTACCGCGAGAATATCGAACCCACGGGCGCCGAGCGGGACTGTGGTAACGGTGGCCGCCCGCCGAAAACCAGGCCCGGCGAACCGCACGAGGGTTGGTATCACGATTATTACTTCACCAGCGGCCTGGAGACGCTGGTGATGATGACCGAGTACGTCAAGTACAGCGGCGACGCGGCGTTCGGCGAGCGCGTGCTCGTCCCCTTTGCGCGGGAGATCCTGCTGTTTTTCCAGCGGCACTACCCGCGCGGAGCGGATGGCCGGATTCGTCTGGAGCCGGCGCAAGTGCTGGAAACGTGGTGGATCGCGGTGAACCCGGCGCCGGACGTGGCCGGTTTGCGATTCTCCTTGGACCAGCTGCTGGCCATGAAAGCCGGCACGGCGGAAGACCAGGCCCGATGGCGGATGTTCCGCGGCGAGATTCCGGAGATCGCGCTGCACGAAGTGGAAGGCCGCCGGGCGATTGCTCCCGCGGAGAAATGGGAAAAGAAGCAGAATTCCGAAAACGGCGAGCTCTATCCGGTGTTTCCCTTCCGCTGCTTCGGCCTGGGGCTGGGCTCGGGCGACCTCGTGGCCTGGACGATGAAGCAAAGAACCTGCAAGGACGCCATTGGCGATGCGTGTTGGACCCAGGATCAAATCCACTGGGCTTATGCCGGCAATGCGGCCGAGGCCGCCGACGGATTGGTGCGCCGTTTCCGCACCGCCTCGTCCATGTGCCGCTTCCCGCTCTATGGGCGCGAAGGCCCGGATTCCTGCCCGGATTTCGATCATTTCGGCGCCGGCGCGACTGCGCTGCAGCGGATGCTGGTCCAGGAAGCCGCGGGCAAGATCCTGCTGCTGCCGGCCTGGCCGGCCGCGTGGGACGTCGATTTCCGGCTGCACCTGGCCGGCCCTGCGGTGCTCAGCGGAACCACCCGGGACGGCAAGCTGCTGGCCTGGGACATACAGCCCTCGTCGCGGCGAAAGGACGTGGTGGTATGCCAACCGCAGAGCGCGCCGCCGGGCCTGTGCATTCCGCCCAACGCGCACCCGCTCCGCGGCGGCGCCGACCAGAAGGGCGGCAACCGCTTCCGCGGGCGGATCGGCCGCATTACCATGTTTCGCGGCCGCTTGTCGCCGCGGACCATCGAAGAGCTGGCCGCCGGCGAGCGGAACAAGCCGGTGGCGGCCCCGCAAGTCGCCGGCTGCTGGCTGAATCCACAAGCGGGCGACTTGTTGCCGACCCGGGTGGAAGATTTCGCCGCCGCGGTTTCTTTTGAAGCCTGGATTCTTCCCGGCGAGAAAGAGTCGGGCCGAATTCTCGACAAGCTCACGGCCGGCAAGAACGACGGCTTTTTGTTGGACACTTTTCCACGTCTGGGCCTGCGTCTGATCGTCGGCAATCAACAGCGTCAATTCGCCGGCGTGTTGAAGCCCGGCGTCTGGCAACACGTCGCCGTGGTGTTGGATCGAGTGAATCTGCGCCTGTATCTCGACGGGCGACTGGAACAATGAAAAAGGTCAAAGGTCGAACCATGAAACGTGCATCGATTCTCGCCATCGCGCCCATCGCCGGGCTGGCGCTGTTGTTGCAAGCCGCAGAGCCGGTCGACATGGCCAAGCGGGCGGAGGAGCTCAAGGGCCTCAAGTGGGGCATGTTCGTCTGCTGGAGCTTCAGCACGTTCTCCGGCAAGGAATGGACGCCGGGGGTCAAGGACATCACGCTGTTCAAGGCCACCGACGTCGACACCGACGGATGGGCCCGCACCGCGAAGGAAGCCGGCATGGGCTACATCCTCTTTCTCACCAAACACCACGACGGCTTCTGTCTCTGGGACACCAAAACCACCGACCGCAAGGTCACCAAGGCCCCGCTGGGGCGCGACGTGCTGGCCGAGCTACAAAAGTCGTGCGCGAAGTATGGCATCAAGCTGGCGCTCTACTTTTCCGAAGGGGAGTTCAAGGACAACAAGGACTACCACCCCGGCGGCTATACGCCCGAGATGAAGAAGGCGCAGCTCCGCGAACTGCTCACGCAATACGGGCCGATCGAGTACATCTGGTTCGATCATGCGCAAACCGATGGCGGCCTCAGCCATCGGGAAACCGTGGCCTGGTGCAAATCGTTGCAGAGAGGTTGTTTCGTCGGCTTCAACAGCGGCGACCAGGAAGGGGCCGACATCCGCCTCGGCGAAATGGGCCATCCTGGCCCGCTGGCCGACCACGCGGCGGCCGGGCCGCACATGAAGAACGCGCCCGGCAAGAACTACCTCCTGGCCGAGTTCACCTATCCGATCCTCCCGCCGCACAAGGGCGGGGCGATGTGGTTCTACTCGCTGCCGGCGCACGAGCGGCTCTGCTACCCGGCCGAGAAACTGTACCGCGATTACCTGGGGGCGGGGCGATACGGCAACATTTTCTCCATCGACGTCGGCCCCGACTACCGGGGCAAGCTCCGCGACATCGACGTGGCTACGCTCCGCAAGGTCGGCGCGATGATTCGCGCGGGGGCGAAGGGTGGCTAACCTGGATTATTCACGAACGACGTCGGCACCCTGTCATTCTGAGCGCAGCGAAGAATCTGGGTCGTCTGGGAGGCAACGCAGATCCTTCGCTGCGCTCAGGATGACATTCACGAATAATCCGGGCTAAGCGCTGCCGAAACGCCGATGCCACCCACCAAGCGTCACTCCACTTCCACCACGTCGCCCACGATCCGCAGCTTTCCCTCGACCGTACCGCTGGTTGGTTGCGGCGCGAGGCTCTTCACATGCATCTGCCCGCCGCCGACGGAGATTTGGAACTCGCCCGGCTCGACTACCCGCTTGTTTTGGGCGTTGACCAGCGAAAGCTGGTAGGGCGTGAGGGTGAAGTTCACGCGCTCGGTCTGGCCCGCGCGAAGCGCGATGCGGCGGAACCCCTGGAGTTGGCGAATCGGCTCGGGCACCGACGCGTGGCGGGCCGACACATAGAGTTGCACCACTTCTTCGCCGTCGAGTGACCCGACGTCGGTCACGTCGGCGCTGACGGCGATATCCTTGCCGGCCGGCGCGGCGTCGGGCGTGATCGTGAGGTGGTCGTACGCGAACTTCGTGTAACTCAGCCCGTAGCCGAATGGATAGAGCACTTCCTTGGTGAAGTAACGGTAGGTCCGCCCGGCCATGGCGTAGTCGTCGAAAGGCGGCAGGTCGGCGACGCTCTTATAGAACGTCACCGGCAGGCGGCCGGCCGGGTTGTAGTCGCCGAAGAGCACGTCGGCCAAGGCCGTGCCGGCCTCCTCTCCGCCGTACCAGGTCTCGACGATCGCCGGCAGATGGGCCTGGGCCCAGGGGATCGCCAGCGCGCTGCCGTTGAGCAGCACCAGCACGACCGGCTTGCCCGTCGCGTACACGGCCTTGAGCAGGTCCTCCTGGCTGCCGGGCAGTTCCAGGCGGGTGCGGTCGCCACCGGAGAAACCGGGTACGTCGACCTTCATCTCCTCGCCCTCCAGGCGGGGGCTGATGCCCATCACCATCACCACCGCGTCGGCCCCGCGGGCCAGCGCGACGGCCTTGGCGTCGACGCCCGGCCGGGCCAGGCTGCACCCGCGGAGATACTCGACCTGCGTGCCGGGACCGACCTTCCGGCGGATGCCCTCCAACGGCGTCACCGAGGCCGAAGGCGTGCCATTGTAGTTTCCCAGCAATATTTCCGCATCGTCGGCGTTGGGGCCGATGACGGCGATCTTGCGGAGTAGCTTGCCCAGCGGCAGGCATTGCTTCTCGTTCTTCAAAAGCACGATGCTCTCGCGGGCCGCCCGGAGCGCCACGGCGCGGTGCCGCGGACAATCGTTCACCGAAATCGGAATGCGGGAATAGGGGACCTTTTCCGGCGGATCGTAGAGCCCCAGCCGCGTGAGCAGGGCGAGGTTTCGCCGCACGGAAACGTCGATCTCGGCTTCGCGGACCAGCCCTTGCCGCACCGCGGCCGCGAGCTTGTTGTAGCAGGGGCCGCCGTTGAGGTCGCAACCGGCCTTGATCGACAGCGCGGCGGCCTCCTCGAAACTCCGCGCATAGTGATGACCCTGATACACGTCCATCACGGCGTCGACGTCGCTGACCACCACGCCGTCGAAACCCCAATCTTTCCGCAAGATGTCGTCCAACAGTTGCCGGTTGGCGCAGGCGGGCACGCCGTTGAGCCGATTATACGCGCCCATGATCGAGGCCACATTGCCCTCCTTGACCGCCATGCGAAAGGCGGGCAAATAGGTTTCCCGCAGGTCCCGCTGGCTGATGCGGGCGTCGAAATGATGCCGCGACGACTCCGGTCCGCTGTGCACGGCGAAATGCTTGGCCGTGGCCGCCAGCTTCAGATAGTGGGGATCGTCGCCCTGCAAGCCGCGGATGAAGGCCACGGCCGTGCGGCCGGTGAGATAGGGGTCTTCGCCATAGGTCTCCTGCCCGCGCCCCCAACGCGGATCGCGGAAGATGTTGACGTTCGGCGACCAGAAGGTCAGGCCGTGGTAGCGATACGGGCATTTGCAGCGCGGGTACCAGTTGTCCAGCGTCTGCACCTTCCAGAGCGAATCCGGCCGTTCCGCCGCGGCGCCTGGACCGAGCCGGCGGAGAAACTCGTGATGCTTTGCGCGGGCTTCGTCGGAGATCACGGTGGCCACCTGGTGCATCAACGGCTCATCCCACATCGCAGCCAGGCCGATCGCCTGCGGGAAGACGGTCGCCGTGCCGGCGCGGCCTACGCCGTGAAGACATTCGTTCCACCAATCGTAGGCTCCGATCCCCAGCCGCGGGATGGGCCGAATCTCCATCACGGTCTGGCCGACCTTCTCTTCGAGGCTCATTGCGCCCGAGAGCCCGTCGACCCGCCGTGCGATGGAACGAGCGAAGTCGTCGCCCGCGAGGGCGCTGGCGGCGATTGCCAGGAACAGCGCGCCCGGAGCGCAGAAAGCAGTGCGTTTCATCATCCTTTTGCCCTTCTGTTTCGGCCGGCCTACCGCTGGGACGGACCGGCGTCCCGGCTCGTTCCCGGGCTTTTCATTACGGCATTTTGTTGCAACACCCCCCAGAAATCATCCCGCGCCGGCAGCGCGGCCGCAAGTCCCCGGGGAAGAAGGTCCGTGCCCCTGATTGCGTATCCCCCGGGGGATTTCTATAATGGACCCTTCTCTGGAAAATTGAAAAAAATACTTGGCGCTGCACTGCGCCGGTGGCAGGCGAATGACGAACTCGGTGGACAAGGGTGAACCGCGCATCGTCGCGGTAATCGATATCGGCTCCAACTCCGTGCGGATGGTGGTGGCGCAACTGCTCCCCGACGGCCGCATCGACGTGCTGGAGCGCATGCGGCGGCCGGTTCGGCTGGGCCAGGACACCTTCTTGCACCAGCAACTCTCGCAGCGGACGATCAACGCCTCGACGGCGATCCTGCGGGATTATCGGCGGGTGCTGGATAGCTACCACGTGTCGCAGATCCGCGCGGTGGCCACCAGCGCGGTGCGGGAAGCGGCCAACGCCGACGCCTTCCTGGATCGCGTGTTGATGGCCGCCAACATCGAAGTGGAAGTAATCGAGCCGACCGAAGAAGGCCGGCTGACGGTCCATGCGCTGTTGCACGCGATGGGTGGCGCCGCCGACCTTCGCGGCGGTGAGGCGTTGGTGGTCGACATCGGCGGCGGCAGCGCGCTGTTGACGCTGCTCCGCCAGGGGGAGATCGCGGTGTCCGGCAGCTATGCCCTGGGCTCGATCCGGCTGCAGGAGATTCTGGCCACCGACCAGGAGTCGCCGGATCGCGCGGCCGACCTGCTGCGGCACCAGATCGCCGGCACGGTGGGAGCGATTCGCAACTCGCTGCCGATCGGCGAGGTGGGCCAATTCATCGCCGTGGGAGGCGACGCCCGCTTTGCCGCGGCGCAGGTCGGCCGGCGGCTGCCGACGGCCGACTTGAGCACGATCGGAGTCCAGGAGTTCGACAAGTTCGTGGAGAAATGCGTGTCGCACACCGCGGCCGAATTGGCGCGGATTCATGCCATCCCCTTCGCTGACGCGGAAACGCTGGTGCCGGCCCTCTTGGGTTACCAGGCCCTGCTCAAGGCCACGAAGGTGGAGCAGATGCTGGTTTCCGACGTTTCCATGCGCGACGGCCTGCTGTTGGACATGACGCAAAGCCTGAAGGCCGAAGAAGCCGCCACGATCCGCAACAGCATCATCCAGTCGGCCAAGGGGATCGGCGAGAAATACCATTACGACGCCCGGCACTCCCAGCACGTGGCCGATCTGGCGGTGCGGATCTTCGACGTGATGCACAACGAGCACCGGCTCTCCGATCACGAGCGGCTGTTGCTGTACGTGGCCGGGCTGCTGCACGAGGTGGGGATGTATGTGGCCAGCAGCTCGCACCACAAACACAGTTACTACCTGATCGCGAACTCGGAAGTGTTCGGTCTGCGGCGGGCCGACTTGATGGTGGTGGCCCTGGCGGCCCGCTATCATCGCCGCAGCCCGCCCAAGCGCACGCACCCCGAATACATGGTCCTCCCCCGTGAAAAGCGGATGATCGTCAGCAAGCTCTCGGCGATCCTCCGCGTGGCCGACGCCTTGGACCGCGGCCATGCCCAGCAGATCCGCGACGTGCGTTTCGAGCTCCTTCCGAACGAGTTGATCATCTACGTGTCGGGCCTGCCCGACCTCATGCTGGAGCGGCGGGCCCTGGCCGCCAAGGCCGACCTGTTCGGCGACGTCTACGGCCAGCGGGTGCGGTTGGAAGAAGCCGACGTCGCGCCGGTCGATTTGCGCCCCACCGAATCGCTACAGTAGGAACCACGGAATGAAAAAAAAGAATCTCGACGCCGCGGAGCTGTACCTCAATCGCGAGTTGAGTTGGTTGGAGTTCAACGACCGCGTGCTCCGCGAGGGCATGGCCGCGGACGTGCCGCCGCTGGAGCGGGCGAAATTCCTCTCCATCGTCAGCTCGAACCTCGACGAATTCTTCATGATCCGCGTGGCCGGGCTGAAGCAACGGATCGCCGCCAAAGTCAGCCGCCCCGATTCCAGCGGCATGACCGCGGCGCAGCAATTGGCGGCCATCCACGAACGGGTGACACGGATGATGAGCGAGCAAGCCGAGGCGATCGGCGAGGTCTCGGCGATCCTCGGCCGCGGCGGGCTGTGCCTGCTCCGCGCCGAGGACTGGACCACCGAGCAACGGCGGTTCCTCAAGTCGTACTTCGCCACCGGCGTGTTGCCGGTGCTCACGCCGCTGGGCGCCGAAGACCTGGAGCCTTTTCCCCTGCTGCCCGGGCTGAAGCTCTACCTGGCGTTGTTGCTCGCGCCGCTGGAGCATGCCGAGGGAGAAGAGCCGGCGGCCAAGGTGGCGATTGTGCCGGTGCCGGCGGCGCTGCCGCGGTTCATCACCATGCCGACCACCAAGGGCGTGTGCCTGGCCCGGCTGGAAGAGGTGATGGCGGCCAACATGGAGATGCTGTTCACCGGCTACCGCATCGAAGCATCGCTGGTCTTCCGTATCGCCCGGGATGCCGACATCGCCGTGGAAGAAGAGGACGCGGCCGAGTTGATGGAGGCCATGCAAGAGGCGATCCTGGAGCGGCGCCGCCGCGCGGTCGTGCAGTTGACGCTCTCCGCGGGGGCCGATCCGCGGCTGAAGAAGTGGCTCATGGGCGAGCTCAAGGTGGGCCCTCAGGACGTTTACGAGGTGGAGGGGATGCTCGACCCCTCGGTGCTGATGCAACTGGCCGGGCGTCCCGGCTTCGACGAGCTGAAGTATCCCGATTGGCCGCCGCAACGGAGCCGGGACATGATCGGCCACGAGGACCTTTGGTCCACGCTCCAGGAGCAGGATCTGCTGCTGTTCCACCCCTATGAGTCGTTCGATCCGGTCATTCAACTGGTGAGCATGGCGGCCGACGACCCCAACGTGCTGGCGATCAAGCAAACGCTGTATCGCACCAGCGGCGATTCGCCGATCGTGGCCGCACTGGCCCGGGCCGCCGAAAAAGGGAAGCAGGTCACGGTGCTGGTGGAGCTCAAGGCCCGCTTCGACGAGGCCAAGAACGTGCAATGGGCGCGGAAGCTGGAGGACGCCGGCTGCTACGTGATCTATGGCATCGCCGGCTACAAGACCCATGCCAAGGCCCTGCTGATCGTGCGCCGCGAGGCGCACCGCGTGCGCCGCTATGCCCACCTTTCGACGGGCAACTACAACGACAAGACCGCCAAGCTCTACAGCGACCTGGGGCTGATGACCAGCGACAGCGACATGACCGGCGACGTGGCCTCGTTCTTCAACCTGCTCACCGGCTACTCCCAGGTGGTCGGCTGGAACAAGCTGGTGATCGCGCCCACCGGGCTGCGGCAGCGGTTCCTCGACCTGATCGACCGGGAAATCCAGGCCTCCACGCCCGACCGGCCCGGGCTGATCATCGCCAAGCTCAATTCGCTGCAAGACAAGCGGATCTGCCGGGCCCTCTACGAGGCCAGCCAGGCGGGTGTCCGCGTACAGCTCAACGTCCGCGGCATTTGCTGTTTGCGGCCGGGGGTGCCCGACGTCTCGGAAAACATCGAGGTGGTCTCGATCGTCGATCGCTACCTGGAGCACGCGCGGATCTTCTATTTCCGCAACGGCGGCCACGAAGAGTTCTACATGTCGAGCGCCGACTGGATGGTCCGCAATCTCGACAAACGCCTGGAGATCCTCTTTCCCGTGCAACAGGAATCGCTCAAGAAGCGGCTCTACGAGTGCCTGGGCACGTATTTCGTCGACAACGTCAAGGCGCGGCGGCTGCTGCCCGACGGGCAATACGAGCCGGTGCCGCGGCACGGCAAGGCGGTGCGGGCGCAGGAGCAGTTCTATCTCGATGCCGTGGAGGCCGCGCGGACCGATCCGCAAGGCGTGGTGGAGTTTCGCCCGCTGGCCAGCCCCGAGGCGTGAGGGGGTGGGGCGAGTAACGAGCGACGAGCGGGCAGAAACAATTGTCATCCTGAGCGCGGCGAAGGATCTCCCGAGGCCCCGGGGCGGGTCATTTATCGGAATGCCGACATGCCCACGACAAGCGTGGGAATGGCACCTGCCCGTCCCCGGGAACTCCAATTTCACGCCTCGTGTTCGACCCGAGCGACAATGTCTTCCGCATTGAGAATGCCCATTATTGCCGTGACGGTATCGTTACCCTTTAGCGGAAAGTCGGCCGACAAAATGATGCCGAATTTGCTGATATCGCACCTTAGCCCGGTGCCACGGCCACGCTCGTACGGCCAAGCCCCAGCACGTCGGTACGCCATCAAAGGCACCGGAATTCACCCGCTACGCGTTTCGACAAACATGCCGACCCGCTGCTGCGCAGCGTGACGGCATGCCACCCGGCCTACTGCCTACCGCCTACTGCCTACTGCCTACTACTTCCCCAAGTGCATCAGCGCCGCCTTGCGCCCCTTGATGGCATTGTAGGTGCCCACCGCTTCCGGAGTGTTCAGCGTCTCGTAGGTAATGCCGCGTTTCAGGAGGAACTCTTCCCCCTCCGGCGTCAGCGCGGCCGCGCCGTCGTGGCCGGTGCCGATGATGAGGATGCTGGGCTTCCCCTTGCAGACTTCCTTCAGCTCGGCCCGGCCGATCTGCTCCGGAGTGTCCGCGGCGCCGGTCGGGCAGACTTTCGCCCGCCGGCCAACCTTGCCGTCGACGCGGACATAAACGTCCTCCTGATAGGTCTCGCCGCCGACGGTGATCGTGCCGGGCCCCAAGTCGGTGAGCATCGGAAAGAGCTGCAGCGTTCGCTTGGCCTTGGCAAACGGATCCCGCCCGCGGGCTTGCAAGGCCAGGGCCACGGCCCCCAGCACGACCGCGTCGTCCCCCAGCGTGGCGGTGACGATCCGGCCGCCGGGCAGGGAGTTGGCAAAGGCGTCGCCGGCAACCACCTTTTGCACGATGGGCAGGATGAAGAACTTGCAGGCTTCCAACACGCCGCCGCCGAGGATGATCACTTCCGGGTCCAAGAGCAACCGAATCTGCAGACAGGCGGCGCCGAGGGTTTCGGCGGCGCGGGTGACCACCTCGTGAACCAGCGGGTCGCCGTCGACGAGCGCTTTTTTCAGCACGTTGCTGCGGATCACGCTCAGGTCGCCCTGGGCCATCTCGGTGAGCCGGGTTTGCCGGCCCGCGGCGATCGCGTCGCGGATATCGCGCTCGATGGCCGTTCGGCTGGCCAGCGCTTCCAGGCAGCCGTGGCCGCCGCAGCCGCACAACGGGCCGCCCGGTTGCAGCCGCATGTGACCGACTTCGGCCGCCGCGCCGCGGTGCCCCAGCACCAGCTTGCCGTCGAAAATGATGCCGCCGCCGATGCCGGTGCCGACGAAAATCCCCACCGCGCTGTCGGCAAACGCCGCAGCGCCGAGCCATTGCTCGCCCAAGGTCCCCAGGTTCACGTCGTTACCCAAGGCCACCGGCATATCGAATTCGCGCTCGAGCCGGGGCCGCATGTCGAAGCCACTGAGATTCAGGTTGGGCGTGACCACGATCTGCCCTCCCGGGCCGATGATCCCCGGCACCGCGATGCCGATCGCCCGCAGCGCATTGCGATCGGCGCCGCTCTCGGCGAGCAATTCGTGGATGGTTTGGACGACCGTGGCCAGGGTTTCCTCGGGGGCCCCGCGGGGAGTGGGCGCGCGGCGGCGGGCCAGGATTTTGCCCGACGACTGCACCAGGGCGGCAAGGGTCTTGGTTCCCCCGACGTCGATGCCGAGATAGAGTTTCCCGTCCTTCTTACTCTTACTCATATGCCTGCCCTTGTGCTGAGAGAAGCGAAGGATCGCCGCCGAATGTCGGCGATTAGCGGCGGTTATGAACCGCGCGGCGACCGGATCAGTTCCTTGAATTCTTGCTGGACGCGATCCACGCGAAACGCCGCCCAAATCGACCCCGCCTCCTCGATGTAGCGTTTCTTTTGCCGCCGCATGTGAGCCCGCATGGTCTGGAGCGCGGCGGCCGCCTTGGGCGTCGGCTGCTTGAGAAAATGCTTCTCGAAGTAGAGGCCCAGTTGTTGGCGGTAGACGTCCAGATCGTGCGCGGCGCCCAAGCGGTCCTGCATCCGCACCATCGTGTCGATCAAATTTTGCAATTCGGGCGGATAGATTTCCGCAAAGAATTCTGCCGCATAGCGGAGCTTCTTGCAAGCGATACGAAGCTGATGTTGCCAATTGTCGGAAAGAATTTCCAGTCCCGCGCCAAACTTCACGACCGCCCGGAGACGCTTCCGCAGAGGCCGCTTGGCCCCCTGCGAGAGCGGCTGCGCCGCCTCGGCGGCATTGGGAACGAGCCCCCCCTTTTCGCCGACGGACTGCTCCAGCGAGTGGTGCAGCCGGCAGAGGAATCCTTGCAAGTCGGCCGATCCGCAAGCCTCCAGCAAGCGGCGATAATGCTGCCGCCGCACCCGCTTCTCGGTCTCCGCCAAGAGATCGACCAGCCAGCGGCATTTCTTGGGGCACTTCTCGCCGTAGTTCTGCAAGAACTGCAGAAACACGTCCGCATCCCGGGCGGCCCCCAGCAGATCGGCCAGCGCGCGGAGCCGTTCGGTCTGCGGCTGGAAACGGTCGGCAAAGGCACCACGGAAAATCCGCATTGCGGCCCGCAGCCGCCGGGTGGCTACCCGCATCTCGTGGACGAATTCCACGTCGGTGTTATAGGGCAGCCCATATTGCCGCGAGACGAGTTGCTCCAGGTGCCGCTTGAGGATCCGCCGGCCGGCCTCGGCAAAACTGTCCTTCGCGCGAATGAAAGGCGGCGGCGCCCGGCGACCGGCCACGCCGATCGATCGGATGGGGCGGAGCAAGATGGAGTTCCACAGCGACGCCTTTTCCAGGGCGGCCGCGCCGGCCTGGGCCGGATTTGGTCCGCCACGAACGACCAGATCGAGCGCCTCGCCGTCGTCGCCCACCGAAACGATTTTCAGTTCCGTGGTGCCCACCTGGCTGAGTGTCGTGGCAATCTGGAGAATGGCGGCAATGCGGGCCGACAGGCCTTCCCGCGCGGTGCGCGAATCGGCTGGGAGCGTCCAAACGCCCACCGCGTCGGCATCCACATGATCCGGCTCAATCTCCAACGCCCGCAGCACGATCGCTTGCTGGCTGCGGGTCAAGCGGAGCTTCTCGTTGCGGAGCAGCCGCGTCCGCGCTTCGGCCACCGATCCGGACTTGGGCGTCTCAAGCGTCGTGGCCAGCGCCGCCGCGTGCACCAAATTCAAACAAGGCTTGGTAAGGCCATGGAGATGCCTCGACTGCCCGAAAATCGTACCGGCAAGCGTCGCGATGTGCTTGGCCCGTTTCTGATTCACGCGTAGTTCGCCTTCTTGCTTCAGCGGATTGCTTGCCTTCACGATGGCCACGGAAAATCGACCTCGAACCACGCTAGGATGACCGGTCCCGCACATTCTAGGAACGTGGACACCCACGCGACAACGCCCAGAATTTCGCTGAGACGGAGCTTTTGACTCCCCGAATCGGGTCAATTCATCATTATCCCCGTTCATATTTGGCAATGACAGTTAGCAAACCGTTAGAAACACGTTAGCTCGACAAATACCCCACTTTCAGCCACCGGGGGGCTATGTGTTTACCACCCAGGGGGAAAAAAGCGATAAAGCCTGTGGCAGCTTGGAGTTCCGTGGATGATGGCAGCGGGCAGTCCGCATGCTGCTACCCCAACTGAAACGCCGCCGGGCCGGCGCCGGTGCGGAAAAACGTGGAAGCCGCGGCGCTCTGCGGAAATTGCTGGCGATACATCTTGCTCCAGGCGGCCAGAAAATCGTCGGCCTGCTGCGACTCGACCAGCGCCCACACGCTTCCGCCAAAGCCGCCGCCAAAGGCTGAAGCCGCCACCGCGCCCTCTTCGCGAGCGATAGCGGCCAGAAAAATCGTCTCCGGCACCTGGTTCTGCAGCAGCAGCTCGCCGGCTCGTTGCGAACGTTCGACGTAATCGCCAAACGTCGTCAGATCGCCGTGCTCTAGCGCGTCGCCGGCCGACGGCAGGAGTTGCTCGTTTTCGGTGAAGAAATGTTCGAGCCGGGCCATGAGCTCGTCGGCGGTGAAAGGACCGGCGTCGGCCGCGGCGACGATCTGCGCGAGCCGTCCGGCCGCATCGGCCGAACTGGCCAACGCTTGGGCCAGGTACTGGTGGTCGGCCCCGGTGGCGCGCCGCCATCGCTCCATGATGACCGACACGAGGCGCGCAGCCCGGTTGTACTTCTCCATCGCCGCGCCGGTCTTCTCAGCGGCGATCCCGGTCACGCCCACGGCAAAGCTGTGGCCGGGCGGAATGGCGACCGCCCGCTGGAACCGCACCGGGCAATAACCGTACTGGGAGATCTGGCCGGGTCGGGCACAGAGGATCGCGGTGTGGTCCTCGCTGCCGCCGCAGGTTCCCACGCCGCGGTCGCCGGCCAGTGATGCGAAAGTCTGACCGTTTTCGATCGTCGCCAGGTAACCGGCCAGATCGGTGAGACTTTGGATATCCCGCCGGAAGGCCCCCTCGCCCGACACCTGGTTGACGGCGTCCAGAGCCAGGAAACTGCCGACCAGGAAGGCGCTGGAGCTGCTCATGCCGGCGGCCGGCGGCAGATCGCTGGCCAAGGCGATGGTTGCCCCGCGGCGGGCGGCCGAAAAATTGCGGGCCATCCGCCGGGCCACGGTCATGGGATAGTTCGACCAATGCCCGGCCCGCGGTGTCAACTCGGGGTCCATACGGAAGACGGCGCTCTCGCCGCGGCGCGCGTCGATCACCTCCACGCAATCGTCGCTGCGCGCCGCGGAGAGCAGGGCAAAACCCCGCTCGACCGCGGCGACCATCGTCTGTCCGCCCGCGTAGTCGGTATGTTTGCCGAGGACTTCGATTCGCCCCGGCACGAAGAACGCCGCCGGCCGCGGGGCGTCGGCAAAGGCCAACTTCGGCGCGATCGCCGCGGCGGCCAGGGCGAATAAATCCGCCTTGCTCTCCGCGGCGGTGTCGCCAAGTCCGGCGGCGCGCAGCCGCTCGGCCACCCGGCGGCGCTCGGCCAACGGGCCGTCATAACGCAGATTCTCGATCAAAAGCACACCTCCCGGCCCGCGAGCCGGTCGGTCACGGCCGCAATGTCGCGGCGGCTGCTCAGATCCAGCACCGGCGCTTGGATCGTCAGGGCCCGGAATCGCTGGCCCAGCACGTCCATCGCATATTGCACCGCATCGGGGAGCTCCAGCTCGCCCCGCGCGGAGGGCGCGATGGCGCGGCAAGCCGCGAAGATCGCCGGGCCGAACCGCCAGCAATTCATTCCCAGGAGAATTGGCTCCGCGAGCGACGCCAGCGTGGCGGCGTCGGGCTTTTCCAGAATCCGCGCGAGGAAGCCCTGCTCGTCGACCTCGGCCACGGCGAACTGCCGCAGCCGCTCTTCGGCGATATTGCTACCGCAGAGCATGCTCTCGCGATCGAACAGCGCCACGGCCGGGCCATCCACGGATCGCAGCGCCGTGAGGGCCTCGGCCGGATAGTAATTGTCGGAGTTGAGCACGACCACCGGCTCGTCCGCGGCAAACGCCTCGGCCGCGGCCACCGCGTCGGCCGTCCCCCGCGGCTGCTCTTGCACCGCGAATTCCACGCTCAAGCGGCGGGGCTGCACCTGGCGGCCGTAATAGTCGCGGATCACGTCATGCTCCGGGCCGACCACCAGGCAGACCCGGCGGTATCCCGTCTCGGCCAACACGGTGAGGACGTAATCCAAGAACGGCCGGCCCACCGAAATCAGGGCCTTCACCCCCGACGCGGCCATGGCCGCCTGCCGATCGTCGATGGCCGCCGTGTCGTCTTGGCGGCGCATCCGCGTGCCCAGCCCGCGGGCGAGGATCACCACTTTTTCCGCTATCGCTGATTTCATCGTCGAGCCCTGGTTTTTCCGAGAAAAATCTACGCTGATCATCCCCGCTCGACTGCCGCCTGTCAACAACAAACGCAGGGCCATTTGCAAAGCGCGGGGTGGGAAGCGAAAATGTCGGTCGTCGAGCGGTGAACCATCCCGTTGCTAGAGGAGACCCGTCATGGCATGCCACGTTTCGTGCGTCGCGATCACTCTGATGCTGCTGGGCGTCACGCCCTTGGAAGCCGCCCCGCTGAAGGACGTGCAAGCGGCCCTGGCCCGCGACATCGTCGGCCCGGTGCTGCCGGCGGCCGAGGTCCAGCATTACTGCGAGGCGCGGGTGCCGCGGCTGAGCCATTTTACTTCTCTGCGCGATTGGGAGGCCGAGGCCGCGCGGCTCCGTGCGGCGGTGTTGGAAAAAGTGGTCTTCCGCGGCGAGGCGGCCCGCTGGCGCGACCAGCCCGGCCAGGTCCAGTGGCTGGCCACCATCCCCGGTGGGCCGGGCTACCACATCCGCAAGCTCCGCTACGAGGCCGTGCCCGGCATGTGGATCCCCGCTTTGCTGTACGAGCCGGACCACCTGGAGGGCAAAGTGCCGGTCATCATGAACGTCAATGGCCACGTCGGCGCGCCGGGCAAAGCGGTGGATTACAAGCAGATCCGCTGCATCAACCAGGCCAAGCGGGGCATGTTGGCGCTCAACGTGGAATGGATCGGCATGGGCCAACTCTTTACGGCCGGCTTCCGCCACCCGCAGATGAACCAGCTCGACCTCTGCGGCACCAGCGGCCTGGCCCCCTTCTACCTGTCGATGAAGCATGGACTGGACCTGCTGCTGGGATTGCCCAATGCTGATCCGGAGCGCGTGGCGGTCACCGGGCTTTCCGGCGGCGGCTGGCAGACGATCTTCATCAGCGCACTCGATCTCCGCGTGAAGCTCTCGGCGCCGGTGGCCGGCTATTCGAGCTTTCTCACCCGCGCCGTCTATCCCCGCGACCTGGGCGACCCGGAACAAACGCCCTGCGACCTGGCCACGGTGGCCGACTACCTGCACCTGACGGCGATGCGGGCCCCGCGTCCCACGCTGCTGGTGAACAACGCCAAGGACAACTGCTGTTTCGCTTCGCCTTACGCCTTGCAGCCGCTGCTGGACGCCGCGCGGCCCATCTTTCGCCTGTATGGCGCCGACAGTGCCCTCCGCTGGCACGTGAACACCGATCCCGGCACCCACAACTATGAGCTCGACAACCGCCAGGCCTTCTATCGCGCGCTGGGCGATTTCTTCTATCCCGGCGACAAGCGGTTCGACGCCCACGAGATCGACTCGAAGCGGGAAGTAAAGCCGCAAAAGGACCTCGACGTGGAATTGCCGGCCCACAACGCCGACTTCAACACGCTGGCCCTGGCGTTGGCGAAACCGTTGCCGCGGCGGCCGGGGTGGCCTCACGACGCGCCGGCCGCGATGGTCTGGCAGCAGGCCGCCCGGGCGCGGCTCCGCGACATCTTGCGGGTGAGAGACCTTGACGTACACGTCATTCGAGGGGAAACCACGGAAACGGAGTCGGTCACCACGGTCAAGGGCCAAAGCCCGCAGACGGAATCGCTCACCACCATCTGCTCGCGGCTGCAACTCGGCCCCTGGACCGTTCCGGCCGTGGAGATCCGCCCAACCCATTTCCATGCGACCGCGATCTTGCTGGCCGACGCGGGGCGTCGCTCGGCGAGCGGTGAAGTGGCGCGGCTGCTCTCCTACGGCTATCGCGTGATCGCCGTCGACCCGCTGGGGTTCGGCGAATCGGCCGTGCCGAAATATGGTTGGCTGTGGGACCTGTTCATCGCCGCCGTGGGCGAGCGGTCGTTGGGGATACAGGCTGCTCAGGTGGCGGCGATCGCCCGCTGGGCGCGGTCCGAGCACCGCGAAGGGTTGCAGGCGGTGGTCAGCGTGGGGCCGCGCACCGGCGTCATCGCGCTGGTGGCCGCGGCGCTCGAGGAAAAAGCGATCAATCGCGTCGAGCTGCACCAGCCGCTGGGCAGTTTCAAGGAGCTGATCGAGCTCGGCACGGGCAGCGACCGCACCCCGGAGCTGTTTTGCTTCGGCCTGCTGGAGCAATTCGACGTCCGCCAGATCGCGGCCCTGGTGGCGCCACGGATCCTGGTGACTTTCGGCGCCAGCCCGCGGGCGAAAGCGGAGTTAGGCGAATTGGTGCCGCTGTATAAGACGCTGGGCGGAGTGTTCGAGCCGCTGTGGTAAGGGACCATTGGTGAACGGTCGGTGGCATGCTGTCACGACGCGAAGCGTCGAGTCGGCATGTACGTATTTGGGCAACCGACATGCCGAGCGCAGGGCTGCGCCGTGTGACGGCATGGCAGAGGGCCGACGCTCACGCTCCCTCACCCCCTGCCGCTCTCCCGCGAGTGGGAGAGGGGAGTCCACTTCACCCCAGCACCTTTGCGCCGCGACCGAGAGCAGATAGACGCCCCCGGCGGCCAACACGATGGTGGCGATTCAATGCGGTCACCTGGGCGATTCCAGGCTTCCCCGGTCAGATTCAATGCGGCGTGCGGGAATCAAGATTCCTATCAGTCAGTCGCTTAAGACGTTGCGGGGCGCGGCGGGGTCTGCCACAATTGAGGGACAATTTCAAGGACTCTTTTGTGCAAGATAGTTACGTCATCATAGGACAAGTGGTGCTGGCCTTTGCGCTGGCAGTGGCGGGCGGCGCCATCAGCGCCGCGGCCGCGGTGTCGCACGAACGGCTATGCGCGTTGATCAGTCTCGCGGCGGGGACGTTGTTGGGTGTGACGCTGTTCACGATTTTGCCGGAGAGTTGGGAGGCGTTGACGTGGTGGCAATTGGCGCTGGCGGCGGGGTCGGGGTATGCGGTGTTTTTCTTCATCAGCAAATACGTGTTCCATGTCTGCCCGGCATGCGCGGCGAGCCATTTCGATGAGGCGACGACGCACCGCTTCAGCGAGATTGCCTCGGCACTGATCATTGCGCTCGGCATTCACAGCACACTCGACGGCGTGGCGTTGGCGGTCGGGCATGAGACGAGCGGGCGCTTCGATGCGTCACTGGTGCTGGCGGTGTGCGTGCACAAGTTGCCGGAAGGGCTGGCGCTGGGAGCGTTGTTGCTGGGGGCGGGATTTTCCAAGCTCAAGGCCGTGCAGTGGGTCGCGGTGGTCGAAGCGACGACGTTGCTCGGCGGAGCGGTTGGCCTGTGGGCGTTCCGCGACGTGGGGCTGGCGTGGTTGCTGGCAGTGATGGCGCACGTCGGCGGCGGGTTTGTCTATTTGGCGGTGCATGCGGTGTTCGGGGAACTGCTCAAGCACAGCAAACGGGCGGTGTTGGTGAATTTCGTGATCGGCATCGCGCTGATTGGGATGTTGAACGTGGTGGTGCGGTTTTTGTGAGACGAAGACGCATCAGGCGGCTCACCCGCGCGTCGGTTCCAGATTTGGGGGAGGATGCTGACCGCGACCGTCATGCGGCCGCGCGGCGCGACTTCTTCGCCGGGCCCCGCAGCGAGAAATGGCCGGGAGCACCGCCGCAGTCAGTAAGCTGATTGCCGTCAGGGCTTTGCGGAGGTCGTTCCGCTGCTACTGCTTCTGCCCGATCGCCGCTGCGCCCGCCGTGGCTACCAGGTGGTCGTTTTCCACGAAGCTTCCCGACACGCCAATGGCGCCCACCACTTCCCCTTGGGCATTGCGAATGGGCACGCCCCCGGGGAATGTGATCAACCCCCCGTTGGAATGCTCAATGTTGTAGAGCGACCCGCCGGGTTGCGACAGTTTGCCGACTTCGCCGGTATTCATATCGAAGAACCGTGCGGTACGGGCCTTGCGAATCGAGATGTCGATGGAGCCCAGCCAGGCCCCGTCCATGCGGGCGAAGGCCTTCAAATTGGCGCCCGCGTCGACGACGGCAATATTCATCTTCAGACCCAATTCTTGCGACTTTTCGATGGCCGCCGTCACCGCGGCCCGCGCCTGTTGCAATGTGATCTCTTCCATCGGAGGCTCCTCGAGAGTGGTGGTTGAAAGCACTAACCAGATACCATACCAGCGGCGCGGAGCCTTGACCAGGCGCGCGGGCCGCGTTATCGTGCAGGGCTTTGAAATTGGCTTGATCGCAAATTGTAGCAGGCACACGGCGTGTGCCTACGACCTTTTTAACGCGGGCGGCCGGGTGGGAGAAGTATGATGGAGAAGACGATCGATTGCGTGGTGTGCGGGTCTTGCGTGGTGGACATTCTCGTGCGGCCCGTCCCCTTGGAGAGCCCGATCGGTGGCGGCCGGCTGATTATCACCGATCCCATCGCAGTCACCACCGGAGGACTGGTTTCCAACTCGGGAATCGCGATGGCCAAGCTGGGCATGAAGGCGGCCGCCTTCAGCTACGTGGGCCACGACGACTGGGCCGCGGTGGTCCGCCAGAAGTTCGAGGCCGAGCGGCTCGATGCCAGCCATCTGCTGACCCATCCCACGGCCGCCACCAGCACCACGGCCGTGCTCATCGATCCCAGCGGCGAACGGAGCTTCGCGCATTGCGTGGGCGCGCCCAAGCTGATGCGGCAACAGGACTTCCTCGATCATCTCGATCTGTTCGCGCGCAGCCGGATGGCCCTGGTCGGCTATTATTCGTTGATGCCCAATCTGGAGGAAGACTTGCCCGAGTTGTTCGCCAGGCTCCGCCAAATGGGTTGCCAGACAGCCTTGGACGCGGCGGGCGACGGCGGCGCTATGCAACCCCTGGATCGCATCCTGCCGCACCTCGACTTCTATGTGCCCAGCTTGAGCGAGGCGGTGCACCAGACCGGCGAGACCGATCCGCGACGAATTCTCGAATGCTTCCGCGGTTGTGGCGCGCCCGGGCTGCTGGGCGTGAAGCTCGGGACCCAAGGCGCGCTGTTGAGCCCGGCCGACGGCGAGTTCCTCTCGATCGACTTGGTCAAGGCTCCCGGCCCGGTGGTCGATACGACCGGGGCGGGCGACAGCTTCTTCGCCGGGCTGCTGGTGGGTTTGCTGCGGGGAATGAGTCTGGCCGATGCCGGGCGGTTGGGCGCCGCCACGGGGGCCTGCTGCGTGACGGCCCTGGGTGCAACAGCCGGGCTGCGCGACTTTGGCGCGACCATGCGGCTGGCCGGGCTGAGCGGGGGCTAGGCGGTGAGGGGAAAGGGGGGGGTGAGCCGGCGACGTTTTTGAGCGCGTCTCCCTTTCGCCCCCGCCATCTTTATTCGGCTTGCCAAACTGTCCGGCAAGCATTCTTTGGAGTGCGGAGATTTATCGCCGCTTTCACCGACGGGCGAGTGACCACTGCTGTCCGGGGGGAATGCCCGACAGCCCCATCCGCAGTTCAAAGCGGCGATGAATCGCCGCAGTCCAAATCGGGCAAAGGTAAAGATGCCGCCGACCGTTTGCCTTGCCCCGCGTCCCGCCTAGAATAGTCCGTCGCTGGATTTATGACAGATTCGGCTGACACAGCCCTCTGGAGCTGCTTGAAACGACCCACCTGTGATCTGCCACGCGATCTCACCCCTAGCTTGCCATAAATTCGCCCACGGTGGGCGATTTGCGATACGAAGCGACCTCGACTGCCAGCGGAGGTTGCGACATCTGTCCGGCCTCACCCGGCTAATATCAAAGGAGATCCGTCGATGAGCGGTTGTCCTGGTGCCGTGAAGTGCTCGTTCCGACCGAACCGCCGCGAGTTCTTGACCGTCGGCGCGCTCGGTGTGCTGGGAGTCAGCTTGGCCGATCTGTTGGTCGTGGAAGCGGCAGAGTCCAAAGGCGCCGCGGCAGCGAAGGCCAAGAGCATTATCCACATCTTCCTGCCGGGCGGGATGGCCCAGCAGGAATCGTTCGATCCCAAACCGTATGCCCCGTTGGAATACCGGGGTTCGTTTGGAGTGGTCAACACCAAGATCCCCGGCGTGGTGTTCTGCGAAACCATGCCGCAGATCGCCAAGATCGCCGACAAGATCACGGTGATTCGCTCGATGACCCACGGCGAGGCGGCCCACGAACGCGGCACGCACACCATGTTCACCGGCTATCAGCCCAGCCCGGCGCTGGTCTTTCCGAGCATGGGAAGCGTGATCAGCCACGAACTGGGACCACGGGAGAATCTGCCTCCCTACGTGTGCATTCCCAACGAGCCCAACCCCTACGCGGGCACGGGCTACCTGAGCTCGTCGTTCGGCCCGTTCAGCTTGGGAGCCGATCCGGCCGGCCGGGGGTTCAAGGTCCGCGACCTCAGTCTGCCGCAAGGCATCGGCGCGCAGCGTTTCGCCGAGCGGCAAACGATGCTCGAAGCTGTCAACGCGCACTTTGCCCAGGCGGAGAAATCCGACGCCCTTTCGGCCATGGACACGTTTTACCAGCGGGCCTACAGCCTGATCAGCGCGCCCAAGGCCCGCGAGGCGTTCAACATCGATGCCGAGCCGACGCAGGTCCGCGAGGCCTATGGGATGAACCCGGCCGGCCAACGTATGCTGTTGGCGCGGCGTTTGATCGCGGCCGGGGTGCGGATGGTCACGCTCACCTACGGGGGGTGGGATTTCCACCGCGCCATTGTGCCCGCCACCAGACAGGAAGCGCCGGCACTGGACAAGGCCTTTGCCGCGCTCGTGGCCGACCTGGATCGGACCGGGCTGCTCGACACAACCTTGGTGATGGTTTCCAGCGAATTCGGCCGCACGCCGAAAATCAACGGCGATGCCGGCCGCGACCATTGGCCGCGGGTGTTCAGCATCCTGATGGCCGGGGGCGGCATCCAGCGCGGCCTGGTCTATGGATCGTCGAACGCCACGGCCAGCGAGCCGGATAGCGACCCGCTCACTCCGCCCGACCTGTTCGCCACGATGTATCACCTGCTGGGCGTGGACTACCAGAAGAAACTGCTGGCGCCGGGCAACCGGCCCATCGACATCGTTCGCGGCGGCAAGGTCCGCGGCGATTTGCTGGTCTGAGGGCGGACGAGCCGGCCGCGGGCCGTAAAGCCGCGATGGGGAGACGCCGTTATGCGAAGGGGTGGACACGGAGTAACTTCCGCGCGTCTTTTTTTGGGTAGCATGCCGTCGCGACGCGCCGCGTCGGGTCGGCACGTCCTGGCTGGCAACGAACATGCCTACCCGCGGCTGCGCCGCGTGAAGGCATGCCACCCAATTGCCTCGTTTCGCACCATATTTCTGGGGTTCGCACTGCTCGCCTGCGCCGCGCCGGCCGGCGCGGCGGAGCCGCAACTGGGCTTGATCCTGCCCTGCGGCGGTCAACGGGGGACAGAGCTAGATATTACGCTCTCCGGCGAGCGATTGGGCGACGCCCGCGAGTTGCTCTGGTATGGTCTGGGAATCGGCGTCAAGCGTCTGGCCGCCGACGCAAAGCATCCCCAGCAGATCGAGGCCCGGCTGGCGATCCGGCCCGACTGCCCGCTGGGACCGCACGCGGTGCGGGTGCGGACGTCGACCGGCATCAGCAACCTGATGACGTTCAGCGTGGGCGCGCTCTGCGAGGTGAGCGAGGTCGAGCCCAACAACGACATTGAGCACGCGCAGAAGATCGCGTTGGGCACGACGGTCAACGGCGTGATCACCAACGAGGACGTGGATTGTTTCCTCGTGGTGGCCAAAAAGGGTCAGCGGATCACGGCCGAGGTCGAAGGTCTGCGGCTGGGGTTGGATTTCTTCGATCCGGCCCTGGCGATCATGGACACCAGGCGGTTCGTGTTGGCCAGCGCCGACGACACGCCGGCGGTCTGGCAGGACGCGATCTGCTCGATCCTCGCCCCCGCCGACGGCAACTATGTGATCGAGCTCCGCGAGAGCGCGTTCCAAGGGTCGCAGCGCTGCCGTTACCGTTTGCACGTGGGCAGCTTCCCGCGTCCGCTCGCCGCTTACCCGGCCGGTGGGCGGTTCGGCGAAACCCTGGAAGTCCGTTGGCTGGGCGATGCGGCCGGCCCGTGGAGCGAGCGCATCCGCTTGCCGGCCGTGCCGCAGCTCGACTTTGGTTATTGTGCTCGGGACGCCCAGGGCATGGCTCCCTGGCCCACGCCGCTGCGGTTGAGCAAGCTCCGCAACGTGTTGAAAGTGGAACCCAATCACCAGATCGCCCAGGCTACACGATTCCAGGCCCCCGCGGCGCTCAACGGGGTGATCGCGCAACCGGGCGACGTGGATTACTTCCGCTTTGCGGCCAAGCGGGGACAGGTCTTCGACGTGCGGGTGTTGGCCCGGGCGCTGCGCAGCCCGCTGGATTCCGTGCTCACGGTTCTCCGCAGCGGCGGCGGCGTGGTGGCCGCCAACGACGATGCCAACGGTCCGGACAGCTATCTCCGTTTCACGGCCCCGGCCGACGACGATTACATCGTCCAGGTGACCGACCAGTTGCACGCGGGCGGTCCCACGTACGTCTACCGCATCGAGGTCACGCCCGTCGAGCCGCAGCTCACGCTGGGTCTTCCCGAGCGGGAAGCGTTCGTCGACGTGACCGTGCCGGTGGCCCAGGGGAACCGCATGGCGGCCCTGGTGAGCGCGCAGCGGGATGAATTTGGCGGCAAGGTCGACCTGGAGTTCAAGAACCTCCCGCCGGGCGTGAAGGTCGAGACCGAGGGCATTACCGAGGCCGACGGGGCCGCGGCCGTATTGTTTACCGCGGCGCCTGACGCGGCGCTGGGTGGATCGCTGGTCGACGTGATCGGCCGGGCCACCGTGGGCCCAACGCGGTTAGAGGGCCATTTGAAGCAACGGACTTCGCTGGTTCGCGGGCAGAACAACCGCGAAGTGTGGAACCAATATACCGATCGCATGGCCACGGCCGTGACCCGGGCGGCCCCCGTCGCGATCGAAGTCGTCGAGCCCAAGGCGCCGCTGGTGCAAGGCGGCGCGATGGAACTGCGAGTGATCGCCACCCGGCGGCCGGGCTTCGACGGTCCGATCACGCTCACCCTGCTTGCCACGCCGCCGGGCGTGTCGACGACCAGTTCGGTGACGATGGCCGGCGGAGAGCTAGAAGCCTCGATCCCACTGACGGCCGACGGCAGCGCGCGAACCGGGCCGGCGAAGTTGATCGTGCTCGGGCATGTCGCGATCGACGGCGGCACGGTGGTGGTGGCCTCGCGGTTTGCCAAGCTGGAGATCAGCGAACCGTTTTTCCGTTTCACCTTCCCCACGGTGACGGTCGAACAGGGACAAGCGGCGGAACTGGCCATTGCCGTGGCCAAGAATAAGGAATTCACGGGCACGGCTAAGGTGGATTTGTTGGGGTTGCCGGCCGAGGTGACGAGCCAGCCCCGCCAGTTGGACGCCGCCGCCAAGGAGATTGTGTTCCCCATCCAGACCAGCGGCAAATCGCCGCTGGGCAAGCACCGCGCGCTGTTATGCCGCGCGGTGGTGACGGTGGCGGGCGAACCGGTCACGCATCTGCTGGGGACCGGCGAGCTGCGAATCCAAAAGCCCACGCCGGCCAAGCCCGCGGAAGCGGCCAAGCCGAAAGCGGCGGTGGCCAAAACCGCGGCGCCGGTCGTGAAGCGATTGAGCCGGCTGGAGCAGTTGCGTCAGGCCCGGGCCCAGGTCGCGGCCGCGCCCCAGGGGAGGAAGCCATGAAAGTTATGCCGAGAGCGACGATAGGGTGGCACGTCCCTGAGCGTAGCGAAGGGCGTGGCGTGCCGGCAAACCACGCCCTTCGCGGCGCTCAGGGACGTGCCACCGAACGCGATCCACGCTCCACGAATTCGTGGTGGGGTTCGTTACACTCGACCCACCCTACGGTCTCAGCCCGCCCCGCCTTGCTGCTGCTCGTGATTGTGATGGCTGGCGGTAATGTCCTGCCCGCGGCGGCGGGGGTCAAGCTGGACGTCTACCCCCGCGAGATCCATCTTCAAGGCGCGTCGGCCCAACAGCGGTTCGTCGTGGTCGCCACGCGCGCGGACGGTGTTACCGAAGATGTCACAGCCCGGGCCAAGGCCACGCTGGCCGACGGGAAACGCGCTCGTCTGGAAGGCAACCTGGTGCGGCCGGTGGGCGACGGGCATACAACGCTCACGGTCGAGTATGGCGGGCAATCGGCGCCGGTACCCATCGCGGTGGCGGCCGCCGCCGCGACGCGAGGCGTGAGCTTCAAGCTCGACGTGATGCCGATCTTCATGCGGGCCGGCTGCAACACGGGCTCGTGCCACGGGTCGGCGCGGGGAAAAGACGGCTTCCGCCTGTCGCTCTTCGGTTTCGATCCGGACGGCGACTATTTCCGGCTCACGCGGGAAATCAGCGGCCGGCGGATCAACCTGGCGTTGCCCGCCGAAAGCCTGCTGCTGGAGAAGGCGACCGGCGCCGTGCCCCACACCGGCGGCAAGCGATTCCCCGCGGATAGTCCCTACTATCAGACGCTCTTGCAGTGGCTGGAGACGGGCGCGGCGGCCGATGCGGGCGAAGTGCCCAAGGTGGAGTGGGTCGAGCTGTATCCGCCGCAGATGGTGCTCGAGGGCAAGGGGGTCCCGCAGCAGATGGTGGTCCGCGCAACGTATGCCGACGGCAGCCAGCGCGACGTCACCCCGCTGGCCCTTTACCTCAGCAACAACGACAACTCGGCGGGGATCAACGCCGAGGGGCTGGTCACTTCGGCCAACCCGGGCGAGGCCTTCGTGATGGCCCGCTTCAGCACGCATACCGTGGGCAGCCAGGTGATTGTGCTGCCCGCCGGAGCGTCCTACACTCCGCCCGACGAGAAACCGGTCAACTACATCGACGAGCTGGTGGGGGCGAAACTCCGCAAGCTGCGGATTCGGCCGGCCGGCCTTTGCAGCGACGAGATATTCCTGCGGCGAGTGTCGCTGGACATCGCCGGCCGGATTCCCAGCGACGACGAATATCGCCGCTTCATCGGCGATCGCGCGGCGGACAAACGCGCCCGGCTCATCGACCGGCTGCTGGAGCGGAAGGAATTTTCCGAGATCTGGGCGATGAATTGGGCCGAGTTGTTGATGGTCCACACGACGCTCGACATGAGCTATAAGTCGGTGTTCCTGTATTCCAACTGGTTGACCGAGCAGATTGCCCACAACGTGCCCATCGATCGCATGGCGCGCGAGTTGCTCACGGCCAGCGGCGGGACGTTCAGCAACCCGCCCACCAACTTCTACCAGGTGGAAAAGGACACCTTGAAGACGGCGGAGAACGTGGCGCAGGTGTTCATGGGGATTCGCGTGCAGTGCGCGCAGTGCCACAACCATCCGTTCGACCGTTGGACGCTGGACGACTATTACTCTTTCGCCGCGTTTTTTGCGCAAATCGGCCGCAAGCAAGGGGAGGACTACCGCGAGACGATCGTCTTCGATCGCCAGGGCGGCGAGGTGCGCCACCCGGTTCGCGGAGGGGTGATGCCGCCGAAGTTGCTGGGCGGGCCGCAGCCGGACGTGCAAGGCAAAGACCGCCGCGCGGTGTTGGCCGCGTGGCTCACCTCGCCCGACAACCCGTTCTTCGCCCGCAGCATCGCCAACCGCATCTGGGCCTATTTCTTCGGCCAGGGGATCGTGGAGCCGGTCGACGACTTTCGCGTCAGCAATCCGCCCAGCAATCCCGAACTGCTGGCCGAGTTGGCCCGACGGTTCGTCGAATACCATTACGATTTTCGGCGATTGGTCCGCGATATCTGCAATTCGCACGCATACCAGCGCGCCACCCGCGTCGACGGCGAACTCTCCGCGCAGCGCAACTTCGCCGAGGCCCGCATTCGCCGCTTGCGGGCGGAGATCCTGCTGGATTGCGTGAGCCAGGTGACCGAGACCAAGGACAAATTCCAGGGCCTGCCGCGCGGCGCGCACGCGGTGCAGATCGCCGATGGCACGACCACGAACTACTTCCTCACGACCTTTGGGCGCTCGCCGCGGGAAACGGTCTGTGCCTGCGAAGTGCGAACCGAGCCCACGCTTTCCCAGGCCCTGCACTTGATCAACGGCGACACCGTCGAGCAGAAGATTGCTGCGGGGGGCCTCATTTCACGAATGCTGGCCGAGAAAAAAACGCCCGCCGCGATCCTCCGCACGCTCTACACCCGCTGCTATGGCCGGGAGCCGTCGGCCGATGAATTGCGACGACTGCTGGGCCTGGTCGCGCGGCAGAAGTCCGAAAAGCAGGCACTGGGCGACGTTTTCTGGGCCATTTTGAACTCCCGCGAGTTCGTCTTCAACCATTGATGATGGATGATTGAGCGAGATCAGCTTCAGCCATTGGGTGGCATGCCCTCACGACGCGAAGCGTCGGGTGGGCATGTTTTGAAACGCTGCCGGCATGCCTACCCACGGCTGCGCCGCGTGAAGGCATGTCACCCAACGCGTGCGTGCAAGCACGCACCCTACGTCTTCCACAAGTTCGCCAGGCCGGGCTCACGGCGGTCGACCCACCCTGCGATGGTGGTGCTGCTCGTGACGGCCCTCTGTGGCGGCCTGCCAGCGCGTGCCGACGACGCCAAGCCGCAGGGAAAGGTCACTTACGTGGACCATGTTCGACCTATCCTTCGCGAACATTGTTTCACCTGCCACAATCAGAATAAGGCCACCAACGACCTGGCCCTGGACAGCTACGAACGGATCCTCAAGGGCGGAGCCAGCGGGGAAGCGATCAAGCCCGGCAGCCTCGACGACTCGTACCTCTGGCAACTGGTGTCGCACCAGCAGGAGCCGTCGATGCCGCCCAAGCAGGACAAGTTGCCGGAGGCCAAGCTGCAGGTGATCAAGCAGTGGATCCTGGGCGGGGCGCTGAAGGAAGCCGGTTCCAAGGCCGTGGCAGTCGCCAAGCCGAAAGTCGATCTGAGCATGTCGGCCGGCGCGGGCCGGCCGGCGGGTGCGGCGATTCTTCCGGCCGGGCTCGGCAAGCAACCGCTGATCCACGCCGCCCGCTCGACCGCCGTTACGGCGTTGGCCGCCAGCCCCTGGGCGCCGCTGCTGGCGGCGGCTGCGCCGAAGCAGATCTTGTTCTACCAGAGCGATACGGCCGAACTGCTGGGCGTGCTCCCCTTTCCTGAAGGAGTGCCCTACAGTCTGAAGTTCAGCCGCAGCGGATCGCTGCTGTTGGCCGGCGGCGGGCATGCGGCGGTGGCAGGCCGCGCGGTTGGCTACGACGTGCGCAGCGGCCGGCGGCTGTTCGAGGTGGGAGACGAGTTGGACGCCGTGCTCGCGGCCGACATCGACGTCAGTCAGACCCACGTGGCCTTGGGTGGCCCGCAGCGGATCGTTCGCATTTTCGCCACCGCCGACGGGGCGTTGGTCCACGAGATCAAGGCCCACACCGATTGGGTCTATGCTGTGGAGTATAGCCCCGACGGCGTGCTCTTGGCCACCGCGGATCGCGGCGGCGGTCTGCACGTCTGGGAGGCGGAGACCGTCCAGGAATACCAGGATCTTCAGGGTCACAAGGGCGCCGTGACCGATGTGAGCTGGCGCGACGATTCCAACATCCTGGCCAGCGCCAGCGAAGACGGCACGATCAAGCTCTGGGAAATGAGCGAAGGCAGGCTGGTAAAATCGATCGCAGCCCACCAGGGGGGGGTGTTGGCCGTTCGCTTCGCCCACGATGGACGCCTGGTCTCGGCCGGTCGGGACCGGATGGTCAAGATGTGGAGCCCGGAAGGAAAACCGCTGCGGGCTTGGGGGCCGTTGGCCGATCTGCCCTTGCGAGTGGCTTTCAGCCACGACGGCGCGCGGGTGGCGGTCGGCGATTGGACCGGCCAGGTTCTGGTTTGGACTCTGTCCGGCGGTAAGGCTCAAGGCAAGCCTGCGGAGCCGGTGCGGCTGACGACGAGCCCCTGAGCGGGCTTGTTTCGGATTGCACGTGGAGGAATTGCGTATCTTGCCACGGTATTTTCCCCCCGGGGCCTAACGTCGTCATCCTGAGCGTAGCGAAGGATCTATCGTCGGGCGGCGGGACAACGTAGGTTCTTCGCTGCGCTCAGAATGACATTACCGCGCTCAGAATGACCGCGGGAAGGACTTACCCAAATTTTTCACCCGTCCCGAAGACGCGTGGCGATTGAGAAAGGCTGCCGCGACATGCTATAATCGTCGCGGTTTCAGAATCTTCCCGTTTACCAAGGAGTGTAGTTTGCCATGACAATCCGACGGAAATCCTTGCTTCCCGCGGCTGCGATCGCGGTTGCCGTTATCGGGCTGGGGGTGCCCTCGGCCCATGCGATCAAGCCGTTCAAGGACGCCTTCGAGGCCAAGTATGTGAAGACCGACAGCAAAGATCCCGCCGCCATGGCGTTTGCCGCAGCCTGCAAGCAAGCCAAGTGCACCATTTGCCATGCCGGCAAAAACAAGAAGACGCGTAATTCCTACGGGCAGCAGTTGGCGAAGCTGCTCAACAAGGAAACAGACAAGGACAATAAGGAAAAGATCAACCAGGCCCTGGAGCAGGTTGCGGCCATCAAGGTCAACCCCAACGACGCACAGTCGCCCACCTTCGGCGCGCTCATCGAAAAGGGCAAGCTGCCGGGCGCGAAAGTCAAGTAGGTCGAGAGCATTCGCTTTAACGCGGATTATTCCCGAATGTCATCCTGAGCGCAGCGAAGGATCTCCGCCACCGCAGAGGCGGCCCGGATTCTTCACTGCGCTCAGCAGTGACGCGGTGCTGAGTTTCTCTATCAATAATGCGGGTTACACCCGGTATTGCCGCACCTTTTGCATGACGCGATTCGCCTCCGCGGCGTTGGGCACGCCTTGGACCTTGTAAAAAACGCCGCCGGGCAAGAGATGCCGCGCCAGGCGTTCGACGAACGCCTCGTAATTGACCTGCACGATCAAGGGAACGTTGCCGGTGAGCCGCTGCAACGAGCCCAGCACGTCGATCGCCGGAGCAAAACCCTTGTCGTCGCCGAGGAAGATGGCCTTCAGTCCCCGCAGCGTGTGCGCCGCTTGGAGCAAGTGGCGGCCGTTGCCGTGGATATGGATCACGCCGCCGTCGAAACAGGCCAGGATCCGCTCGACCGGCTCGCGTCCCCAGGTCTCGAAATAGGCCGCGGAAGTCATGTGGAATGGGTCGACGCTCTCGGAAATGATCCGCCCCGGGAGCCACTCGGCCATGTTGCTCACAGTGCCGCCTTCCAGCAGGGGGACGTTGTCGAAGAACGCCTGCTGGATCTTCCGATTCAGCTCGAAGGCGAAATCGATGGCCGCGCGGACGGTCTCCGGCCGTTCGTCCAGGCTCAGGTAGGTCTCGGTCGCACCGACCAGCTCGAAGGCGAAGTTCAGCCCGTCGATGAGAATGAAATGGCTGATGCCGAATCTGCCCTGGGCTTTCTCGGCGAACAGCCGCATCTGCCGCAGATAGCGCTGGAACCAGAGTTGCGACGGGTCGAACCGCAGCGAGGCCAGTTCCGACCAATTGGCCAACAAGGCCGGAACCATGGAGGAGATCCAGCCGTTCTCCGGATGGGCCATGAACTGCACGCGGCCGCCGAGCACGCCGCCGTAGAGCCCCTGGTCCATTTCGCTCAAGTAGGCGGAAGGAATCGAGTCGTCCGCCACGTCCGCCCGCTCCCCTAGCAGCCGGTTCCAGAAATCGATCCGTTCCGTAGGCGCCGGGTAGTCGCAAAAACCCTCGCCGTATCGCTCGGCAAACGAGCGCAGGGCGGCGCTGGGGATCTCCATCCGGGCGAAGATGCGATCCGGGGCTTCCCGCTGGTAGAGGCTGCGGAGCCGGAGGAGCACCTCCGCGGCGTCGGGCTTGTAAGCGAGCAAGGTCATCGTCGGGACCCTTGGAATCCGGCCGGACGGCGGCGGACGCAGTCCGCGCCGCAGTCGGCCGAGGGATCCATTATTGCCGTCCCGGCGGCGCCGCGCCAAGCCGGAATCCGGGCGGTTGTGATCGCGGATGCAACGGGTATACTAAGCACTAAGTTCTTAGTGCTTAGATCTTAGTGCTTAGAAGTCCCGTGCAACAAGTGTGAGCATGCGACCATGAAACTGCCGCAATCGCGAATCGCCTTGGCCTTCATGGCCCATCCCGACGACGCCGAGTTTCTCTGCGCGGGCACGCTGATTCGCCTCGGCCAGGCGGGCTGGGAGATCCACATCGCCACGGCCGCGCCGGGCGATTGCGGCACGACCACCGAGACCCGCTGGGGGATCAGCGCCCGGCGGACCGTCGAGGCCACCCAGGCCGCCGCACTGATCGGGGCCCGCTATCATTGTCTCGACGAGCACGACGGGTTCGTGGTGTACGACAAGCCGGCGATTCAGAAAACGGTGGACTTGTTCCGCCGCGTTGCCCCGTCGCTGGTTTTTACCCACGCCCCCAAGGACTACATGCCCGACCATGAGCAGGCGTCGCTGTTGGCCCGGATGGGCAGTTTCCTCTACGGCGCGCCGAATGCTTCGATGTTTCCGGTCCGCCCGGGCTCCTGCATTCCCTACCTCTATTATTGCGACCCGCTGGAAGGGATCGATCCTTTCGGCCATCCCGTGCAGCCGACCACCTGGGTCGAGATAACCGCCGAGATGCAGCGGAAGACGGAAATGCTGGCCACCCACGCCAGCCAGCGGCAATGGCTGCTGGAGTATCACGGCATCGACGAGTACCTGGACTCGATGCGGCGTCACGTGGCGTTGCGGGGACGAGACGCCGGGGTGCCGGCGGCGGAGGCGTTTGTGCAGCATCGCGGCCACGCCTACCCCCGCGAGGATCTGCTGGCAAAAATGTTCGGTCCGCCGTCGAAATGAACTTGCTGCTGCGAACGGCCGGAAATGACACGAACCGTTCCCTGGTACCGCGATTTGGATCCTTTGCAACGGCGCAGAGCATAAAACGAAGGAGTAACAGTCATGACACGCCCGCTGAGTAAAGTCGCGCCGCAATGGTGGGACTACACGACCCTGGACCCGCAAATTCTGAGCGATGCGGCCCGGCTCACGCCGAAAACCATGGAAAAGCTCGCGCGGCCTGGTTTTCGCGTGGTGATGTACGACACCCTGGAAGATTTTTATCTGGCCGAGGCCTTGGAATACGTCACGGCCTGGCGGCGGTCGACCGCCGACAACCCGGTGGGCATTTGCGGTCCCATCGGCCCGACCGAGCAGCTTCCGTTGGTCGCCCGGCTGGTCAACGAATTAGAACTCGATCTCCGCAATGCGCATTTCTGGGGGATGGACGAATGGGTGGATGAGCAGGGCGTGCCGGTGCCGACGACTCATCCTCTGAGCTTTACCAAGGCCGACATGGATTTGTGCTTCCATCGCATCCAGTGCAAATTGCGAATTCCTCCGGAACAATTGCATTTCCCGGCGGGCGATCTCCAGGCATATTCCCGGACGTACGACCAGGTGCGCTGTGCGGTGATGCAAGGCGGACAGGGGGAAGTGAAGCATTGGGCGTTCAACGATCCTCCCAAGCGGGAGGGTAAATATAAAGTCGATCCGCCATCGCCCGGCGAATATCGCAAGCTTTCGACGCGGGTGACTGATTTGCACCCCATGACCATTATCCAGAACGCGCGGACCTCGGGGGGCGGCCAGGTGGCAATGGTTCCGACCAAGGCGGCAACGGTCGGGCCGGTCGAGACTTGGAAGGCCGAGAAGGTATCCATTTGGCATCCCGGCCGGCACGACAATCCCTTCGGCATGCGGCTGACAACCTGGATGATCGCCAAGAATCTGCCGGACGCCGCGGTGCCGATGTCGTTGTTGGCCGAACATCCCAACGTGCAGTTCAACTTCTACCGTGGGGGGATTGGGGTCGTCGCAGCCGAGATGCATTGAGAAAGGTGTCGACGTGCCCGACAGTTGTTTCGTCGATGATCTCCAGATCTGGGGCACAAGGCGGGTCAAAGAGAGGCTCAATCTGTTCTGACACGACAAATCCCGCGTGCGGTGGAGGGGGCGGACTCACTGGAGCCTAACAAACGGTCGGCCGCTTGCGAAGCGGCGGTCAAGGTGGTTGACCGCCGCGGCTATTACCGGCAAAATGCAGTGTTCGCGCCTTTTTAAAAAAAGGGAAGGAGGATGATGTTCCAGAAGAAGGTCCTGTTCCTCGGTTACGGATCGGTTGCACAGTGCACACTGCCGATCTTCGTCGGGCACCTGAAGGCTCCTTGGAGCAATATCACGGTGCTGGAGTTCGAAGACCGCGCGGAAGCACTCGCGCCGTGGACGAAGCAGGGCCTGCGGTTTGTCCGTGAGCGCGTGACGCCGGAGAACCTCGACGCCTTGTTGCGGCAGTATCTCTCGCCCGGCGACCTTCTCATCGATCTGGCCTGGAACATCGACTGCCGCGAAATCCTCCAGTGGTGCCACGATCGGGGGGTGCTCTACATCAACACTTCGATCGAAGTCTGGGATCCTTACGCCTACGAGAGCAGTCACCCCACGGAGCGCACGCTCTATCACCGGCACATGCAACTGCGCCGCCAGCGGGAATGTTGGGCCGCGGCGGGGACGGCCCCCGGACCGACGGCGGTGGTCGAGCATGGCGCCAATCCGGGGCTGATTTCCCACTTCACCCGGCAAGGGCTGGTGGACGTGGCGGAGCGACTGATCGCCGACGGCCGGGCGAGCGGCCGCGATGCCGACGAGTTGCGGCAGTGGATCGACGAGCGGGCGTTCAACTACCTGGCGATGAAGCTGGGCGTGAAGGTGATCCACGTCAGCGAGCGCGACACCCAGATCATCGACCGCCCCAAGCAGGTCGATGAGTTCGTCAACACCTGGAGCGTGGAAGGCTTCCGCGAAGAGGGGACGACCACCTCGGAAATGGGCTGGGGCACGCACGAAAAAGAGTTGCCGCCGCTGGCCTACGAGCACCGGGAAGGACCGCGGAACCAGATCTGCCTGGCCCGGATGGGGATGAACACCCGGGTGCGGTCCTGGGTGCCCAACTTCAGCATCGAGGGGTTGGTGGTCCGTCACGGCGAGGCCTTTACGATCTCCGACGCGCTCACCGTGTGGGAGGACGGCAAGGCCATCTATCGCCCCACGGTGCACTATGCCTATTGTCCTTGCGATGCGGCGGTCGCGTCGCTGCACGAACTGCGTGGGCGGAACTATAAGATCCAGTCCCGCGAGCGGATCATGCGGGACGAGATCGTCGGCGGCTCGGATGTGTTGGGCGCGCTGCTGATGGGCCATGCCTACAACTCCTGGTGGACCGGCAGCGAGCTGAGCATCGAGGAATCGCGGCGGCTCCTGCCGCACCAGAACGCCACCACCATGCAAGTGGCGATCTCGGTGGTGTCGGCCGTGACCTGGATGCTCGACAATCCCTGCCGCGGGCTGTGCGTTCCCGACGACCTGCCCTACGAGCGGATCTTGGCCGCCTCGGCGCCCTATCTGGGAAAGCTGATTTCCATGCCGTCCGACTGGACGCCGCTGGCCGATTACAAGAACTACTTCCGCGGCTACAATCATCCCAACCTGGACTACGAAGACCCGTGGCAGTTCAAGAATTTCCTCATTACCAATTCGCACCACTAAACGCCGGCTGAACCGCCCGCGGTGGACCGACTTTTTCATCCTTCATCCTTCATCCTTCATCCTGCTCCCATGGTTGCTCCCAAGACGCTGCAAAAACTGGCCCGCGAACATGGCACGCCGCTGTTCGTCGTCGATCACGCGGAACTGCGCGGAAATTACGAAAAGTTCAAGAAATATCTGCCCCGGGTGCAGGCCTATTACGCGGTGAAGGCCAACGCCGACGCGGCCATTGTGAAGACGCTCTACGACGCCGGCGCCAGCTTCGACGTGGCCTCGTGGCCGGAGTTCATGCTGGTCTATCAGCACGTCAAGAAGCTGCCCGCCAAAGAGAAGCAGCATTTCATCTGGGATAAGATCATCTATGCCAATCCGATCAAGGATTTCGACACCCTCACGAAGCTCGACCGCTACAAGCCGCTGGTGACCTACGATAACCACGAGGAGGTGATGAAGGTCAAGAAGTACGCGCCGCAAGCGGGGTTGGTGCTGCGGATCAAAGTGCCCAACACCGGCGCCGTGGTGGAGTTGTCGTCGAAGTTCGGCGCCAGTTCCGGCGAAGCGGTGGACCTCATCGAAACCGCCTTCAAGGCCGGGCTGATCGTCGAGGGGCTGAGCTTCCACGTCGGCAGCCAGTGCACCAATTACGAGAACTACGTGCAGGCCCTGCACCTGGCCAAGGGAATCTTCCAGGAGGCCTGGGATCGCGGCTACGAGCAGGTGAAAATCCTCGACATCGGCGGCGGCTTTCCCGCGCCCTACGACGAAAACGTGCTCCCCTTCCAGCGATTGGCCAAGACGCTCAACTCCGAGTTCGACCGGCTCTTCCCGCCGCACATCGAGATCCTGGCCGAGCCCGGCCGATTCCTGGTGGCCACCGCGGGGACCGTGGTGGCCAAAGTGGTCGGCAAGGCCGACCGCGACGGAAAACGTTGCTACTATGTCAACGACGGGGTGTACCACACGTTTTCCGGCGTGATTTTCGATCATTGCCACTATCATCTGAAGGCCTTCAAGGACGGGCCCACGCAGATCTGCTCGGTGTTCGGGCCGACCTGCGACGCATTGGACACCATTTCGCTGGCCGAGCAATTGCCGGACCTGGACTTGCACGATCTGGTCTACAGCGAGAACATTGGTGCTTATTCGCACGCTTCGTCCACCTATTTCAACGGCTTCCCGCCGGCCAAGGTAATCCACATCAACCAGTAACGCCGCAACCGCGGCCCAGCGATAGGAGCGAAACCATGATTCATGCCACAGTCCGGCGGCGCCTGTGGGGCCCTCTCGGGGCCCTGCTCGTGTGCGGTCTTTTCGCGGCCCCGGCGGCGGCCGGCGAAGTCGACGACCTTTGCAAGAAAGGCGTGGAACTGTTGGAACAAGGAAAGGCCGACGCCGCGATCGCCGAATTCGACGCGGTGATCAAGCGGGTGCCCAACGCCGCCGACCCCTATTATTATCGCGGCAATGCCTATTCGCGCAAGGGTGACGTGGAGCGGGCGTTGGCCGACTACAACCGGGCCCTGGTCCTCGATCCCAAACTGATCGCCGCCTACATCAACCGCGGGGCCGCTTTTTCCGACCGCGGTGAATTCGACGCAGCCATCGACAATTACAACCGGGCCTTGGAGCTGAACCCCAAGTTGACCGACGCGCTGATCAACCGCGGTTTCACCTACACCGCCAAGGGACAACCCGATCGCGCCATCGCCGACTACACGGAAGCCATCCGCATCAATCCCCAGGAAGTCGACGCTTTCGTCAAGCGGGCGGCGACTTACACCGACCAAGGCGCGTACGACAAGGCCATGGCCGACTTCGAAGTGGCCCTGCGGCTGAGTCCGAAGGACGCCGATATTTATGACCTCCGCGGCAATTGCCAGCATCACAAGGGCGAATTGGATAAGGCGATTGCCGATTACTCCCAGGCCATCGTGCTCGACCCCAGCCACGGCGACGCGTATCTGGGCCGCGGCGCGGCGTACGAGGAAAAATCGCAGTACGACAAAGCGATCGCCGATTTCAACGCCGCCATCCATCTCAACCCCAGGGATTCCGAGGCGTTCTACAACCGCGGCAACGTGTTTTCCGACAAGGGTGATTTCGAGCACGCGATCGCCGACTATACCGAAAGCATCCGCCTCAACGCCAAAGATGCCGATGCACTGATCAACCGCGGCATTGCCTATAAGAAACAACAGCAGTGGGACAAAGCCATTGCCGATTTCACCCAGGCCCTCGGCCTGGATAAGGCCAATGCGGAGACGTACACGCTCCGCGGCGACGCGTACGAAAAAAAGGGGGATAAGGAAAAGGCCCGGGCCGATTTCGCCAGCGCCAAAGCACTCAAGGCGGAGCAGCCCAGCGCCGGCACCGCGAAGACGCCGGCGGAGAAGTGATCCACGCGCATTTGTAGAGGGGAATGGCGAAGAAGAGAGAAAAACGTCGGTGGTAGGGGCCGTCGCTGGGAAGCGGGAAGAGGGAAATTCAAGTCCCGGCGACCATCTTCCGCCGTCTATCCTCGGTCATTCTCCCTTCTCTGCTTTTCTATTACTCCGCACCTGCCTATCTTGCCATTTCTGTGCCCCACGTTCGCCTATCCCGGAGAACAACGTTAAATTGGTAGTATCGTCAACTCCGGATGCGTCGTGGTGAGAGTGATCAGCGATCAGCCTTCCGATCCTCGTCGCAGGCGCTCAGCCGGTGACTGGAATCACGCGGTACTTGCCGTGGCGTCGGCATGGGCCGTCCTGCTGCCGGGCTGCGGACCGGCCGCGCAGCCCAAATTGGAATCCACGGAAACGTTGCCAGCAATTCAAAGTACCGATCTGATCGCCGTCGACGAGGATCAGCCTTGGCTGATGGCGCTGGCCTGTCCCTTGGTAAACCGGTTGCGCCACGACGGGCAACTCCCTTGGCTATTGGCGGTCGGGCAGCCGGCCGGAGAAGATTTCCGGCTGATTCATCGGTTAGCGCCGCAACGAATACTACTGTTGACGGGCCAGGGGTCGCCGCCGTTGCAGCCGTATTGGCAGCGAGAATTCGGCGATCATAAACTGGAATGGATGAATGTCGGCATGCGCCCCATGCCGGAGAGCTTGCAACTGGCGCACCGATTCTGGGGGGAGAGCAAGGAAGTCGTCGCGGCCGCAATCGACGAACCGCAGGCCTTGCTGCGGGGATCGGCGCTCGCTGCCCAGCTTGGCGAACCATTGCTGATTTACGACCCACAAGACGGCGACCAGGCCCTGTGGGGTCAGACGCTCGCACAACTGCACGTCGAGCGGCTTCTGGCGATCGGGGGGAAGGAGCAATCGTTTTGGCCCGATGCGACTTCCGTGGCAGTCGAGCGGCTCGATGCCGAGACGGTCGAACAGCGTTTGCTGGCTAAATTCGACCCATCGGTGCCCGGCACCATTGTCGTTGCGCGAATTCCCGACGAAAGGCGCGGCGTGGGCCGTACCGCATGGTTGGCTCCCTATGTGAGCCTGGTCCGCGGCGCGCCGATGGTGTTCTGTGATTCGCCGTCGGCCGAAGAAGTCGAACGCGGCGTGGGAAACTTGATTCGCGAACACGGCTTTCGGCCACGGAGCGTAACCATCCTGGCCGACTACCATTCGATCGGCACGCATCCCATCCAAGTGCCCTCGGACGAAGATCCCGGCGAGGCTCGCTACAAGGTCCATACCGAGCCCTGTATGCCGATGACCTTCGAGCAGTTGGTTAGCGTGGGCGTGGGGCGGCTTCCTTTTTCTTCGCTCCAGGAGGCTTCCACGTTTTACGTCCGCGGCCTGGCCCGCGAGCGGCTCTTGGCCGGGAAAAGGCCGCGGGTGTTGATGATCTCCAATCCGGCGCTGAACAACATGGAATTGCCGCTGTGCGAGACCATCAGTCGGCTGACCGTGGCGGAGTTGCGTAACTGCGGCGTACACGTCGACGAGTTCTATCGCAGGGCCGGCGATCTCCCCGAGATTATGGACCGGGCCGACGAGGCCAACGTGATCATCTACGAAGGGCATACCGAGCACGACGGGCTGCTGCGTAATCCAGCTTACGACTACTCCGCGGCTCCGCAGGGTGGCCGCGAGGCTTTGCGCCGTTTCGACGGTTTCCCGGTGGTCATTTTGCAATCCTGCGATTCGCTGCAGAACGACATGCTGCGGAACGTGCACGGGGCCGGCGGGGTGGCGATCCTCGGCAGCAGCACGCCCATCCATAGCGCTTCCGGCAGCGGTTTCGCCAAGGCGGTTTACGATGCGGTGCTGTACCGCAACGCCACGCTGGGCGAGGCGCTCCGCGACGCGCAAAACTATTTTTTCTGCTTACAGGACCTCAAGGACCTGCGACACCATCGCGAGCGGGCCAAGAGTCAGCGGGTGGCGTTGAGCTTCCGGCTCTGGGGCGATCCGGAACTGCGGATGCTGTCCGGGCCCCTCGGCCCGCCGCGGCTCGCGCCGGTCGCGGCCCATTGGCAAGAGCCCGGGCGGGTGGTGGTGGAGATCCCCGGCCGGCGTTTTCCCGAGATCCGCAACGAGGACTACGTCGCGGAATTCTTTCCCGGCAGCGAGGCGGCCGGGATGGTGGTGCGCGTGAAAGACGCCGCGGCGAGGAGGGTTGCTCCGGTGTATTTCTTTCGCCTGCCGGCGCCCAACCGATTACGCTCCGATCCTTCGGCGGCGCTGACGGCGGCCGGCGATGCGAGCGAGCGGGCCGTTTTTCGCCTTGACCCTGCCGGCCGCTTCCTTTACGTTCTTTACCTTCCCGAGAAAGAAACTGCTCATGACGTTGTCACGCTCCCGTATATCGAGAAACCGCCGGCCGACGGGCCGCGGAGCCAACCACCGAGGGGTGTCGTGCGGTGAACGCTAGACGCGCAACTTCGCAAATCGTGGTTCTGCTGTTGGTGTTGGGCGCCATCTGCGTGGCGCTCCGCGCCGGCACGCGGAAGGAATTGCAACTGGTGCCGGGCGATACGTTCTGGAAGCTGGTCTACGAGATCGACTACCGCGCCAAGAAGGCGGGGGCCAAACTGCACGCCGCCTTTCCCCACGACACCGCCCATAGCCGCGTCCACCAGATCCGCTACCCGGACCCCAAGGCGGGACAGAAGCTGCGGATCTCTCCGGCCGAATCGCGGGAAGTGAACGTGATCGCGCAGAAAGCGGGCAGCGGCCGGCTGACCACGGAATTCGAAATCCATCTCAGTCCCCACGGCGGCTGGCGAAGCGAATCCGGCGGGGTCGCGCTGACCGCCGAGGCCCGCGCCGGCTATCTCCACGCCAAGAAGGGGATCGAGGTCGACGATCCGATCGTCATTGCCACGGTGGAAAAGCTGCAGAGCGATCCGGCCAGCCGGCTTCAGCTCGTGGAACGGCTGTTCGACTTCTGCTCGACGGAAATCGGTCCCGGCGGCAAGGATGCGCCCGCCGATGCGGTCGAGGCGCTCAAGAAGCGGGTCGCCAATCCGCTGGGCCGCGCCCGCGCCATGGTCGCGCTGTGCCGGGCGGCGAAGATCCCCGCCCGGCTGGTGGCCGGGTTGGTGGTTCGGCAAGGCGAAAACGTCCATCCGCACGTCTGGGTGGAAACACTCGACGGCAACCGTTGGGAGCCGTACGACCCCGAGAACGGCTTCAGCCGCGAGCTGCCGCACAACTTCCTCCCCGTCCGCCACGACGGCGTGTCGATCGTGCGGGCCAGCGACATGACCGACGTCCGCGAGGTGTTCAACATCGTCCGCATTCCGCCGCCGGCCGGGGCCTATGTGTCCGAGGGGCGGCGGCTGACCGATATTCTCGATCTCACGCGGTTGCCGCTGGAAATGCACGAGCCGTTGTCGGTGATCCTGCTGATGCCGCTGGGCGCCCTGCTGACCTGCTTCGTCCGCACCATCATCGGCATCCGCACCTTCGGCACGTTCACGCCGGCGCTGATCGCCCTGGCCTTCGTTTACAACGACTGGCGGACGGGCATTTTCGTGTTCATCGTGGCCATCTCGCTGGGCCTGGTGAGCCGAACGCTGTTGGATAAGCTGAAGCTGCTGTTGGTGCCGCGTTTGAGCGCGATCCTGACGCTGGTGGCGTTGGTCATGGTGTTTGGCGTGTCGTTCCTCGACTATTTCCATCTCACCCCCAGCGCGCAGGCGGTGCTGTTGCCGATGGTGATCATGACCATGACCGTGGAGCGGTTCTTCCTCACCATGGAGGAAGACAGCTTGCAATTCGCGTTCCAACTCCTGGCCGGCACGCTGGCGGTCGCCTGTTGCTGCTACATGGTGCTGCGCTGGGACGCCGTGGGCCGCTGGATCCTGATCTATCCGGAGTTCCATCTCTTCACCATCGCCATTTTGATCATGTTGGGGCGCTACTCCGGCTATCGCTTGACCGAGCTCTGGCGGTTCAACGATCTGGCCGGCCCACAGCGCGATATTGCGAACGGTGAAAAATGACGTGCGCCTTTCCGTATGGTTCTGGTTCGACCCACTTCGAGCCGCGCAGAGTATAAAGGGAGATCCCCATGGCCGTCGGCATTCGGCGCTGGGCCTGGCCCAGCGAGCTTCGTAAGCGGGGCGTGCTGGGGATCAACGCGCGGAACGGCGACTACGTGCTGCTGCGAAACCCCCGCTCGTTCTACCCCCGCGTCGACGACAAGCTCCAGACCAAGATCATTTCCCATGCGCGGGGGATCCCCGTGCCGGAGACCTATGCGGTCATCGAGCGCTGCGGCGACGTCCGCCGTTTCCTGGAGCTGTTGGGCGATCGCCGCGACTTCGTCATCAAACCGGCATCGGGCAGCGAAGGGCGCGGGATCATCGTGATCGTGGACCGCGAAGACTCGACCTTCATCACCGCCGGCGGCGAGCGGATCGACGTGGCCGAGATTCGCTACCACCTGGCGATGATCCTCTCCGGCTTGTACTCTTTGGGCGGCCAGCCCGACAGCGCCATCATCGAGCAGCGAATCGTCAAGCACAACATTTTTGAGCAGGTGGCGGTGGGCGGCACGCCCGACGTGCGCATCATCCTTTACCGCTGCGTGCCGGTGATGGCCATGGTGCGGCTGCCCACCCGGCAGTCGCGCGGCCGGGCCAACTTGCACCAGGGGGCGGTCGCGGCCGGGATCCATCTCCGCACCGGCCAGACATCGGGCGGAGTTTGCAACAACCGCGCCATTTCCGTGCACCCCGACACGGCCGCTTCCATCGAAGGGCTCCAGGTGCCGATGTGGAACGAGCTGCTGGTGGCCGCGATGAATCTGGCCGACGGGTTGGAGTTGGGCTATCTGGGCGTCGACTTCGTGCTCGACGCCCGGCTGGGGCCGATCGTGCTGGAAGCCAACGCCCGCCCGGGCCTGGCCATCCAGGTGGCCAATCGCCGCGGGCTTTGCCCGCGTTTGCAATTCATTGACGAGCAGCCGCCGGAAATGCTGCGGCCGGAACACCGCATGGGGTTGATTGAAACCCTGGCCGAGATCGGGTAATGGCAGGGTGCGTGCAAGCACGCACCCTACGGTTGCTGCCCGAGGGGCCCGGCCGCGGTTCAAAGCGGCGATGAATCGCCGCAGTCCAAAGGTGGCCTACGGGTTTCCCGTTCCTGCGCCCCTCACGTCGAAGCAATACAGGTTGGTGTCGTAACGCAGATAGAGCCGTCCGCCGACAACCACCGGGTGGGCCCAACTGGGGCCGCTGCCCTTGACCTTCACCTGGCCCTTCAGTTGCAGGCCCTCGGGCGAGCAGGTGGCCAGCGCGGCCAGGCCGTCCTTCTCCGCAAACAGATACAGCATGCCGTCGGCGAAGCAGATCGAGCCCTTGCCCACCCCCTTGGCGTCCCACATTTTTCGGCCGCTCTTCAGTTCCAGGCACGACCAGCCGCCGGCGTGGTTCCCATACACGTACCCTTCCTGGATCACATAGCCGCCGTGCTGGCAAACCATATCCTTGCTGGTCCACGCGACGTCGGCCGTGACATTCTCACCTTGCTTGTTGAGCTTCAGACAAATACTGCCCCGGCCGTAGCCGTTCGACCAGAAGACATAGCCGTCCTCATAAGCGGGCGTGGGGCAATTGGCCGTATTGTTGGCGGAAAAGTTGTTCGACCAGAGCAGCTTGCCGTTCTCGGCATCCACGGCCACAATACCCTGCCTGGTCCCGCTCACAATCATCGCCCGGCCTTGGAAGGTGATGGCGATCGAGGAGCTGTATTCCGGGCCGGCCTCGAAGCCGCTGCTCTTCCAGATCACCGCGCCGTCGCCCTTGTCCAAGGCGACGATGCAGTTCTCGCCACCCGGCTTGACGATTGCCATGTTCTTGTAGATCAACACCGACTCCGCATACGACCATCCGCCCGGCGAGCCGCCGAACTCGTTCGTCGTCCGCGTCCATTTCTTCTCGCCGTTGTGGGCGTCGTAGCAACCGATCAACCCGCTGCCCGACAGCAGGTAGATGCGGTCGCCGTCGACGGTGGGCGTCGATCGCGAACCCGGCGGGCCGGCCGGGGCCGCCGCGGTCTGCCACTTGAGCTTCCCCTCCAGATCGATCGCCGAAATCACCAACTTCTTCTTGCTGTCGCCCGACGTGTAGACCATGCCGCCGCTGACCACCGGGCTGGCGTAACCCGGCCCCACCTTATCGACCTTCCATAGCAGCTTCGGCCCTTCCGCGGGCCACTGCTTGAGAAGGTTCTTGTCGGGCGATTTCCCGTCCCGGTTGGGGCCCTGCCAGCCGGGCCAATCCGAGTCGGCCGCCACGGCCGCCGCGCTCAAAAGGGTCAACATGCTCAGTGACACAGCGACACGCTTCATGACGAGGTTCCTTGTTTTTCTGAAAACGCGATAAACGCTCGGGCTACCTACCCGCACCGCCGAATACCGCCCCCGCGGGATAGCACGATCTTACACCCGCAAGCTACGCGATTCAATTGACCTAACGAACTTCCAGCCGCTGGGGCGCAGCAGCTCCGGCGTTCGTTTCCTTCTACTCCACCCTACCGCCTATCCCCTCCCTTCACTCGAAACGCAGCATCGTCAACGAGTGCGGTGGGAACGTGTAGCGGGCGTTTCCGCCCTGGATGCCGTGCGACCAGCGGCGCCGCTGCGGCACGAGCGTATCGCGTTTGCCGGCCGTATTCACCGCATTCAACGGACCGCACAATTCGCTCACCACGGCCTCCGCTTGGCTGGGAACGAACCCGGCCAGCCGAATTTCCGCCGCAACGGCCGTGTCGGCCGAGTTCACGACCTCGAGGATCAGCGTTTTGCCGTCCTCGGCACGCTTGGCGTTGGCATCCAACTTGTCGCTTGCACCGCTTACGCGGCACTCCACGAGTTGCGGCAAGTAGTTGTGGGCGAACATTTGCGTCACGTAGCCGGGCGGCTGGAGCCAGGTCTGCCCCGGGTTGAGAAACAGCAGGCCCTGATCCCAGCCATTCTCGTTCTGGCCGTCGGGCTGGAGGCAGTTGGCCGAGGTAGCGATGGGGATTCGGCCGTCGCGCTCGATCGCCTGGATGGCAAGCGCGTTGGCCAGCGCCCGTCGCTGGGAGTGGTTGCCTGCGTTGAACTCGAAGACCACCACCTTGTGCTTGGCGCCTGCGGCGATTTTCGCCAGCGCGTCGGCGAAGGACAACATGCCGGCGAGCGTCGCGTCGGGCCGCGGCCCGTCGGTGCCCACGTGCAGGTCGAACCAGACCTCGCCGCCGCGCTGCTTGGCGAACCGCAAGATCCGCCGCTGTCCGGTCAGGCTGTCGAGACCCGACGCGGCGCCGTGAACGTCGAGCGGGTCGACTATCGGCCGGTTATAGACGAAATCGCCCACCACCGGGATGATGTGCGGGTCTTTCCCCCAAATGGCCCCGGCCAACGCTTCGAACGCGGCCGCGTATTTCTCGTCCACGCGTTCCTCGTTGCCGAGTTCAACGTAGTGGAGGCGATACGGCCGCGGATGTCCGTCGGCGGCGCGGCGGCGGCCCCACTCGCTGTCGGCCGCGCCCGTGGCATACTGGATGAAGTCCGCCATGTCCTGCGGCGTTTCGCCCATGTTCAGCACGGGGATGTACTCGAATCCGGCCGCTTCGCAGAAATCCATGAAGTCGAGGATGCCCCAGCCGTTGGAAGAGTAGGGATACCAGGTGCCGCGATAAGGCGCGCGGCGGTCGCGCGGGCCCCGCATCTTCTTCCACTTGTAGCCAGGGTTGTTGACCATCGAGCCACCGTAGCGCAACACGGTGATGCCTTGGGCAATCAACCCCTCGGCCACGTCGCGGCGCACCGGCAGTCCTCGGAAACGGCCCCAAGCGCCGGGCTGCAGAAACGCGTGGCCCAGCGTAATCGACCCGGACCGCTTTAACTTCAGCGCGAAGCGGCCGCAAGGGTCGGCTGCATTCGGCGCGAGCGTGAACGCAAGCCGCTGCCAATCGTTGCCGGCAACGAGCAGCGGTGTCTCGGCATAAATTCGCGAACCGTCGCGGCTCTCCAGGGCCGCGAACAGCTTCGTCGGTACCTCGGCCCGCGCCCAGACGAAACCCTCGTAGGTTTTGCCGGCAACGAAGTTCAGGCCCCAGCGGTTGAGGCCCTGATTCTCGATCCCCCATTCGCCTTCGCCGCGGTCGAAGCGCATTTGCTGCGACTGCGTCCCGGCGAAGGGCCGCTGGGAAACAACCGCGAACCCGCCCGTCGCCGAGCCGCGCTGCACCGCGCGCCACATACGGCTGATGAAACCTTGGATGGCCGGCGAGGGCGGCGGCTCCTGGAAGCTTTCGCCAAAGATCATCTGGCTGTAGATGCCGCCGTACACCTCATGGTTCACATCCTCGACGCACGCGCCGGTCAGGAAGCGCGAGACCGGCCCGACAACCCGATTCGCCCGCACGTCGATGCGCGGGCTTTGCGCCTCGAGCGCGGCGCATGAGGCGACCATGATCGCGGTAAGGGTGAGCAGCCGGGTGCGGCTTGCATGTCTCATAGGATGTTTCCCGTTTGGGCTCCACTCGAATACGCATCGGTTGACAACTGTTCCCCATGCTAACCGGACGCTGCGTGGAATGTCCACAACCAAAGCTATGTCGAGCGAAGTTGCGTCTGGAAAATGTGGCCCGCGCGGCTTGCGGCCGCCGAGGCGATCTCGCATAATGTCGCTATGGCAACGATTTCCGAAGCACTGGCGATGGCCCTCCAGCACTGTGAAGCCGGCCGCTTCCAGGCAGCCGAGCAGATCTTCCGGCTGATCCTCGAAGCCGAGCCAAATTATGCCGTGGCCCACAATAATCTGGGGAATGTCTTACAGGAGCAGGGAAATCTGGAAGAAGCTGTCATCCGCTATCGGCGGGCGCTGGAACTCAGGCCCGACTATGCCATGGCGCATAGCAACCTGGCACTGACGCTCTACAATCTGGGGCGGATCGAGGAAGCGGCCGCCGCAGCGCGGCAATGGTTGCAATACGCGCCCGACAACCCCGTGGCGCTTCACCTCCTGGCTGCCTACACGGGCCAGGGCGTGTCGGCGCGCGCCGCCGACGAATACATCAAGGACACCTTCAACCGTTTCGCGGGAACTTTCGACCGGCAGCTCCAGCGTCTGGAGTATCACGCGCCGGAAATGGTCGCGGCGGCGGTGGCTGCTGCCTGCGGCGCGCCGCAGGGGACGATGGCGATTTTGGACGCCGGTTGCGGCACGGGTTGGTGCGGCCCCGCGCTTCGACCCTATGCCCGCCGTTTAACAGGCGTGGATCTGTCCCCCGCCATGCTCGCCAAGGCCCGCGCCCGGCAAGTTTACGATGATTTGATCGAGCGCGAGTTGACGGTCCATTTACAAGCGTCCGTGGGGCGTTACGATCTGGTGGTCGCGGCCGACACGTTGGTCTACTTTGGAGATTTGCAACCGGTGCTGTCCGCTGCCGCCGCCGCGCTACGCCCCCGCGGCTTCCTGGTCTTCACCGTGGAACGCGCCGCGGACGACGACGATGTGGCGGGACGGGGATTTGTGCTGCCGCCGCACGGTCGATATTGTCATACCGAGAGCTATCTGCGCGCCACTCTTGATGCAGCCGGCTTGAGCGTTCGTGACATGTCGTTCGATTTCCTGCGCATGGAGCGGGGCAAGCCGGTTCCCGGCATCCTGGCATCGGCGTGCAAGGCGGATGGATGATCGGAACGTGCCAGCTTATACAGGAAATGTTCCCCACGCATAGAGGGCTATTGACGTCCAAGAGGGGAGGATGCAATAATCACACGATAGGCCACTGGGTTGGACGGAAGTGCATCGCTAACCATCGAGGGTGCTGGGCCAACTCTAATCGAGCATCACCTGTATCGAACAAGCGGTCATCAGCGTCGAGTTTGTCAACCGTCAAGGCGTATACCGCGGCGCGGCGAAGGACTTGCGCCAGCAGTTGCCGCGGAAGTTGACTTATTCCACCACCGCGGCGTTGGTATCTCGAATCCGCTTCAAGCGATCCTTCCGTCGAGACAACTCTTCCGGCAATTCGTCTCTACGCCGATCGCCATGCCGGGCATCTTCCTCGGCATCGGTGGATTCTGCCCGTGCCAAGAGTTCCCGAATCTCCCGCCGCAGCCGCTTCTCTTCCTCCTGCATGCGATCATAGCTCATCGCCTTATGCCGCGAGGCGTTGGCTTCGATCTTCGTCCCATCCAGAGCAATCGTCCCGACCTTCACCAGACCTGCTGCCGCACACAGTCGCAACCCCTCCACAAACAGCCCTTCCAACGCGGCCAGGTGGATCTTGCGGAAATCGCTGATCGTGCGGAAGTCCGGCACATCCTCGGAGACCATGACCCGAAAGGGAATCTGCTCCTGGCAGGCTGCCATGGTCTTCCGCGACGAGAAGATTCCCTTGGCGTAGGAATACAACAGCAAGCACGCCATCATCACGGGGTGATAGGGCGGCTGCCCACGCGATTCGCCTTCGTAGTGCCCGGTGATCGCCCAAAGGTCGAT
>Ga0302320_10000472_pt1 | contig 95977 bp, 97 predicted proteins | sample Bog_T0_3_FD_202130 | JGI IMG/M metagenome (GOLD analysis project Ga0302320, IMG submission 202130) | Peat permafrost microbial communities from Stordalen Mire near Abisko, Sweden - Bog_T0_3 | ecosystem: Environmental > Terrestrial > Soil > Wetlands > Peat | place: Sweden: Abisko, Stordalen Mire... | reverse complement strand
CTAATACAGCGAAGAGCCTATGGCTTCCGCTCCGTCTCCAACTACCGCTTGCGTGTCATCGCCCAATGCGGATAACCCATAACCTCGTCCGTCTACGATCCCTGTCCCCACTTCATGGTGGAGAGCCTAAAATGGTCGGGGCGGTCAGATTCGAACTGACGACCTCTACGTCCCGAACGTAGCGCTCTACCAGGCTAAGCTACGCCCCGACTTTGTCGCGTGAGCGATCAGTAGGCTCCGAGCGGGTCAAGGTCGCAAGCAGAAAAGGGCGTGAATGGCGGTTTCGGGCTCGGCATTGCACCTAGTCTTCGCCTTAGCGACTGACGCCCGAGTTCTGGCGGATGAGCTTCGCCACGTCCTCTTGGCTCATCTTTCCAGCTGCCAGAGCCAGCATCATTTCAACCGCCTTTGGCTCAGAAAGCGTGAGCTTGACGCCGTTCAATCCGAGGAAGACGGCAGCGCAAACAAAGGCCGTACGCTTGTTGCCATCGCTGAAGGGATGGTTCTTTGCGATCCCATGGGCGTAGACGGCTGCCAACGCAGAGAGGTCTGGCTTCTCGTAATGGAAAAGATTTGAAGGACGAGCAAGCGCCCCCTCGAGCGCATTCTCATCGCGGACCCCCGCCAGGCCTCCGTGCTCGCGCAGTTGCTCCTCGTGGAATGCCAGGACCTCTGTCCGGCTCAGCCAAACGGGCTCCTTCACTTTGCAAGTTCCCTCAGCGTGTTGCGGTATTTCTTTGCCACGTCCTTATAGATCTCCATCGCTTTGGCGAAGTTTGGATCGTGCGCTACAACCCTGTAGCCATCCTGGCTCTCGGTGAGGTAAACTGTGTCTCCTTCCGCGACATTCAGGCTTCCGAGAACATCCTTAGGTATGATGACTCCTACGGAGCTCCCAAAGGGGCGAAGTTTAAGGGCGTGGGTCATAGATGATTATGATCCAAGTTATAACTCCCATCTTGAATGTCAAGGCAACGGGAAACGGGTCCTACAACTATTCTCGCAGAGAACCCTCGCCGAAATTCAACGATTTCGTTTTTGGGCGGAGATTTCACACAAAGAACCGCCCGATTTCACAGTCACTATTGTTAGACGTTTATGGTTAATAACCATCCTCAACGTCCCGAACGTAGCGTTCTATCAGGCTAAGGTACGTCCCGACTCGGCCGCGTGGGAGACAAGGGGGCATCGGCATCAGCACCGTCCGCCCACTCTCCATAGAGTGGATGGCCATGGGGAAATTTCTGCCGCCCGCTTTCGATCCGCCGGCAACGGGCGGGGCCGGGATTTCTGTCATACAAGAAAAATCCGTAACAAGCGGTGCTAAAACATGAAACGTCATCATGCGCCGATTGGGCATGGGATGAGCATTAAGAACCTCCCTGATCGCCTGTACACCCGTTCCACAATTTCCAATGACCCTGCACTCCGCGGCATCGGCCCCGAGGCCAGCTCCCGAAGTGTCGGATGATGTCGCTTCGCCGCCAGGGACAGGCGCCGAGGGAATCGTCGCATCCGGCGCGGAAAGCCCCCGAGTATGGGCGCCCGTCGCAGGCGAACTGCCCATCGTGCTCGTGCGATCGCACGAGCACAACTACTCGGAGACATTCCTTGAGGACCACGTGAACTTCCTTACGAGGAACCTGACGCTCCTCTACGGGTTTCCCTTCCCCCGCTTCCTGAAAGGGGGGCGTTCGGTCCTGTCGGGGGCGCTCGAGCAAAGGATCGGGGCAACCCTCGCGACCCCGGGCGCCGCCAAGGAGGAGCTGTGGAGGGACTACTCGGGCGAGCTTGCGGGCTTTCTGGGGACGTGTGGCGCCAAGTCGGTCCTCGTCGACAACGAGGATCGTGGGGGCCGCCGGGGCGTTGTTCATGGCCGGCCGCTTGCGCGGGAGCCCGGGAAAACGCCGCGGGTACGGCGAGCGGGGATGGGGGCGCCATTGCGGTCGCAGTTGCGTGCGCGCCGAGGAAAGAGTTCAAGCTCACCAATCGTCATGCTGTGGATAATGTACCGGTATCTTTATCGGCCCGAATCGGGCCTTATGAAGGCAAAGCCGTCTCAATCTGGGCCCGGAGTGGGGCAGGATTGCACAGGACGAGACCGGTTCGGGGCCCCGAGGGGTGACACCGGGGGCGATGTCACAACATCGCCCATGGCGTAACAATTTGGTGGAAAGCGTGTTGCGGATCAGCGCGTGCGCAACGCGCGACACGATCCGGTCGGGTTGCGCCCGTGAACGGAGCACAACCCCCCTTGGCGAGGTTACCGGCTATTCCTTGGCCGCGGGTGGGGGCGGGGGCATCTTGGTCAAGGTGCTCTGTTCCGCCCTGTCGGATAGCATCGCGGTGTACCGCTGAATCTCGAGCTCGGCGTTGCGCCGCGCGACTTGCGCCAGTTCGACCTTCTTCGCGAGCTCAAAGGCCTCGCGGGTCTCGGTGTCCTTCTGCTTGTGAAGGCTGTCGAGTTCGATCGTCAGGTCGGACACCTGCTTCGCGTACGTCGCGGCTGTCGCGTTCGAACGGTCGGTGTCCTCCTTGATGCGCGCCATGTCGGTGTTGTATTTGTCCTCCTTCTCCTTGGCGGCCTTGGCCTCCTCGGCCGCGCGGTCGGCACTGCGGCGTTCGGCGTCCTCGCGGGCTTTTGCCTCGGCGGTGGCTTTCTTCTGGTCCGCCTCAGCCTTCTCCTTGGCCAGCTCTGCCTTGGCGGCCTTATCGCGCGCCTCGGTCTCGGCCTTGCTCGCCGTGTAGTAGAAGAGGAATACACTCAGCAGAATTGCTGGAAAAAGGACGTAAAACCATTTTTTCATGAGAGCGCCTTGTGTGGGTAAGAGTGCCTTGCGTTACTTGTTCTTGGCCGCGGCGGCGGCGGCGGCGGCCGCCTTCTCGTTGGCAATGTCTGCGGCCCGGATCTTCGTGAGCACGTCGGAAAGCTTCGACTGGTTGGCGACGGCGGCTGCGGTATAGTCCTTGAGGAACACGAGCTCCTCCTCGGAGTATTTCTTCTCCGCCTGGATCTTTGCGATCTCCTCCTTCGCCGTCACGACATCCTTTTCCAGCTTGTCGGCCTGGCGCTGGAGCTTCTGGGCCTCCTGGTCGGCTTTCTCGGCCTCGAGGCGGGCGTTCTCCTTGTCCTCCTTCTGCTTGCGCTCCTTTTCGTCGCGGGCGATCCGCTCGGCTTTGCGCTGCTTCTGCGCATCGATCGCATCCTGCATCGCTCGCTGGCGCATCAGGGCCTCGGCATTGAGCTTGTCGATCTTCCTCTGCTTCTCGGCCTGGAGGACGATCGCCTGCTTGGCGTCGTAATCGGACCTGAAGTTCCAATAGTACGCGAAGAATACGGCTAGGACGATGATCGGGGCTATAAAGTAGATCTTGGATTTCTTCATGTTGTTTCCGAAATGGGTTAGGGCTTGTCGGGGGCAGGAGCGGGGGCGGGGGCCTTCTTCGCGTCGCGCTCCTTGATGGCCTCCTCGATCGCGGACTGCAGGCCGAGCGCCTGGTGGTCGGGCTTGCTCATGAGGTGAATGGCCTGGTCGATCGCGACCTTGGCCTCGTCATACTGGCCAACCTCGTAGCCCGTGTAGGCGAGGAACATGTAGGTCTGCTGCGCCTTGGAAAGGCCGCCCTTCTCAACCGCGATCTTGCAGTGGTTGAACGCCTCCTGGTTGTTGTCGAGCTGCTGGTAGGCCTGCGCGACCTTGAACTCCAACTCCCCGTTCTTCGGGAATCGCTCCGCGGCCTTCTTGAGGACCTCGATCGCCGTGAAATCCTTGTTGATTTGCTGGTACGAGGCGGCCAGCAGAAGCCAGTTGTTGAGCACGGGCTCGATGGCGCCGGTCTCCAGGCCGTTGTAGAGCAGGTCGGACGCGATCCCGTACTGTCCGATGTTGTAGTAGAGCGTGAAGAGCGTGAAATTGTCCCTTGGGGTCTTCATGAAGCCCAGGGCCTGGGCCCGCTCGAACGTGTCGATTGCGCGGATGTTGTAGCGGCGTACCTTGGCCTCGTCCTTGTCCTTGGGATCCTGCGCGAGGGCCATGTAAAGCGTGCTCAGGTCGACCCAGTAGCTCTTGTTGTTCGGGTTGCGGGCGAGGATCAGCTCGAAGTACTCGGCCGCCCGGACGTAGTCGAGTTCCTGCTGAAGGGTGGCGAGGAGGAACGTGTAGATGCTGTCCTTGGGGTGGATGGTCAGGGTCAGGGTCTTTTCGATCTGCTCCCGGGTCTGCTTAAGGAGTGCGGGGTCGGGATGGTTGGGATCCTTCGCGAGGGACGCTGCGTAGAGCACCTGGGCGTAGTAGAGCGCCACGTCCTCATTCGGCTTCGGCGTGAGCTGGAACCAGCGCTGCACGAACTGGATGGCCTTGCCGTACGCCGCCAGCTCGGCGTCGTGGTCGGCCTTGAGCGTGTCGGCCTTCTGATAGTAGAGCTGCGACAGGAAATAGAGCATGTCCGTTTCCTGCTTGTTCGAGAAGTAGTGGTGCTGGTCCGCGATCGTGAGCGCGGTCTCCAGGGGATCGATGGCGGAGGGGTAGTCGCCCTTCTGCGTCAGGATCTGGGCCTTCATCTCGTTCAGAAAGGCCTGGTCGTAGCTGCCGGCTGCGGCCTTCTCGAGGAGGCCGTTGACGAGCGCCATCGCGCCGACCCAGTCCTTGGCGGTGACCATCGGCTCGACCTTGGCGAGTCCGTCGCCGATCTCCTCGGAGAGGACGGGGGCCTCCTCCTTGGCAGGCTCGTCGGCTCGGAGCCCGGCGGTCAGCCCCAGGGTCATGGCGATGACCGCGACTGCGATTCCTACGGTGGCGGGGCGATGTAAATTCGAACGCACGGTCTATTGGTCCTCGTTGAGGGTAAAGACGATCGGCACCTGCATATGGGTGAAGACCGCATGGCCGTTCTTGCGGCCGGGCCTGAACTTCCACTTGCTGACGGCCTGGACGGCCGACGCCTCGAACTCGCGCTGCGAGGAATGGGCTGCGAACGCGTTGCGGACGTCCCCGTTCGTGTCGACGATGAAGTCCACGAGCACCTCGCCCGATATTCCGGCCCGCCGCATCTCAAACGGGAACTGCGGGCGCGCCTGGAATTTCGCCACCGGCTGCTGGTCGAGCTTGGAGATGTCGAACACCTCGATTCCCGCCAGACCCGTGCGCGTCTCCGGAATCTTGACGATATTCTTCGAGATCGCGGAGAGGTCGGGCGGCGGGGGTTCGATCTGCTGGACGAAAGAGTCTGGGGTCACGACCTGCGGAACGTCGTTCTGCATCGGGGGCGCGATGTCCTGGGGAACCGGCGGCTGGTCCTCCACGACATCGGGTTCGTCGGGCTCGATCTTGGGCAGCGCGATCTCGATCTTCGTCTCCTCCTCCTTCACCTTCGGCGGTGCCTTGTAGTGGGTGAAGTTCCCGCCCCAGGCGAAGAGGAACTCGATGGCGATCGTGAAGATGAATCCGACTAGAAGGTCGCGGCGCATGGGTCAGGGGTTGGATTCGCTCGGCAGTCGCTACTTGCCGGTGGTGTGCACCGTCGTTTCAATCGAGACCTGCTCGATGCCGGCCTTGCGGACCTGGTCCAGGGCGAAGACGGTGGCGCCGAAGCGGGCCTTGTTGTCGCCCGCGAGGAGAACGCGCGGGTTCTGGGACTGAGCCTTGTACGAGACCAGCCGGGGCGCGATCTCGCTGGCCATGATCGGCTCGCGGTTCCAGTAGTAGGTCCCCGCATCGGATACTTGGAGCGTGACCATATCGTCGTTCGGGTCCGCCTTTTGAGGTTGGCTTGCCACCGGCAGCTGGATTGGCAGCGACTGGATCCTGCTGAGCGACAGCGTGAACAGCACGAAGGTCGCGAGCAGGAAAAAGATGACGTCAATGAGAGGGATGATCTCAATGCGCGCCTTCTTTTTTCCGCTGTCCGCCATTCTGGAACTTCCGCCTGCCATAAAGGGTGTGTGGGTTAAGAGTTGTGGGCTAGGGGCGTCTGGCTAATCGGGCTTCTTGACCCTGGTCTCAATCAGCACCTTCTGGATCCCCGCCTTGCGCACCTCGTCGAAGGCGTAAATCACGGAGGAGAAGGAGGCCTCGGCGTCGCCGTTGATGAGAATCCTGGCGTCATCAGGATGCTCGAAATGGAAGGTCTTCAGCCTCTGGAGGAACTCGTCAAGCGTCACGGGATCCTTGTCCCAGGCCATCGTGCCCTCCTCGGTCACGGTGATCGTGGCCGTTCCCGAGGGGTCCCTGGGGATGCCGGACTCCGCCTCCGGCAGGCTGACGTGGAGTCCCTGGGACCTGTTGAGAGACAGAGTAAAGAGAACGAAGGTGGCCAGCAGGAAGAAAATGACGTCGATCAGGGGGATGATCTCTATTCGCGCCTTTTTCCTTCCGCCGCCGCTGTCGTGTGAACTTGAGCCGGCCATGGTAGGGCTTGCGAGGCCGGTCTAGTGTGACCGAGTCTCGACCTTCTTTATGAGGATCTCGAGAGCGTGTGACGCATCGGCGATCTCCTGTTTGATCTGCTCGGCACGGGCGTTGAGGATGTTAAACGGCAGAAGGCAGCTGACGGCGATACCCAGGCCGCACATCGTGGCGATAAGGGCCTCGGCCACGCCACCGGTGATCGTGCTGGCTGCGGCGCCGATGTCGCTGCCCGCGGAGCCCAGGGCGCCGAACGTCGCCATCATGCCCGTCACCGTTCCGAGAAGCCCGAGGAGCGGGGCCGCCGTGATGCAGGTGTCAAGCGTCGCCATGCCCTGCTGGTAGCGCGCGAGTTCCTGGCCTGACGCCCGGAAGAAGGCGTTCGAGAGAGCTTCCCGGTGGGAGAGGCTGTAGGTGACGATGCGGGCAACCGTGTCGTTGCTCTTCTTGCCGATCGCGAGGGCCTCTTCGATCTCACCCTTCTCCAGGAGCTCCAGCATCTTCGCCACCACCTCGGGCTCGCGCGCGGCGTTTTCCCGGATGATGAAGAGAATGCGTTCGATGATCACCGTCAGCCCGACGGTAAAGAGGAGCAGAATCGGCCACATCATAATGCGGCCAGCAACGAACAACTCCATCGGCGTTTTGTTGAGAAGAACAACGAAGGCAAGACTATGGGTGATCATGGTTGGGTGAGAGCTCTGATATGGATTCGAATCAGTTCGTGAAATAACCTAAAGTACAAAAAAGTCAGCTTTTACGGACAAAACTTTGATCCGGCCGTCGGCGTTTTTTCCGCAGGAACCATGCCTTGGTGAACCGGGGCTTGATCAGAGCTTGAATTCAGATGGTGCAAACTCAAAAGGGCGAGAATAGAGGGGAAATGCGGATCAGGGTTTATCAAAACAGGCGTGTCAACCTACATTTAACGCGCGCAAAAACAAATCCTTCTTTGGGGTCAATCGCAACAATACCATTTGCCGGACGGCAATGAATTAGAGATTCTGCTGAGGCACCTAGGAGCCGCAGCTAAATGCCTGCGGCTTACGCAAACCTGCGAAGAGGCCGATCCCTTCCGGGTCCCGAGGAATCCGCGTTTGAAATTGGCTGCCCGGCTAGGAGTCGAACCTAGACAAAACGAGTCAGAGTCGTTTGTGCTACCATTACACCACCAGGCAGTGGAATCGATCGGCAAGAAATGGAGCCGGCAATGGGATAAGAACCTTCAACCGCGTGTTTACTAAACAAGCTGTGAGAGAGTGGAAGTCCGATCACCGACAAGAATTTATGAAAGAGCAAAAAAGAAATGCCTAAAATCAGCAGTCATTCTGGTCACTACGGATCGTGATCTTGGACATCTAAACCGCAAGCTCATGCACACTGCCGATGCGATCGGCAACGAATTTCTTCACTGAAGGAAGGAAAGCCGGGTGTCGGGCTCGAACCGACGACCGCCCGATTACAAATCGGGAGCTCTACCACTGAGCTAACCCGGCAAAGTCGGAGTCTGCACTAGCAGGAGGGCCTTTCCCTGTCATCGATTAAATCAACGTCATGCGGGCCAGGCGGCAGAACCACCTGCCCCATCTCGCGGAGGTGGCGGCGCTCATCTGGAACCACTCGGTTGCCGTCCACAGGACGTGCTACCGGCTCTACGGAAAGCATCTGCCGAAAGCCCTCCTCCAGGCGCACCTTGCCGCGCTCGAGCACCGCAGGTTCTCCCATTGGGCCAATCTCAACCCGCAGGCCGTCCAGCAGGTGGCTGACCCGATCGAGGCGGGGTACCAACTCCTCTTTGCTGCCCATTAAGCCGGACGCAAGGGTGTGCGCCCGCCGACTTTCCGCAAGCGCTCGAAATTCCGCTCTTTCGCGTTCAAGCAGACGGGCTGTAAGCTCGGCGAGGGAGACCGCCTCGCTATCCAAGGCCAGAAATACCGCTTCCACCAGAGCCGCCCCACGCAGGACGACATCAAGACTGTCACCGTAAAGCGCGACGCGCTCGGTGACTTCTGGATCACCTTTTCGTGCGACAACGTGCCCGTGCCCGAACCTAAAGCCGCGACAGGTCAATCTGCGGGCTTGGACTTCGAGCTCACGTGCGACGCCGGCACGCGACTGGGAAACAACGGAGGGAGGTTGGTGGCTCCCCGGGGACTCGAACCCCGAACCTACTGATTAAGAGTCAGCTGCTCTACCATTGAGCTAGGAAGCCATCCAACTAAGGAATCAAAAGCTCAAAATATGCTGGGGCAAGTCAACTCGATTTAGACCCGCAGCCCCCAATAACCTCAATATTCGGCGTGCACCCGCACGGCGAAGACGTTCACCGGGCCGCGATCATGATTATAACCGGGGTTCTGAACGAACTGGTAGTCCGCCGTGATCGTGAGCCATTTCGCGGCCTTCCAGGCGTAGTACATCTCGAGAATCTCCTCGGGATCATAGTTGAGCCGTCCATCCCCGATGATGAACCCATATCCGCCCTCCTCGAGATATCGGCGGTGATCGCCCGAGAGCCCGTTTGCGACGCCGGCGATGCCAACAGTGTCATCCGCGCGGCCCCAGCGCCTTCCGGAGATGCTCAGGCCCGCAGATGCGGAGCGGTCGATCTCGGTGTAGGCCCAGGTCTCCGTCCGCCCATCGTCAAAGCCGACCCGCGCAAACGCCCCGACGCAATCAAGGACCTCCTGCTCCCAGTCGAGCCCGGCTCCCGCTTTGGAGCGGTATTCGCGGCTGAGCGTGATGTCGGGCGGCTGGGGCCCCTCAAGCGCCGCCTCGTAGAGACCCATGTGGGCCCGGTTCCAGAACGCGAGCGCCCGCAGCACCCCGGCGCGCCCTTCGGCCGAATAGCGCTTCTCCCACTCGAGCGCCTGGCCAAAGGCCTTGTCGATATGGTCGTCGAGCGGGAGCTCGTTGGCGACCTTCGGCTCCATGAAGATCCCGTAGCGCAGGGTCTGGCTTGAGAACGTCCATTCTGCCGCGAAGCCGCCCGTGTAGCCCTTTCCGTCGGCGGGATAGTCCCATGCCCCGTCGTCCACCAGCGCCCAGTTCAGGAACTGGGTGCGGGCGTCGTGGCTGTAGGCGTTGTCGTCGAAGACGTCCGTTGCGCTCATCTTCCCCAGGGTGAGGGTGAGGCGATTCTCGTCCTGGTTCAGCGCTACCTGGTTCTGGTCATCGTCGACCTTCGCCGACGCCCCGCCAAGGTTAATCACCTGTCGGATGAAGAGACGGGCGGTGGCATATTGGGGCGTCCTCGAGGAGGCCCGTGACCCCTCGCCATTCGGAAACCCGGCGATTCCCATCGTGTCGCTCAGCCCCTCGCCCTGCGTGACCTCGGGGTCGTAGTAGAGGGCCGCCCCGGGCCAGATCATTCGGCCTAGGAAGAGCGTGAGCGAAACCGTGTGCCTCGACTCCTGCTCGGGATCCATGCTGTTCAATCCCGAGTAGGGCGCGTTGAAGCCCGGGTGCATCTGGTCAATGAACGTCGACTGGGCGTGGAGCGACCACGTCGGGTCCGGCGACGGAACCACCGGGGGCTGCTGGGCCGCCAATGGCAGGGCGAGCGCGGCTAGGAACAAAGTCCGCACCGGGATCCCCGAGAGCTGGAACGCACGCCATCCGCCGATTCCGGGGGGATTCCGGCGTCTATGGCGAGCTTGATTACCCATGATTATGGGAGGTAAAAAACGTTATTTTGAGTCGTCAAACACAAAACCCGTCCATTGTTCAGTTTCGAAGCTCTTTGGTGTCATTAAAGCGACGGTGTTTCCGCAAAAATCGGCAATGCAAAAACGAGGGACCTTTGTGACGGTTGCATGAAATCTGGGCAAAGCGGGAAAAGGGGGCCGCGTGGACCATCCGGCCAACCGTCGCGCCCGGGATTTTTCCCCTTGCCAAGGCATCCTTCACTCTATGGTTTCGACCACTCCTCTCATGCAAAAGACCAAGAAGTCCGTCGCCAAGCGCTTCAAGCTGACCGCCCGCGGCAAGCTCATCCGCCGCACCCCCGGCTTCCGCCACCTGCTGGCGGCAAAGTCGACGAAGTCGAAGCGGCGCGCGTCCAGGGACAAGCTCGTGGCCGAGGGCCACGCCAAGCCCTTGATCCGCTGCCTGCCGTTCGGCCTCAGATAGGTCCGTCGCCGCCGTTTCAATTCAAACTCCGCCAGGCGGGTGAATCCAACCTAAGCCGACCCGCCGGCGCACAACCTAAAGGAAAAACAAAACATGGCTCGTGCAACAAACTCCCCCGCGTCGCGAAAGCGCCGCAAGAAGGTGCTGAAATACGCCAAGGGCTATTTCGGCAACAAGTCCAAGCTCTACCGCTACGCGAAGGAGGCCGTCCAGCACGCCTGGCAGTACGCCTACCGCGACCGCAAGAAGAAGAAGGGCGAATGGCGCTCGCTCTGGATCATCCGCCTGAACGCCGCGTGCCGCGCCGCGGACATGAGCTACAGCCGGTTTGTCGAGGGCCTGAAGGCCGCCGGGATCGAACTCGACCGCAAGGTCCTGGCGGACATCGCCGTCCACGACGAGGCCGCCTTCGGCGCCCTGGTCCAGCAGGCCAAGGAAGCGCTCAAGGCCAAGGCCTCCGCGAAGAAGGCCTGACCTCCCGAAGCCGGATGGAGATGCACGAGCAACTCTCCACGCTTCTAACCAAAGCCGCCGAGGAACTGCAGGCGACCCGGACCCGTCCGGAGCTCGAGGCGGCCAAGGCGCGCTACGTGGGCCCCAACGGGGAGTTCACGGCCATCATGAAGCAGATGGGGTCGGTCGCGAAGGAGCTGCGCCCCGCGATGGGCAAGCTCGTGAACGAGTCGAAGGCGCGCCTCCAGGCGCTCCTCGACTCGAGGCTGCGCGCGATCGAGGATTCCGAGCTCTCCGCCCGCCTCGGGCCCCCGATCGACCCGACCCTCCCGTCGCCCGACCCGGGACCGGGAACCTACCACCCGCTGACGCTTGTCCGGGAGGAGGTGTGCCGGATCCTGCGCAAGGTCGGGTTCACGGTCGCCGACGGACCGGAGGTGGAGACGGAGTTCTACTGCTTCGACGCGCTCAACACGCCGCCCGACCACCCGGCCCGCGACGCCCAGGACACGTTCTATTTCCCGCCCACCACGAGCTTCGACAACGTCACGGTGCACCGGCCGGGCGAGCGCTACCTCCTGCGCACCCACACGTCGTCCGTGCAGGTGCGCACGATGCTCAAGGGGCCGCCGCCGATCCGGATCGTCTCCCCCGGGCGCGTGTACCGCCGCGACACGACCGACGCCTCGCACAGCGCAAACTTCCACCAGATCGAGTGCCTCTACGTGGACCGCGGCGTGACGGTGCGCGACCTGAAGGCGCTCCTCGACTACCTTTTCGAGGCGCTGCTCGGGCCCGGCACGAAGACGCGCTTCCGGCCGCACTACTTCGGCTACACGGAGCCGAGCTTCGAGGTCGACCTCTCGGCCAGGCACCTGCCGAAGGTCAACAAGGAGTGGATCGAGATCGGGGGGTGCGGGATCGTGGACCCGGAGGTGTTCAAGGCGGTCGGGTACGACCCCGACGTGTGGACGGGCTACGCGTTCGGGATGGGCATCGAGCGGCTCGCGATGACGCTCTACGGTATCGACGACATCCGGTTGTTCTACCAGAACGACCTCAGGCTCCTGAGGCAGTTCGCCGGGGGGGTCTGACAAGGCGCGCCCGCATGAAGATCTCGCTCAATTGGATCCGGGACTACGTCGCACTGGACGCCGCGGTGCCCGAAATCACGCGCGCCATCACCTTCCTCGGCTTCGAGGTGGAGCACGTGGCCACGACGGGGGCGCCGGCGCTCGAGCATGTCGTGGTCGGCGAAGTGCTCGCGTGCGACCGCCATCCGAACGCCGACAAGCTCTCCGTCTGCAGGGTGGACATCGGGCCCGCTGGCGGCGTCCGCACCATCGTCTGCGGCGCGCAGAACTACAGGGTGGGGGACCGGGTCCCCGTGGCCCTGCCCGGGGCGGTGCTGCCCGGCGACTTCAGGATCAAGCAGTCGAAGATCCGGGGCGAGCTCTCCGACGGCATGCTCTGCTCGGCCCGGGAGCTCGGCATCGGCGAGGACCAGGGAGGCCTTCTCATCCTCGAGGGCCGCCCGGCGCTCGGCGCGCCGATCAACGATGTGCTGCCCCCGGGGGACACGGTCTTCGACATCGAAATCACGCCCAACCGGCCCGACTGCCTGTCGCACATCGGCCTTGCGCGCGAGCTGGCGGCGGGGTTCAGGAAGGGCCTCACCTATCCCCAGGAGAAGTTCCGCGGCGAGGTGGACGCCGCAGCGAAGAGCGACCTCTTCGAGGCCGTACAGGTGGACACACCGGAGGACTGCCCGCTCTACACGGCGCACGTGTTGGCCGGCGTGAAGGTCGGGCCGAGCCCGGCCTGGATGCAGGAGCGCCTGAGGGCCGTCGGGCTTCGCCCCATCAACAACATCGTGGACGCCGGCAATTACGTGATGCTCGAGTACGGGCAGCCGCTGCACGCGTTCGACGCGCGCAAGATCGCGGGCGGGCGCCTCGTGGTCCGCAGGGCGTTCGAGGGCGAGAAGATCACGACCCTCGACGGCAAGGAGCGGACGCTTTCGGCGCGCACGCTCGTGATCGCCGATGCGGCGAAGGCGCTCGTCGTCGCGGGTGTCATGGGGGGCGAGAACTCGGGGATCGACCCATCGACCACCTCGATCGTCCTCGAGTGCGCGATCTTCAGGCCCGCCTCGGTCCGGTGGACCTCCAGGTCGCTCGGGCTGTCCTCGGACTCGTCCTACCGCTACGAACGCGGGGTGGATCCCCACACGGCCGTGGAGGCGGCGCGGCGCGCGATCGATCTCATTATTGAGACTGCCGGCGGCTCGGTGGTCGCGCCAATCTGCATCGCCGGGGGCGACGTGCCCTGGAAGCGCGAGGTCGAGCTGACGTCCGGCTTCGTCCGCGAGAGGCTCGGGTTCGACATCCCGGAGCCCGAGATGAAGGCGGCGCTCGAGTCGCTCGAGCTCAACGTGGCCCACGAGGTGCAGACGGCGGATGGCGCGCGGTGGACCGTGTCGATCCCAAGCTGGCGCGACGACCTCGACCGCCCGATCGACTTGGTCGAGGAGATCCTGCGCATCCACGGCACGGAGCGGATCCCGGGCGCGCGCGTGACCTCGATAGGCCTCGTGGCCGAGGACGACCCGGTGGTCGTGTTCAACCGGCGCGCCTCGGCGTACCTCGTGGGCCACGACTTCCACGAATGCGTGAACCTCACGCTTCGGCCGGCGCGGGAGCTGACGACCTGGGTGTCGCAGACGGCGGCGGCCGAACTCGCCCTCGCCAACCCGTTCGTCGAGGACCAGTCACACCTGAGGCCGACGCTGATCATGGGCCTGCTCGACTCGATCCTGCTCAACCAGTCGCGGGGGACGGCCGGCGCGCCGCTCTTCGAGGTGGGCAGGATCTTCGTCGAGCACAACGGCCACAACCTCGAGGGCGCGTCGGCGGCGTTCGTCATCCCGGAGGACGCGGCCCGCCACTGGAGACGGCGCGAGCCCGCGGACTTCTACACGGCGAGGCACCACCTGGCGGCAGTCGCGGCGGCGGCGGCCGTGGACCTCGGGAGCGCGCCGATCACCCCCGTGACCGGTCCGGGCAACGCGTGGCAGGAGGGGCACTCGGCGGGCGCCGGCGCGATCGACCAGGGCTGGGTCGCGCGCTTCGGCCTCGTGAACCTCGCGCTCCTGCGCTCCCTGGGAATCGAGGGCAATGTCCTCGCGGGAACCTTCACGATCCTTCCGGAGAGGCTTTCGGACGCGGCGCCGCGCCTGAGGTTCCGCGACTTCAGCCTCTTCCCCGCCGCGCTCAGGGACATCGCGCTCGTCGTGGACCGGTCGGCCCGGGCCGGGGACGTGAGGAGCGAGGTGGCGCGGGCGGCGGCGGCGGCGGCCGGGGAGTCGTTCGCTGTCGAGGATGTCGGCGTGTTCGACGTCTACGAGGGCAAGGGGCTTCCTGAGGGCAAGAAGAGCGTGGCCTTCTCCCTCGTCTTCCGGTCCCCTTCGCGGACGCTGACCGACGAGGAGGTCAACATCGTCTTCCAGCGCATCCAGGACGAACTCGGCAAGACGAGCGCCTACCAAGTCAGAAAGTGAGCCCCGCCGTGCCCCAACCCAACGACCTCAAGCTCGACCACATCGCGAACCTCGCGCGCCTGAGCCTCACCGCCGAGGAGAAGGAGCGCTTCGGCAGGCAGCTGGGCGACATGCTCGACTACGTCGCGCTCCTCAACGAGGTCGACGTCGAGGGTGTCGAGCCCACGGCGCACGCCTTCCCGGTCGTCAACGTGTGGGCGCAGGACGTCCCGGAGCCGGGCCTGTCGGTCGAGGACGCGCTGCGCAATGCCCCGGAGAGGCGCGACAACATGTTCGTCGTGCCCAAGGTGGTCGAATAGCCCAAGCGACGCCGTGCCCGAGGAACTCTTCAACTCCACAATTGCCGAGCTTTCCGGGCTCCTTGACCGGGGCGCCCTCTCGTCGGTCGAGCTCATGAAGGCCGTCATCGCGCGGACGAAGGCGGTCGACGGCCGGGTGCGCGCCTTCAACTCCTACGACGAGGAGGACGCCATGGCCCAAGCGCGCGCGTCGGACGCGCGCCGCGCCAAGGCCAAGGGCTCCGGCAGCGGCGCGGCCAGCCGCCTCGAGGGGATCCCGGTCGGGATCAAGGACGTGATCTCCGTCGCGGGCCAGCCGCTGACGGCGTCGAGCCGGATCCTCGAGGGCTTCGTGTCGCCGTACGACGCGACCGTGACCCGAAAGCTCAAGGCCGCCGGCGCGATCTGCTGGGGCCGGCTCAACCTCGACGAGTTCGCCATGGGCTCGTCCACTGAGAACTCGGCCTTCGCGACGACCTCCAATCCCTGGGACCTCGAGCGGGTGCCCGGGGGCTCCTCCGGGGGAAGCGCGGCGGCGCTCGCCGCCGGCGAGGCCGTGGCGACACTCGGCTCGGACACCGGCGGTTCGATCCGCCAGCCGGCTGCGCTGTGCAGCGTCGTGGGCCTGAAGCCGTCCTACGGCCGGGTCTCCCGCTACGGGCTCATCGCCTTCGCCTCCTCGCTCGACCAGATCGGGCCCTTCGCCCGGAGCGTGGAGGACGCGGCCACCGTGCTGGGCGCCATCGCGGGCCACGACCCGAGGGACTCCACCTCGCTCAGGCAGGAGGTGCCCGACTACAACCGCGGCGTGTCCGACCTGGCGAAATCCGGCCGCCGCTGGAAGCTCGGCATCCCCAGGGAATACTTCGGTGAGGGCCTCGACCCGGAGGTCGGCGCCGCCGTCCAGGCTGCGATCGGCGAGTACCGCAGGATGGGCTGCGAGGTCCGGGAGGTCTCGCTGCCGCACACCAAGTACGCGATCGGGGCCTACTACATCATTGCGACCGCGGAGTGCTCCTCGAACCTCGCCCGTTTCGACGGCGTGCGCTACGGGCACCGCTCGAAGGACGCGAAGGACGCCATCGACCTCTATTTCAAGACGCGCGCCGAGGGGTTCGGCCCCGAGGTCAAGCGCAGGATCATCCTCGGGACCTACGTGCTCTCGAGCGGGTACTACGACGCCTACTACCTGCGCGCGCAGAAGGTCCGCACGCTGATCCGCCGCGACTTCCTGGACGCCTACCGGGACGTCGACGTGATCGTCACACCGACGTCGCCGACGCCGGCCTTCAGGAAGGGCGAGAAGGCGGCGGACCCTCTGGCGATGTACCTGAACGACATCTACACGATCGGCGTCAACCTGGCGGGGCTCCCCGGGATGAGCCTCCCGTGCGGCTTCACGGCCGGCGGGCTGCCGATCGGCCTGCAGCTGATCGGCCAGCCGTTCAAGGAGACGGAGCTCCTGGCGGTGGCCAGCGCCTATGAGCAGCGCACCGAATGGCACCTGAGGCGCCCCCGGCTATGAACTACGAGGCCGTCATAGGCCTTGAGGTGCACGTGCAGCTCAAGACCCGCTCCAAGATGTTCACGCGCGTGGCGGCGGGCTTCGGCCTGCCCGAGAACACGCTCACCGACCCAGTCGTGCTCGCGCTGCCGGGAACGCTCCCGGTGATGAACAAGGGGGCGCTCGACAAGATCATCAAGGCGGGCCTGCTGCTCGGCTGCGAGATCGCGGCCGTCTGCAAGTGGGACCGGAAGAACTACTTCTACCCGGACTCGCCAAAGAACTACCAGATCTCCCAGTACGACCAGCCGCTGTGCCGGGGCGGATGCGTGGAGATCGAACTGCCGGGGCCGGCGCGCAACGTCATGGGCGAGCACAAGCGGATCGCGCTCACCCGGATCCACCTGGAGGAGGACGTGGGCAAGCTGAACCACGTCGAGGGGGCCTCGCTCGTCGACTTCAACCGCGCCGGCACGCCGCTGATGGAGATCGTGTCGGAGCCGGTGATCCGCAGCGCCGACGAGGCCTTCGCCTACCTCACCGCGCTGAAAACCGTGATGATCTACGGCGGCATCTCGGACTGCGACATGGAGAAGGGCCAGCTTCGCTGCGACGCCAACATCTCGATACGCCCCGCCGGGACCGCGGGGCTCGGGACGAAGGTCGAGCTGAAGAACCTGAACTCGATCTCGTTCGTGCGGGACGGGATCGCGCAGGAGATCCGCCGGCAGACCGCCGTGGCCCTGTCCGGCGGGACGATAGAGCAGGAGACGCGCGACTACGACGGGCAGACCGGCCTGTCGCAGTCGCTCCGCTCGAAGGAGATGGCCCACGACTACCGCTACTTCCCCGACCCGGACCTGATGCCGGTCGAGGTGGACGAGGCCTGGAAGTCCGCGATACGGGCCACGTGCCCGGAGCTTCCGTTCGACAAGCAGCGCCGGTTCATGGAGCAGTACGGCGTTCCCTACACGATCACCTCCGTGCTGGTGCCCGACCGCGGGCTGAGCGACTTCTTCGAGGAGACCGCGCGCCTGTGCGGCAAGCCGCAGGCTGCCGGCAACTGGATCGCGAACGACCTGCTGCGCGAGCTGGGAGCGGCGAAGATCGAGCTCTCGCAGTCGAAGGTGGGGCCCGCGCACGTCGCGGGCCTGGTGAGGCTGGTCGACGGCGGCGTCATCCTGAGCAACGCGGCGAAGGAGGTTTTCGTCGACATGTTCCGGACGGGCGAGGCGCCCGAGGCCGTGGTCGAGAGGAAGGGGCTTAAGGCGGAGACGAACCTGGATGAGCTTGAGCGCTGGTGCGCCGAGGCGATTGCGTCCAACCCGAAGTCCGTCGCGGATTACAAGGGGGGCAAAGAAAGCGCCCTGAACGCCTTCAAGGGGCCCGTCATGAGGGCCGCGAAGGGCAAGGCCGACCCCAAGCGGGTCGACGAGATGCTCCGCAGGCTGCTGGCCCGCTGATAATGGGGCGGCTTGGGCGCGGCCGTTGCCGCCCGCCCAGACTTGCAACCGGGCCTGATTCGCGTACCTTCCGGTCAATGACGCGACGCGACGCGATTAGGGTGATGGGAGGTGGCGCGGCCCTGGTGGGGATGGGCGCCATCACGCGATCCTGGGCGGCCGGTATGGCCGTGCCTGCCGGAATCGGTTCGACCCGGCAGCCGTTCGTGCTTCCGGAGCTCGGCTACGCCTACGACGCCCTTGAGCCGCACATCGACGCAAGAACGATGGAGATCCACTACACGAAGCACCACGCCGCCTACATCAAGAACGCGAACAAGGCCTTGGAGGGGCAGGCCTCGCTGTCGGGCAAGACGGCCGAGGAGATCCTGATGAACCTTTCCTCGATCGAGGAGCCGCTGCAGACGACACTGCGCAACAACGTCGGCGGGCACGTGAACCACTGCTTCTTCTGGTCGATCCTGTCCCCCTCCGGGGGCGGTGCGCCCACCGGCGACTTTGCCGCCGACCTTGAGCATGTGTACGGCTCGCTCGACACCTTCAAGAAGCGGTTCACGGAGGCCGCGATGAAGCGCTTCGGAAGCGGCTGGGAATGGCTGGCGATGATGAACGACGGCCGGCTGATCATCCATTCGACGGCGAACCAGGACTCGGTGATGAGCGAGGGCCACATGCCGATCCTCGGGGTCGACGTGTGGGAGCACGCGTACTACCTGAAGCACCAGAACCTGCGCGCGGAGTACCTGAACGACTTCTGGTCGGTCGTGAACTGGGCGCAGGCCTCGAAAAACTGGACGGCCGCCAGGGCCGCCTTCGGTCACTGACCCCCAAGGGGGGCTTCAGGTTGCGGGGACGGTCGGAACGGTCGCCTCGACACTCGTGCGGGCTCCCGCGGGCGATTTGCCGAAGAACTCGACGATGTGCCCGACTTCCGAGTAGCCCTGCGAGCGCAGCGTGTCCTCGACTGTCTGGACCGCGCGGCGCAACTCGTTAGCAGAAGCGGCGTCGAGCTCATCGACCCGGTTCGTCTGCTTGCAGACCACGTGATAGCGATTCGGGTCGCCGAGGTTTATCTCGTAAAGGCTTGTCCCATTAATGAGGAACGCGCGCCGCACGAGGCCGATGGACTCGAACGCGGCCATGCAGCGGTAGACGGTCACGATGTCGCAGGAATTCGGCCCAAGATCGCTGTGGAGCGCGTCGATGCTCGTCGGCCGCCCCGTCCTAATAAGGGCCGCAAGGATGGCGACCCGCGGCTGCGTGATCCTCAGGCCGGCCTCCTTAAGTTTGTAACAGGCGACCTCGACCGGAGTCTGGTCCTTCCCGTTCCTGACCCCGACAATCGGGTGGTTCGTTTGGGTTGAAGCGATCATTGTTAGGGCCTGACAGTGAGAGCTGTTGCCACCTTTTGCGAGCCTAGAAGCGATTCTTTTGCAACTTGCACCCGATGCCGCAGATAGGGTGCATTTGAAGGGCGGTGTTGCGCACCCGATGCGCGCATGCCAACTTCACTTCCAAACATGCAAGATTCCGAATTCCCACGGATTGTGGCATTGATTTGCAAGGAGGACACCCGGTTCGACCGAAAGGCCTATGATTTCGTGAGGCTGGGCCTTGACCACACGGTGAAGGAGATACGCAAGAAGGACAGCACCCGGAGCGGAAAGTCGCGGCATGTCACCGGTCCCGAGCTTCTTGACGGGCTGCGGATATACGCCCTGGAGCAGTTTGGCCCGCTCAGCAAGACGGTCCTCAATTCCTGGGGCGTGCGCAGCTGCCAGGATTTCGGCGACATCGTGTTCAACCTGATCGATTATAACGCGTTCAGTAAGACCGAGAATGACCGGCGCGAGGATTTTGCGAACATCTACGAATTCGACGACGTTTTTGTGAAGCCCTTCCTGCCGGCGCGGCGATCCCGGGGCGCGTCCGCGGCCGAGGCGGTGGGGTCCGCCTGACCGGAAGCCACCTGATGCCCAACCCCAAAGCCCCGAAGGCGGAACGCGCCCTGCTGGACGCGTTCTGGCGCGAACCCGTCGAGCGGACGGTCCTGCCGAACGGATTGACGCTTGTGGTGAAGTCCGACCGGTCGGCGGCGCTCGTCTCGGTGCAGGTGTGGGTCCGCACCGGCAGCATCCACGAGGGGGCGTACCTCGGCGCGGGCCTGTCGCACTTCCTCGAGCACATGCTTTTCAAGGGCACGCAGCGAAGGAGCGGCCGCGAGATCTCCGCCACGGTGCAGGCAAACGGCGGGTACATCAACGCGTACACGACCTTTGATCGGACGGTCTATTACATCGACCTACCGAGCGAGCACCTCGACGTCGCGGTGGACGTGCTCGCGGACGCGGTGCTGCATTCGACGCTTCCCGCGGACGAGGTCGCGAGGGAGAAGGAGGTCATCCTGCGCGAGATCGCCATGACCCGCGACGATCCGGACAGCCGGCTGTGGGAGGCGCTCTTCGGGACCGCCTTCCGGGAGCACCCGTACCGCGAGCCCGTGATCGGCCACAGGGACGTGTTTGCGGCGACGGACCGGGAGGCCCTGCTCGGCTACTACCGAGAGCGCTACGTCCCGAACAACATCGTCGTGGTCGTCGCGGGCGACGTCGGGCTCGCGCAGGCGAGGGCCGCGGTCGAGCGCCATTTCGGCGCCGCCCCCAGGTCGCGCCTGGCCCCCGTGCTCGTTCCCGCGGAGCCGGCCCAGCACGGGCCGCGCAGCCTCCACCGCTACGAGAAGGTGGAGGTCGTGAGGGCCGCGCTCGCCTGGCCGATTCCGGGGCTTGCGGATCCTTGTGCCCCGGTGCTCGACCTCCTGGCCCTGGTGCTTGGGGGCGGCGACAGCTCCGTCCTCTGGCAGGAGGTCCGCGAGAAGGCGAAGCTCGTCCACACGATCGACGCGTCGAGCTGGAACCCGGGCTCGAGCGGGCTCTTCTGCATCGGCTTCACCTGCGACGCGGGCGGGCGCGAGCAGGCGCAGGCGGCGATCCTGCGCGTGCTCTCGGAGCACGGGGCGCCGGGCGGGTTCAACGCGGCGCAGGTGCGCAAGGCCTACCGCCAGTCGGTCGTCGGCGAGATCAACACGTGCAAGACCATGAGCGGCCAGGCCTCGCGACTGGGGATGGCCGAGGTGGTCGTGGGCGACCTGGAGTTCAGCCGTTCGTATTTTGAGCGCCTGGCGCGGGTGGGGCCGCGCGACCTCGGGACCGCGCTCCGGACGCACTTGGCTGTCGGGCGCCTGACGTCGGTCTCGCTCGAGCCGCAGGCGGATGACCCGGCCTCGGCCGAGCCCGTTGCCGCGTCCCTGGGGGGGCGGCCGGACTTCGAGGAGATCCGCCTCCCCAACGGCGCACGGATCCTCGTGCAGCCGGACAGGCGCCTTCCGAACCTCCACATGAGGCTCCTCACCCACGGGGGGCCGCTCAGCGAGTCCCCAAAGAGGAGGGGCAGCTCCGCGCTCCTGGCGACGCTCCTCACCAAGGACACCCGCAGGCGGAGCGCCGCCGAGGTGGCCCGCAGGATCGAGGAGGTGGGCGGGTCGTTCAGCTCGTTTTCGGGGGACAACACGATCGGGCTGGCGGCCGAGGTGCTTCCGCCCGACGCGGACCTTGCGCTCGGGCTCCTTTCGGACGGCGCGCTCGAGCCGGCCTTCAGCCCCGGGACCCTCGGGACCGAGCGCGACGCCCAGCTTGCGGCCCTCAAGGAGGAGCAGGATGACGTGGTCTCGTGCGCCAGGCGGATGCTGCGCAGGAGGTTCTTCGGCGCCCATGCGTTCGCGCTCGGCGCCCAGGGGGACGGGGCGGGCGTGTCGGCCACCGGGGCCGGGGACCTCTCGGCCCTCTGGAAGCGCCTGCTGGTGGGCCCCGGGGTGGTCCTGTCGGTGGCCGGCGATTTCAATCCCGACCGGCTGGTGCCCAAGCTGGAGGCCTTCCTCGTGCGGGTCCCCCGGGGCCGGCCGATGGGCGCCGGGCCGGTATTCGAGGGGCCCGCGGAGCCCGGCGACTTTGTCGAGCGCCAGGCGCGCGAGCAGGCGGTCGTCCTTCAGGGCTTTCCGGGGTCCGTGCTCGGCGCCCCCGACTTCTACGTCGGGGACGTCGCCGACGAGCTCTTCAGCGGCATGGCCTCCAGGCTCTTCGAGCGCGTGCGCGACCAGAAGGGCCTGGCCTATTTCATCCGCTCGGGCCGCGTGTCCTGCCGGAGCGCGGCGATGTTCTACTTCATGGCGGGCACGCAGCCGGGCAAGGAGGCCGACGTGCTCGGCGAGATCGCTCTCGAGATCGAGCGGGTCCAGTCGGGCGACGTCGCGCCGGAGGAGCTGCGCCGCTGTCAGGAGCGCCTGAAGGCGGGCCAGCGGAAGGCCCTGCAGACGAACTCGTCGCGGGCCATGCAGGCTGCCGTCGACGTGCTCCAGGGGCGCCCCGCCAACCACTGGAAGCGTTACGACGCGCTGATTGACGCGGTCACGGTCGCCGACCTTGCGGCATTCGCCCGCCTGCACCTAGAGCAGGCGAGGCGCACCCAACTCGTCGTCCGGCCGTAGGCTACCGCCGCTCGGCGGCGCCGCCGCTCCACTTGAGCTTCGTGCGCATCACGGCGAAGTGGGAGTAGCTGCGCTGCTGCGCGAGCGCCAGGCGCTGCCGGGAGATCGAGATGTCGATCGCCTCGTCGGCCGATGCCCGGAGCTCCCCCATGCCGTCGAGGCAGACTAGGACCCGGGCGCCCGCCGTGCGGTTGAGCACGCGCAGCTTCACGCTGTCGCGGAAGATGATCGAGCGGTTGGTCAGCGTATGCGGGCAGATCGGGGTCAGCGCGATCACGTCCGCCTGGGGGTGGACGATGGGGCCGCCCGCCGAGAGGTTGTACGCCGTGGAGCCCGTGGCGGTCGAGAAGATGAGCCCGTCGCAGACGTAGTCGGTGACGAGCTCCCCATCGGCGAACACCTCGAGGTGGACGAGGCTCGTCTGGAGCGCGTTCTTGATGAGCACGTCGTTCAGGGCGAGGCTCGGGGCGCCGCCGGCGACCGAGCACTCGAGCATGGCGCGGCGGTCGATGCGGAACCCGCCGTTCAGGAGGCCGTCAAACCCGAGACGCGCCTCCTCCTCCGAGAAGGTCGTTAGGAAGCCGAGGCTGCCGCGGTTGACGCCGATGATGGGGACCCTTTCGCGCGCAGCCTCACGCACCGCGCTTAGGAGCGTGCCGTCCCCGCCGATGACGCAGCACGCATCGCAGCCGCGCAGGTAGCCGCGGGGAAGCGGGAAATGCGAGGTCCGCCGGATCCGGACGCCCCGGGCGCGCGCGATGCGCACGAGCTCCGCGGCGAGCTCGACGGCGCCGGGCTTGTCGGCGTTGACGACGAAGGCGAGGGTGCGGATGGGTTTCATGGCGGCGGCGCCCCGGCTGGGGAGCGAGCCCCAAAATTGCCTAGGATCGGCGGAGGCACAACAGGAATTCCCGGTTTCCGTCGGCGCCCGCAATCGGCGAGTCCATCGAGCCGACGAGCTTCACGCCCGGCAAGCCGGCGACCGCGAAGTCGCGGACACGCGCCAGAGCGGCCGCGCGGACCGCCGGGTCGCGGATCACGCCGCGGCCCCTGTCGGCCTCCGCCTTGCCGGCCTCGAACTGCGGCTTCACGAGCGCCACAAGCGTTCCGCCGCTCCTGAGGAAGGGCCATACCGCGGGAAGCACGGTCGTGAGGGAGATGAAGGAGAGGTCCATGACGACGGCGTCGAACTCGGGGCGGGGGAGGTCGCAGGCGGCCAGGCGCCTCGCGTTGACCTTCTCGATGTTGGTGACCCTGGGGTCCGCCCGGAGCCTGGCGTGGAGCTGGGCGCGGCCGACGTCCACGCAGGCGACCGACGCCGCGCCGGCCTGGAGCGCACAGTCGGTGAAGCCCCCGGTCGATGCGCCCACGTCGAGGACATGCGCCTGCCTCAGGTCGACCGCGAAGCGCTCCAGGGCCGCCGCGAGCTTCTCGCCGCCGCGGCTCACGAAGCGGGGCGGGGTCGTGACGGAGACCTCGGCGTCGTCGGCGAGCTCCCGGCCCGGCTTGTCCAGGCGCTCCGTCCCCCGGAAGACGCGGCCCGACATGATGAGGGCGTTCGCCTGCGCCCTGGATTCGGCGAGCCCGCGCGCGACGAGGATCTCGTCGAGGCGCCGCTTCATTGCGCGCCCAGGCGGCCCAGGTCCGCCTGGCACCGGCCGATGACGCGGTAGAGCCGGTTGATCTCCAGCATTTCGGCCTCGCTCAGCTTCTTCTTCGGGACGGAGCGGTCCGTGTAGAAGAACTTGGTCATCGAGTTGAACTCCAGCTCCCCGCCGGGATACGCGACGGTGCGGGTCATGTTCGAGGAAACGTACTCGTAGCGCGAGTAGTTTGAGAGGTCCTGGGTCTTCCTGACGTCGACATTGTCAAAGTCGGGCGTCGCGGCGCCCGGGTGAAACCACGCGTCGCCGTACCAGGCCACCTTCATCGCCGGGGTGATCGGCACCGAGGGCGGGGGCTGGTTCACGATCTCCTTGACCCGTTCGGTCGCCGCCTGAAGCGCCCTCTTGACCGCGGCAATCTGCTCGGCCGCCGTCAACGGGCGCGCCGGCGCGGGGATGGGCGTCGGGCCCGGGACGCCCGGCTTCGCGGCCGCGCCCACGGAGACCACCACGTCGTTCTCCAGCCGGACCGTCACCTCCGGATAGTTGAGCAGCCTCCTGGCGCCCGCCTGCATCTGGCTCGCCGGAGGGCCCTTCTCCTTGAGCACGCTCTCGTAGCTGTCCCCGACCTGGAGGGCACTCGCCGCCGAAGCCATGAGGAGCAGAAGCGGCGAAAGGCGGCGCGCGAGTGCGCCCGCCAGGCGCCTCGGCCCGGGGGTCGGCGCACGGGATGCAAGGCGCGAGTCGGGCGGATCCAGGCTCGCGTCCTTGTCCATCGCGCTCCCGCCTTATGCGAGCGAGGCCGCGAAGGCCCCGAAGTCCTCGAACACGGGCACCTTCCCCTCGGCCACCTGGGGGATGGACTCGGGCGGGCGCCTGCCTGTGCGGACGGCGGCCGCATGGATTCCCGCGGCGAGCGCCGCCTGCACATCGGCGGGCGAATCGCCGACCATCCAGCATCCGGCGGGGTCGAGCCCGTGCTCGGCGAGCGTTTCCTGGATGAACCTCGGGGACGGCTTGCGGTAGGCCGACGGCTGGCCGGGGGCCTCCGGGGCGATGCATGTCCCGTCGAAGACGGGCGGCGGCAGGCCCAGCAGCTCCTCCATGCGTGCGTTCACCCGGCAGGTGTCCTCGATCGTGTGCAGGCCCCGGCCGATCCCCGACTGGTTCGTGAAGAGGAAGAGCTTGAAGCCGAGGGCACGGGCCCGGCGAAGGCCCTCGGAGGCACCGGGGATCACCTCCACGCCGCCCGGGTCGGCCAGATAGACCTTGTCCACGATCAGCGTCCCGTCCCGGTCGAGGAAGAGGGCGCGGTTCACGGCGCGCGCGAGACATGGTCGAGCAGCTCGGCCGGCGAGACGGTCGCCGTCCCGAGCTTGGCGACGACGACACCCGCGGCCGCGTTGGCAAAGTGGGCGGCCTCCTCGAGGCCGGAGCCCGAGGTCAGCGCCAGCACGAGGCCCGCCAGGGCGGTGTCCCCGGCGCCCGAGACGTCGTAGATCTCACGGGCCGCGGTGGGGATCGTCTTGAGGAGCCTCCCGGCGGAGCTCAGGAGCATCCCGTCCTCGCCGAGGGTGACCACGACGTTCCGGGTCTTGAAGCGCTCGTCGAGCCGGGCGCACACGGCCGCGGCCGGGAACGGCGCGCCCGCAGCCGGCTCGATGCCGGCGAGCTGGAGGGCTTCGCGCTTGTTCGGCGTGATCAGGTCGAGCCCGCTGAAGGCCATCTGGTGCTTCGGCTTCGGGTCGAGGGCGATGAACTTCTTGCCGGATCGCGCGAGCTTGGTGACCTGCGAGACGAGCCTTTCGGAAAGGGTCCCCTTCGCATAGTCCGAGAGCACGACCGCGTCGCACGCCTTTATCGCCCTGGCCAGAAGCCGGGCGCAGCGGGCCGGGTCTATGGCGTAGGCGTAGGGCGCCGACTCGCGGTCCAGCCGGCACAGCTGCTGGTGCTGGACCATCACCCGGGTCTTGACGATCGTCATCCCGTCGCCCGGCGTGGCCAGGGCGTCGACGCCCCTGTCGCTCAGGATGCCGCGGAGCCGGGCGCCGTTGGCGTCACTGCCGAAGAAGCCGATGACGGTGCAGTGGGCGCCGAGGCTGGCTGCGTTGATCGCCACGTTCGCGGCGCCGCCCGCCGTCCACGTGTCGCGGGCGATGTCGATCACGGGGACGGGAGCCTCCGGGGAGATCCGCGTGGCGTCCCCCCAGATGTAGTGGTCGAGCATCACGTCGCCGATGACGAGGATCCGCAGTCCGGAAATCCTTCTGAGGAGCGCCTTTGCCTTGGCGAGGGGAATAGACATGGGGTCGGGGTCCCGGAGGGTGCGGCGCCTCTTACCTGAGCTCCCAGGCGTACGGGTACCGGGAGAGCATGCGCGGGGCGCCGGCGGTCACCTGCACGACGTCCTCTATCCGGCAGGCGCCGATCCCGGGGTAGTAGAGGCCCGGCTCGACGGTGACGACGGTGCCCTTCTTGAGCGGAGTGTCCGCCGTCGCATTCATCCGCGGGGGCTCGTGGACCTCGAGGCCGAGGCCGTGGCCGGTGCCGTGAAAGAACCCGACCGAGCCGAGGGGGGTCTTGCGCGTCTCGAATCCCCTGGAGACGAGCGCCTCCGTGACCTTGCGGTGCACCTCGCTTCCCCAGACCCCCGCCCGGATCGTCCTGAGCGCGGCGAGCTGGGCGGCCCTGACGGCCCCGACAATGGCCCGCTGCGCGTCGTTTGCGCGACCGCGCAGGAAGGTCCGCGTCATGTCGCCGTGGAAGCCCGTGGCCGACACCCGCGGGAAGACGTCGACGATGATCAGCTCGTTCGCCCGGAGCGGGCCCGAGCCCGGGTTGTGGGGGTCGCAGGCCTGGTCTCCGCCTGCGGCGATGGTCGAATTGGAAACGGCGCCCGCCTCGATGCAGGCGGTCTCGATTGCGACCTTAAGGCGCTCGCTCGTGAGGACGCGGCCGTTGAACAGGAGGCGCCCCGAGCGGATCTTGCACGCCCTGAGGAGCCTCTCGGCGGCCGCGATCCCGGCCGCGCTGGCGCGGTTGCCCTCGCGCAGGGCCTCGGCCTCGGCCGCCGTCTTGATCTCGCGCTCCGGGAAGAGCGGGCCCTTGGAGACGGCGAGCCTCACCCCCAGGTCCCGAAGCTCGCGGTAGAGGCCCACGGGGAAGTCCTCGGGCACGGTGAGGGTCCCGGCCCCGAGCTCCCGGCACAGGAGCGCGACCACGCGGGCCGGCCCGACCTTCTGGCGGGGCCACAGCCGGCGCGCCCGCTCCTGGCAGGCCTCGAGCGGCAGCACCTTGTCGAAGGCCGACGTGCGCTTGAAGCGGCCGAACTCAAGGGCGTTCACGACCGCGTACTTCCTTCCCCGAACGCCCAGGGCAATGAAGGGATCGGGGGCCTCGACCGCGCCGAGGTAGAGGACGTCCGCGCTGCGCGCGGTGTCCGAGTAAAGCAGGATATCGGGTTTTTTTCTGGTGGTCATGTGACAGACTTTGGTTGTGTCGCCCGCTCGCGGGCAATTAACCTGTTATTGCGTGAAAAATGCAAATCCGGTTTCTCTTGGGGTGGTCGCGGTGGCGGCGGCCCTGGCGCTTTTCATGGCCGGGTGCGGGTCGGGGAAATCCCGGGACCCGGCTGCCGAACCCAAGACGGTCTTTGACCACTTCCCCGTGGACGTGGGCGGAAGCACCGCGAGCCTTCAGTTCGCGGTCCTCGAGCCGGAGCAGATCCGGGGGCTGATGCAGCGCCCCGACCTGGGCAGGGACGAGGGGATGATCTTCGTCTACGAACGGCCGCAGCAGCTCAGCATCTGGATGAGGAACACCCCGGAGGCCCTCGACCTGGGCTACCTGACCCCGGAGGGCGTCGTTGCCGAGGTCTACGGCCTCTTGCCCCTCGACGAGAGGCCGGTCAACTCGCACGGCAGCCGGATCCAGTTCGCGCTCGAGATGCCGACGGGCTGGTTTGCGGCGCACGGCGTCGGCGCGGGCTCGCGCATCGACATGAAAGCGGTGGCCGCGGCCCTGAAGGCCCGCGGCTTCGAGCCTGAGAAATTCGGGGTCCGCTGAGCGCGGACTAGGCTCTTGGGATCTCGTTGTCGGTGCGCAGGACGAGCACCGGCGTCTTGGTCTTCACCCAGAGCTCGGCCTCGCGGAAGAACTTGGCCGGGACGTTCTCGACCGCGTCCCCGACGGTCTTGGCAGGGTAGAGCCGCCCCTTCTTCGAGGCGTTGTAGTCGTAGGCGCCCTTGAACAGGCGCTCCGGGACCGAGGCCGGGCTCTCATCCTCGGGGATCTGGAGCACCCAGCCGGTAAGATCCCCCTTGGGCATCGTCTCCTCGGGATCGCTCACCAGGATGATGAACTGTTTTTTCACCGGGGGCGGCGTCTCGCCCTCGCCGGGATCGGGCTGGACCGCGAGGTTCATCTCTTCGACCACCCGGCGAAGGAGGGCGGGCTCGATGTGGTTCCGTTTCAGGATTTCGGCGACCTTGTTAACGTCGATTTTGGGCATGGAATGGATTGGATTCGGGTGGAAAGGGTGGCGCTATCTGCCGTCGCACAGCCTCCTGATCTCGTCGAACTGCTTGGGCGAGAGGAGCCGCCTCGGCACGCGGCGCTCGGCCTCGGAGATGAGCCGGCTCCAGTCCTCCTCGCTCGGCCCGTGGACCTCCCAGGACGTGAAGTGGCCCTGCTTTCGGAACCACGTGAGGTTGCCCCCGTGCACGATGGCCTTCACCTGGTACTTCCCCGCCTCGGGATCGCGCACCCACCATCCGAATTCCATGCTCATGAGAGGGGGAAGTCGGCCACCTTGGAGCCGGGATGAAAGGCGCCCCGCCTGAACTGAACGCGCCGGACGCGCAGCCGGTCGGCGGTGATCTCCGCCGCCATCGCGCCGAACGGCCTGTAGAAGGAGCCCGTGTTGACGACGCCGATGCCCGACGCGGTCCTCCAGACGCCGGGCCTGTGGGTGTGGCCGATCACGATGAAGCGGGCCCTCGGCCGGTGCCTGCGGGCGAGCGCCGCCGCGCGGCCCGGCGCCTCGCGCCACGCCCTGAGGATCGACAGGACCCTGTGGGGCGGCCACACCGTGTCCCCGGCCAGCCGGATCGCGTAGCGAAGCGGGTCCCGCTCCGATTGGTGGTGCTGGGGGATGGTGGCGGCCACGCTGCGGAAGGCGGAAAGCCGGTCCCCAAGCCGGTCCTCCCCGTCCCCGGGGAGGGAGGCCAGGGCGACGACGATCTTGCTGCGGATCGCGTCGGCGTCCTTCGACCACGGGACGATGGTGTCAAACAGGACGTCGCCGTGGGTGACCAGCACGCGGCCCCCGGCGAATTCCAGCGCGTGCTGCCCGGAGAGGTCCGGGTCGTGGTTGCCCGTCAGGAAGGTGACGGGGGTCCCGCACGAGGCGAAGAACGCGAGCACCTCGCTCCGCAGCTCGCCGGTGCGCTGCGCGTGCCGGTCAGGGCGCGTGTCCAGGGTGTCCCCGTTGAGGACAAGCAAGGTGGCGCCCTCGAGGAGCGGGCGCAGCTGGCCGAGGGAGCGAACGCGGCTCCCTCGGTCCGCGAAGTGCACGTCCGAGATGATGCGGATGAGTTCGGGGGCCACTCAGTTGCTTCCGTCGGGCCGCGCCCCGGGGAATCCCCCGGGCATCGCTCCGCCCATCATCGCCCCGAGGTCGAACTTGCGCCAGCCCTCGGGCGGCGCGAAAAGCGAATCCGGCAGGCTCGTCTTCTCGACCGAAGTGACCTCCATCCGGAACTGCTTGCCGTTATCATTCGACACGACGCGCATGGGGAAGAAGCCCTTGCCCTTAAGGGCGGACTCCCATGCCTGGGGTGCCTGGGGCCTCTGGCCCGGGCCGCCCCCGTGGAAGAGGCCGTTGAAGGCGCCGAGCTGGTCGGTCACCCATATCTGGGCGGTGCCATGCGCGCCCGTGGCCGCGTACTTCGTGCACACGTAGCCAAGGATGGTTTCCTTCACGCCCGTGTCCACTAGAGTGGGCGCGGTGCCCGCGGACGCCGCGCCGGGCTGCGCATGCCCGCCGGCCTGCGGGTTGGCGCCCGGCTGCGGGATCGGCTGGATCATGTACATCCTCTGGGCCGGCATCAGGACGATCATCTGCTGGTTCTTCAGGTCCATGATCATGGCCGCGGCGCCCTTTGAGGCGGTCATGTCGATCCTCATGAAGCCCTCCTTGATGCTCATGTTCATGGTCTGGCTTCCGTTGCTCGAGCCCTGGGAGGTCATCGTCATGGACACCTTGCCTTCGAAGGTTTCTGCGGTGAGCGCGCAGGGCAGAACGAGCGCGCAGACGGGGAGTAGCGCTGGAATTAGTTTCATGGCGCACGGATTATCGGGTTGCAGGGGACGGGTGCAATGAAAGAAGCCCAATGGCGTGAATTACCGGCACTCATACCATGCGGGCAATTTCGCGGACGTGCTGAAGCACGCCCTCCTCGTCCGCCTGGTCCGCGCGCTCCAGCGCAAGGAGCGGGGATTCGTCTTCGTCGACACCCATGCCGGGAGGGGCCGGTACGACCTGTCCCTGGCCTGTGAGGGGGATTCCCGGGCGAGGTCCCCGGAATGGCCGGACGGGATCGGGCGCCTCTGGGGCCGAGGCGACGCGCCCCACGTCGTGGCGGAGTACCTCGAGCTTGTGAGGGCCTACGACCGCGGCCAGGGAAACCTGTCCCCGCAGCCCCGGTTCTATCCCGGGTCGCCCCGCCTGGCGCGCCTGTGCGCGAGGCCCCAGGACCGCCTGGAGCTCTGGGAGAAGCACCCCGCGGAATGCGCCGCGCTCAGGGACCAGTTCAAGGGCGAGCGCCGCGTTTCGGTCCACGAGGCCGATGGGTACGGTGCGACCCTGGCCTGCCTGCCGCCCCCGGAGCGGCGCGCCCTTGTCCTGATCGACCCGCCGTTCGAGGACATGGGGGAGTGGTCGGACATCACCGCGTCGCTGGGCGACGGACTCGCGCGCCTGCCCGGGGGCACCTACGCCGTCTGGTACCCCCTGACGGACCGGGCGCGCGCGGAGGGTTTCACCTGCATGCTCGAGGCGGAGGCCCTGCCGTCGCTGGCCGTGGAGATGACGATGGACCCGCAGGCGCCCGGGATGAAGGGGTGCGGCGTGGTCGTCGTCAATCCGCCGTGGAAATTCGATGACGAGGCACGCCTGGTCCTAAGCTATTTGGGAAGCGTGCTTTACCGATGCGGCGCGGCCCAGGGCTCGGTGCGCTGGATCGTTTCCAAGTAGGGCAGGTCGGGCGTAGCCGGTTGGACCTCGAGCGGGGGCGGCCTGAAGATCGGCCGAATCCATCTCGCGTCCTCTCTCGGGATTGCGCGAGCCGCGGGTTCAGAATTCTGCGGCCGCGCTCGTAAATTGTGCGCGTGCGGTGTCATGGTAGGCGTTTCGACACGCCCGAACAAAATAGGTGCCAAAAAAAGTTCGGCGCACGCCGCCGGGCCCCGCACCCCCGGCGCCCGCGGGCCGCGACCGCCGTCGAAACGGAGGGGCCGCCCGCGGGTGCGAGGGGTGCGGGCTCAGGCGACGCCACGCAGCCGGCCGGCTGGCTCCAGGAGGACCTGGCGCTTCGGGACCGTCAGCGTGAGCACGCCGTCGCCGATGTCGGCCTGCATCTGGGAGAATTCAAACCCCAGGCCGAGCCGCAGGCGCAGACGATAGTCGCGCTGCGATCCCTCGAGGTTCAGGGCCTGCCAGTTCACGCGGACAAAACGGGTCTTGCGCGCGGTGATGACTAGGTCGGGACCGTAGGCCTCGATTTCCACGCCCGAGGCGCCCACACCGGGTACGTAGACGACGATGCTGACGGCGTCAGGAAGTTCACGGCAGTCGTAGCTCGGCTGGCGAAACGTGGCGTGGGACGCCTCGTACGCGCTGCGATGACGGCTGGATGAGCTCATGGTTTGGGTTCTCGTGTTCATGGTGGGAAAGGCAGTCGCCCCTGGGGGCTTTGGGCCTCCGGGCTTCTGGTATTCTAAACGTCTTCCTTGGTTGGGAGGGTCTAGACCTCGAAGCCCGCGCCGGCCGTTTTGTTCCAATTGGAAATGGCGACCTGACGCATCACGGCACAGCCACATCCGTCGGCCTTCGTAAACGAAGTGCCTCGGAGGCTGCGATGATGTTTGAGGGTCAGGGCCATTGGAACGGTGTGACACACTGCCTAGTGCAGGCGGCGTGCCAAGTAAAAACAAAGCTCGGCCCCCCTAACCCATGTCATAATTAGGTTACGGCCGGCGGGAGCGCGCGTGGGCCGGGGTTGGCGCGGCAATCCCAAGGGGCGACAGAGCGCGCGGCAGGCATTGCGCAGCGGCCGCCAGTTGGCCATGCTTGCCCCCATGCCCGCGCTAACCGATTCCACCACGACGGTCGCAGAGCTCAGGGAGCGAATTCTCGCGTTCGTGCGCGAGCGCGACTGGGAGCAATTTCATTCGCCGAAAAACCTGAGCATGGCGCTGGCCGCCGAGACGGGCGAGCTGATGGAGCACTTCCTCTGGGCCACTCCGGAGGAGTCGAGTGCGATCGCCTCGGATCCCGCGAGGCGTTCGCGGATCGCCGAGGAGCTGGCGGACATTGTCATCTACGCCCTGGAGTTCGCGAACGCCACGGGCCTGGACGTGGCGGCGAGCATCGAGTCGAAGATCGCTGCGAACGCCCGGAAGTACCCCGTCGAGAAGGCGCGGGGGCGCTCCGCGAAGTACACCGAGCTCTGAAAGGGCGGGGCCTTGCCTCACGGCCCCGCCGGTCGGCCCGTGACGATTCCCAGGTTCCTGCGCGCCTCCGCGTAGCCGGGGTCGATCTCGATCGCCTTCTTGAACTGCGCCGCGGCCTCGGCCGTGCGGCCCTGCTTCACGAGCGCGATCCCCAAGTTATTTCGGACCCGGGCGTTGCCGGGGTCGGCCTCAAGCGCCCTTTCGTAGCTGGCGACGGCCTCGGCTGTGCGGCCGCTCCGCAGGTACAGGTTGCCGAGGTTGATGTGGGCGCTCGCGAAGCCGGGCCGGGCCTCGAGCGCCTTGCCGAACTCTACGACGGCCTCCTCCGCGCGGCCCTGCTCCATCAGGGCGACCCCGAAATCGTTCAGGACCTGCGCGTCGCCCGGATCAAGCTCGAGGACCGCCCTGAACTGGGAGGAGGCGTCGGCCAGGCGGCCCTCCTGCAGCAGGGCGCCTGCGAGATTGATGCGGGCCTGCGCGAAATCCGGGCGCAGCGCGATCGCCCGCCGGAGCTGCGCGATCGCCTCGTCCGTGCGCCCGATCTCCAGCAGCGTGTTGGCTAGGTTGAAGCGGGCCTCGGCGTACTCCCCGTCCAGCTCCACGGCCCTCTGGAGATGGGCCAGCGCCTCGCCCGCGTCGCCCTTCTTCAGCAGCAGGTTCGCGAGGTTGTTGTGCGCCCGGGCAAGGCCGGGATCGATCTCGAGCGCCCGTCGGAAGTGCGCCATCGCCTCCTCGTCCCTGCCGGCCTCGGTGAGCGCGTTCGCCAGATTGACGTGCGCCGGCGCGCGGGCTTCGCCCAGGCCGAGGGCCGCCCCGAACGCCGCGATGGCGGCGTCGCGCCGGCCCGACCGCAGGAGCGCGGTTCCGAGGCTGCCCAGGATCTCGGCGTTATCCGGCTCGGTCTCGGCGGCCCTCTGGTACTGCGCGGCGGCCTCGTCCCACTGGCCCTTCTGCACGAGCGCCGTGGCGAGGTTGTAGTGGGCCTTCTCGTTACCGGGCTCGAGGCTGAGGGTTCTTTTAAACTGTGCGGCCGCCTCGTCCGCGCGCCCCTTTCCGAGCAGCGCGACGCCAAGGTTCAGGTGGGTCTCGGCGCGGTCGGGCGCGATCTTGAGGGCCTTCTGGAACTGCGCGACCGCCTCGTCGGCACGCCCCTGCTGGAGCAGGGCGACCCCGAGCTCGTTCAGGGCGCCGTCGTCGTCGGGCTTGATCTCTAGGGCCCGGGTGAACTGCGCGACCGCCGCCCCAACCTTGCCTTCCGCCAGGTAGACGCCGCCGAGGTTCTCGCAGGCCATCCAGCAGGCGGGGTTGCGTGCGAGCGTCGCCAGCCAGAGCGTCTTGGCGTCGGCATACGCCGAGCACTGGCGCGAGGTCATCCAGCCGAGGAGGGCCACCACGCACGCCGCCGCGGCCGCCGCGCCTCGGCGGCCCGGCAGGGGAAGCGCGGCGGCCGCGCCCGCCAGCGCCGCAGAGGAGGCGGCTATGGCGACCGCCGCCGCGAGGTATGCGAAGTGGTCGGCGACAAAGGAGTAGACGAAGGGATAGACGTTGAAGAAACCGAGGGCCGGGAAGAGGGTGCCTGAGAAAAGGAGGGCGGCGGCAAGCGGGCCGCGCGAGCGCCCGCGCGAGAGGAAGAGAGCCGCAAGAAGGGCGGCGGCCGCGCACGGGAACAGGTACTGCCAGGGCGCCCCAGAGTCGACGGCCCAGCGCGGATAGATGAAGGCCAGGTCCGCGGGCCAGAAGATCTTCCCCAGGTAGAACCAGAGGGCCCTTCCGGCCACGAGGATGCGGTCCGCCGCGCCCCATCCGAACGCCGCGCCCCTGGCGCCGATGTAGGCTTGCTCCACCCAGGCCGTCGTGAGGCCCGCCGCGGCGCCCATCAGCAGCCACGGCGCGAGGGGGAGGGCGTCCGCCGTCCAGCGCAGGCGGCCCCGCTTCCACCAGAGGACGACAAGGAGGGCTGCGGGGAGCGTCGCCGTGACGGTTTTCGTCGCCAGCGCCAGGGCGAAGAGCGCCGTCGCCAGGGCATACGTGCGCGCCCGGCGCCCCTCGTCGAAGCGCAGGTAGGCAAGGGCAGCCGCCAGGTAGAAGGCGGCCGACAGGGTGTTCTTCTGCTCCGAGACCCACGCCACCGACTCGACGCAGATCGGGTGCAGCGCGAACACCGCCGCCGCAAAGAGGGCGCCGGGAAGCGACAGGCGGCGCAGCACCCTGTAGAGGAGGAAAGCGGCCGTGGCATGAAGGACGACGTTCGCCACGTGATAACCCGCCGGCACCTCGCCCCAGAGGCGGTGCTCAAGCCAGAACGCGCTGTGCAGGAGGGGATAGTACTGCTGCGTCGCCCCGGGCTCGAACCAGATCCTCCAGAGGCCATGGAGCGGGCGCAGGCCCGCGCGGGTGACATGGCCGTCATCGTCCCAGATGAAGCCCGCGTGCAGCACCGAGGCGTATGCGGCGAACGTCGCCACGAAGAGGAGGAGGCCGGGCCGCCAGTCACCTCCAAGGGGAGCCCGCGCGGCCACGGAGGAGACCCCGTGCGTGCCCGGAGCCACGGCGGCCGGTTCCGGGGCCGGCGCCTCGGTGCGCTCGACCCGTTTGTCTCGCGTTCGGCTCATTCGAATCGGGGCGATTAGGCCCGAGCCGTTTTGGGACTCAACCGGATTCGGGCGGCGGCGGCCGCGATCTGGCGGCTTTAGCCCTTGCCGCCGAAGCTCACGTAGTCGTCCAGGTCGAGGAGCTCGAAGAACCCGTGCACGTCGTCCCGGCCCTTGGCGAGCCGCTCGATCTCCTCGCCGAACCATTCGTGGCCCGCGGTCCTTCCGGGGGTGTGCATCCTCAGCCAGTTCGACCACGCGGCGATTTCCGAGGGCGTGCGCTTGGTATGGGCGCGCACCCAGGCGAGCATCTGCGTGTCGGAGCGGCCCTTCCTCACCTCGGCCAGGAGGGCCTTGGCGCTGATGCCGGTGAAGAGGAGGAAGTGCTGGTCGAGGCCGCAGTCGTAGTTGTACTCGCCGTTCTTGCGGGCGGCCTTGGCGCGGGCCTTGTCAAGGAGGCGGGGCAGGTGGACGAATCCGCCGAGCTGGACGCGCGGGCTGCGCGGGGGATGCTGGGTGAGGTCGGGCTTTGAGAGGTTCATCATGGGTACTGTTAGTCTGGCACGGTTTTCGTATCCTGCAACCCCCTCAACCCTTCGGCCGGAAGACCTTGATGACCGACTCGTTTGCCTCGAGGCGCGGGCCGCCGATCAGGTCCACGCAGTACGGGATCGCGGGGAAGACGGCCTCCAGGTTCTCGCGGATCGCCTTGGGTCTGCCGGGCAGGTTGACGATGAGGGTCTTTGAGCGGATCCCCGCGCTCTGGCGCGAAAGGATGGCCGTCGGGACGAACGCAAGGGACGCCGACCGCATGGCCTCGCCGAACCCGGGCAGCATCCTGTCGCAGACGGCGGCCGTCGCCTCGGGGGTGACGTCCCGCGGCGCGGGCCCGGTCCCGCCCGTCGTCACGATCAGGCAGCATCCCGCCTCGTCGGCCATGCGCCTGAGCTCGGCCTCGATCTGCGAGCGCTCGTCGGGCACGACCTTGTAGTCGACGTCAAACGGCGTGGACAGCCATTCGAGGAGCAGGGCGACGCACGCCTTTCCGGGGGTGTCCTCGTAGACGCCGGCGCTCGCCCTGTCGGAGACGTTGATGACCCCGATCCGGACCGCCTTGGCCGCCTGCGGCTCGTGCGCTGGTGCGGGATCCTTCACAGGAGTCCGTTCAGCCGGGCGAAGGGATCCCATCCCTTGTCCTGGTGCCATTCATACTCGGCGCGGTTCGCGACCTCGAGGCTCGTGTCCCAGTCGGTCAGCCGGGCGATGAGCCCGAGGGCCATGTCCATTCCCGCCGAGACGCCCGACGACGTGAAGAACCTGCCGTCCTCCACCCAGCGGGCCTCGGCGACCCAGTGGACGGCGGGCCACCTCGACGCGACCATCCTGAACACGCGCTTGTTCGAGGTGGCGCTTCTGCCGTCGAGGAGTCCCGCGCTAGCCAGGAGGATGCTGCCCGTGCAGACGCTGGCGACGAAGCGGGCCGTCCCGGCCTGCCGCACGAGTTCGGCGAGGAAGGGCGCGTTCGAGAGCTCGCGCCGGGTGCCCATGCCCCCGGGCACGAGCAGCACGTCCAGGGCGGGTGCGCCCGCAAGGGCCGCATCGGCCACGCACGCCGGGCCCTGGTGGCTCCTCACGGGTCCTGGCGCCTGCGCGAGCATGAGGATCCTCGCGCGGCCCTCCAGCATGCCGAACATCTCCAGGGGCCCGAACATGTCCAGGAGCTCGAACCCATCAAACAGCACGGCTCCGACCGTGATCGGGGCTTGGCTTGCACTCACGATCGGGGGCGCCGCCGGCGCCGTCACTTCTTCGGCCGGAGCGTCGAGCCGGACACCGCCGCCAGCATCGAGGCGAAGTCCGGGCCCTTCTCGTCGTCCGCCGCGACGCTGAAGGCCGCCATCACCTTGTCGTCATACTGCACGATGCCGACGGCGATGACCTTGAACTCGTCGTGCTTGGAGGGCTTGCCGACCATCGATGCGTCGTTGAACACGCAGTAGCACCCGTAGGCGCCGCCCGGCACGCTCAGCTCGCGGATCACCTTCTTCTTCTCGACCGACTGCTCGACGAACTGGTCGGAGACGTCGAGCACCTCCTCCTGGATCTTCTCCTTGGAGACGGGCTGCGGGTCCGGGACGAAGGTGACATTGATGATGCATTTCGCGTTCAGGTCGCCCGGGGGCGACAAGGTCAGGGTGTACCCGCTGTCCGCCACCTTCTGCGAGGAGAGCGTCCAGCCTGCCGGGGGCGTGACTTGGAAGGTGCCGTAGGGGCCGAGGTCCAGCGGGGCCGCCGAAGCCGCCAGGGGGCACAGGGCGAGGACCGCAAGGGCTGTGAGTCGCTTCATGGTTGGGTGGGTTCTTGCGGGGCGGTGAGTCGCCCCGTACCTGCTCTAACAAATTGGCGGAGCCCGTGGCAAGGAGGCGTTTGCCCCGGGGCCGCGGCGCTTAGCGCTGCGCGGGCTTAGAGCGCCTCCCATGCGGCCCGGATCGATTCGGGTGATTCGCCGCGGGCCCGCAGGACCCGCAGGCTGAGCGCGTCGTGGCGCTTGGCCAGGCGCCGGCCGGCCGCGTCCGCCATGAGCGGGCAGTGATGGTAGGCCGGTGCCCGCTCCCCCAGGGCCCGCAGGATCAGGAGCTGGCGGAAGGTCGACCGCACGAGGTCCTCCCCCCGGACGACCTCGGTGATCCCCATGGCCGCGTCGTCCACGGCGCAGGCCAGCTGGTAGCTCGGGCATCCGTCCTTGCGCCAGACGGGAAAGTCGCCGAGGTCGCGGCCGGCCACCGCCCGCTGCGGGCCGAGGCGCGTGTCGACGAACTCGAGCACCTCGCCGTCGCGCACACGCAGGCGCCAGTTGACCCCGAGCGCGTCACCGAGGGGCGGAAGGGGCGCACCCGGGTCGGGCCGGAACGCCGCCGGATAGACCGGCTCGTCGTCGCCGCCCCCCTCGTGGGGGGCGCTGGCGGCCTCGATCAAGTCCCGGCGCGACCGCGTGCAGGGGTAGATGAGGCGCGCGCCGTGGAGGCGCTCGAGGGCGGCGCGGTAGGCCGCGAGCCGCTCGCTCTGGTTGTAGGGGGCGAAGGGGCCTCCGATGTCCGGGCCCTCGTCCCACGCCAGCCCGAGCCACCGCAGGTCCTCGAGCATCGCCTGCGCGTAGTCCAGCCGGTAGCGCTGCGCGTCGAGGTCGTCGTTGCGAAGGACGAGGGCGCCCCCCGCCGCCCGCGCCCTTCGGGCGGCGATCCAGAACGTCCGCGCGTGGCCCAGGTGCAGGTAGCCGGTCGGGGAGGGCGCCAGGCGCCCGCGGTAGGCGGGAGCCGTCGTCAAGGAATTGTGTTCATTTCCGGTCAAGGAACCGCATCGTGGCAGTCCTACCCGTCATGGCAAAGCTCCTGTGCGTCTACTGCGGCTCGTCAAAGAAGCTCGACCCCAAGTACTATTCCGCGGCCGAGGAGGTCGGCCGGGCGCTGGTCGAGAGGGGCTGGGGCCTGGTCTACGGGGGCGGCAACGTCGGGATGATGCACTCGGTCGCGCTGTCCGTCAAAAAAGCCGGAGGCTACGTGGTCGGGGTGATCCCGGACTTCATGAAGGTCCGCGAGCTCGCCTACGAGGGGGCCGACGAGCTCATCACCGTCGCAACGATGCGCGAGCGCAAGCGCGTCATGGAGGAGCGGGCGAGCGCGTTCCTGGCCCTGCCGGGCGGGATCGGCACGCTCGAGGAGCTCGCCGAGATCATGACCCTGCGCTACATCAACCGGACCGACAAGCCGGTCATCATCTTCAACCAGGAGGGCTACTACGACGACCTGCTGCGGTTCTTCGACCGCATGGCCCGGGAGCGGTTCAAGTCCCCGGGGCTGCAGGCGCTGTTCCGCGTCGCCGTCCGGGTCCCCGAGATCTGGCCGCTGCTCGAAGCGCCGGACGCGTTCGAGTCGGATGCGCTCTGGAGGGAGTCCCGCTGAGGCGATGCATCGGTCGGGAGCGCTGAAACTGCTGGCGGCCCACAGGGCACTCGCGCTCCCGAGCGAGGAGGCGGTCTGCGTCGACAAGACGATCGCCTTCATCAAGGAGCACCCGGACTGCCTCCTGCGCACGTGCCTGCCCGGCCACCTCACGGGGTCGGCCTGGATCCTGAGCCCGGACCGCCGCAGGACGCTCCTCACGCACCACGGCAAGCTCGGCAAGTGGCTCCAGCTCGGCGGGCACGCGGACGGCGACCCCGACCTCCTCGCGGTGGCGTTGCGGGAGGCGCGGGAGGAGAGCGGGCTTTCCCGGTTCAGGGTCGTCGACGAGCGGCTCTTCGACGTCGACCGCCACTGGATCCCGGCCCGCGGGGCCGAGCCCGGGCACTGGCACCACGACCTGCGGTTCATGCTCGAGGCCGACCCGTCGGAGCCGCTGACGCTGTCCCACGAGTCGAGGGAGCTGGCCTGGGTCGACGTGGCGGCGGTCCCGGCGCTCAACCCCGAGGAGTCGATGGCGCGGATGGTGCGCAAGACCCTCGGCGTCCCCATACCTCCGAGGCCGTGGACAGGTATCCCGCCTTGAGCGCCCAGTCGCCTCGCGGCGCGGGATTTCGCGGCGCTCCTTCACCGGCTGCCTGAAGGGCCAAAGGTTGTGTCCAGGAAGGGCCGTGCAGCCTCAAGGAGGCGAGCCAGGGAGAGGAGGATGCTTTGCTTGGTGGTCATCGGTTCGGCGGATCGATGCGGCGCCGCGCCGACGCTGTCGCACGCCAATTCTCGCGGAACACGCGGACCCGCGCGTTGTCAAGACTCCTGCGCTTCCGTGCCCATTCTACCCCACACCACTGGCCGGGCGAGCGCTGCGGTCCTGATAGGCGCGTTCGCGCTTGCTCGGGCGTGGGCCCAGGCGCCCGCCGACGCGCCCGCGGCGCAGGCTCCGGACGGAATCCGGCCCGCGCAAGTCTGGAGCACCGACTACCCGGTCCTTGTCCTGGGAGACACCGAGGCGATCCTTTCCTCCCTGGTCCATTGGGGCGAGGGTGAGTGGCTGGACGCCGCGGAGGCGGTCGCCGCCGTGGGGGCCACCGCCGCGTTCGACCGCACGATACGCACCCATGTGCAGGCAGATCGAACGGCCGGCGAGGACCGGTTCATGAGGCAGTGGCAGGAGTTTGGGAGCTATTACGCGTTTGGCGCTCTGGCGGCGTTTGACGCCTGGGGCGAGCTAGGCGGCAACGTCCGGGCGAAAAACACGGCGATGGACGGGATTGCGGCGAGCATCATCGCTGGGAGCCTGATCACGCCGGCGCTCAAGGTCATCGTCGGCCGCGAGCGGCCGAGCACCACCTCGGCGACGTTCCGGTTCAAGCCGTTCAGTACGAACTCCTCATTTCCCTCCGGTCATGCGACCGAGGCGTTCGCCGTCGCGACGGCCATTGCCGAGAACTACCCGGCCTGGTGGGTCCAGGGACTGGCCTACGGAACCGCGTGCCTGGTCGGGTATGCGCGGATCGAGCAGAACGCGCATTTCGCGAGCGACGTGGTGGCGGGATCCCTGGTCGGTTGGTCGGTGGCCCGGGGCGTGGTGCACCGTAATGACGGGCCGCCCGATCCGAAAAGGCTCACCTGGACCCCCTATGCCAGCTCGAGGGGGATCGGGGTCGTGTTCTTCAGAGCTTCTAGGAAGCGGAGCCGCGCGCTCACTTCGCCGGAGGCCGCCAGAGGTAGATCGCCTCGGCCTTCGGTATCCATCCGGTCTGCCCGTTCGGGAACGACAGGCGGACCCAGCCGAGGAACGTCTTGTCCGCGATGGCCGAGGAGCCTGCGGCGAGCGTCGTGGTCTTCTGCGAGACGTCGGCCTCGGTGGGTATCGACCGGAGGATCCCCGGCCGCCAGACGACCACCACGCGGGTGTCGGCCGTGATTCCGTAAGCGCGGTAGGCCACGAGCGACGCCCCGGCGGCCAGGAGGGCCGCCGCGAGCAGGCAGACCGACGCCGGCACGGCCCACGCCCTGGGCAGGAGCCCGTGGAGCGCGCAGAGCAGGAGCGCGAGGGCCGCTGCGGCGAGGGCGGCCGAGGCCACCCCGGCCCGCTGCCAGTCTCCGGGGGAAAGAAGCCTCGCCAGGGACTCCACGGGGCCCCGCTGCAGGAGCGTGTCCAAGGGCTCCGGCACGAACCCGGCCTTGTCGCAGGCAAGCGCCACCTGGCGGCGGGCCTCGGGGCTCGAGGGGTTCTGGATGAACGCGGCCGACGCCTGGGCGGCAGCCTCGCCCCAGCGGTCCTGCTGCGCCAGCGCGAGGGAGAGGTTGTGACGGGCCGCCCAGTCGGCCGGGCTGGCCGCGACGGCCTCCGCCCACGCCTTCTCGGCGGCGGCGAAGTCCCCGCTCCGGTAGGCGGCCGCGGGGTCCGCGGCGCAGAGCCGGGACGCCCCGAGCGCGACCGCGAGCGCAAGCGCGGGCACCAGGTTGCGCGGCAGAAGGAGGCGGGCCCCGTTGAAGCCGGGCAGCGTCTTCGCCGCGAACGCCGCCTGCGCCCGCGCGATCCAGTCCGCCGGCAGGACGCAGTCCAAGCTGTACAGGAACCGGTCGGCCTCGGTCCACAGCTCGGCCCACGCCGGGTCGGCGAGCGCCGAGGCAGGCGGCGCAGCGTGCTCGATCCCCCAGAGGACGGCGCAGTCGCGCTGCCAGGCCAGCAGGAGGGGCACCTTGCCGGCGGCCGGCGCGGACCTTAGGGCCGCGAGTGTCGCACCGAGGCGCCGTCGGGCCTCGCGCCGGGGCCTCAGGGGGTCCGTCGCGCGGGCGCTGCGGTAGGCGAGCGCGGCCCAGAGGACGGCAAGGAGCGCGAACGGTGCCGCGCACGCCGCGGCGACCGTGCGCAGGCGAAGCGGCAGGTTCGCGGACCGCGCGCCGGGGACGGGGTCGCCGAGCGCGCCTGTCGGCGCCTCCGGCGCCCGGGTCTCCGACTTCGGGGCCTCCGCGGAGATCCTCGGCACGCCCGGGGAGGCCGCCGTCTGGTCCTGGGCGGGCGGGGCCGCCAAGGGCGCCGCCTCCACGCTCACGGTGGCGCCCGGCGCCGAGAGGGTCCGGTAGGCGCCGCTCTGTGGATCGAAGTAGGTGAAGGCGAGGGCGGGCAGGTCGTAGCTTCCCGCCCGCGTCGGCATGAGGACCACGTCCTCGGCGAGCGTCCCGTCGAAGAGCTTCCCGGGCGGCTGCGTGCGCTTGGGCTTGGGCTGGATGACCTGGAAATCCGCGGGAGCCTCCCGCGAGGGAAGGCCGCGGATCTCCGGCCAGTTGCCGGACCCAGTGAGCTCGATCGTCCACGTGACCGGCTCTCCGGTCTTCACCTGGAGCGGCACGACCCTCGAGGAGATCCTGAATTGGCCGACGGCGCCCGTGAATCCCGAGGGGGCGGGCGGCAGGGGCCGCACGTCGATCGACACGGGGGAGTCGGGCACGGCGAACTGCTGGTACTGGCGCTGCTGGAAGAACCCGAAGCCCGACACCCCGACGCTCAGGTTGATCAGCTGGCTCGTGGGGTTGAGTCTCAGGCGGCCGGCCGTCGGCGCCATCGCCCGCGTGTGGTAGGCCAGGCCGGTGCGCCCCTCGGCGCCGTGGGAATCGAACGGCTCGGGCTGCGACCAGTCCTCGGCGACCAGCGGGCTTGGTTCCCACTCGAACGTCCCGCGGCCCCAGCTCGGGTAGTAGCCGGTCGCGACGTCGATGGTGTAGCGCAGGTCGAAGACCTCCCCCGCCCACACGCTGTCGGGGTTGGGCCAGAGCTTGGCGGAGGCTGCCTCGCTCAGCGAGATGCCCGCCGAGCCGACCGTTGCGCCGGAGGCATTGTAATGGGCGGCCGGCACCCGGACCTTGCCCTTGTTCGTGCCGACCAAGAACTCCGGGAGGTTGACCTGCTGCGGCTTGGAGAGGAGGACAGCGTAGGTCACCGACACGCTGCGCGTGAACGTGCCGTTGATGATCGAGAGGTTGCTCGACTGGCCCTGGTAGTCTAGCCGCAGGCCGTCCACCTTGGGCGGGACGGGGGTGTCGTCGGGCGTGCAGTCCTCAAAGACCAGCTGCAGGGTGGACACCTCGCCCACGGGAAGGGATCCGCCGGGCGGATCCCAGCGGGCCGACTGGCCGCGCGCGCCCGGCGCCGCCGCGAGCGCTGCGGCCAGGAGGAATGGGGTTGCGGATATCCGGGGCATGACGTTCACCAATTCTTGCCGTTGTTTGTCGGCGTGGGCATCGGCTCGCCCTTGCGGAGCAGGTCGAACAGCTCAGCCGGAGAATCCTGGTTCTTCACCTGCTCGAGCTTCTCGAGCGGCACGGCCAGCTCGGGGTTGTCCGTGGCGGGGTCGTGGGGCTGGTCCTTGCGCACGCCGCCGACCTTCTGCATGGCCTGCTGGGGCTCACGCGCGCCGGGGGGCGTTGGGGTCGGGGTCGGCCCCGCCATGTCCCCGAACGCGCTCGGCTGCTCCTCGCCCTTGCGCTCCTCGGGCTTTTGCTGCTGCTGTTGGCTGGAGGAGCTGCGGGACGGATCCTGTTTGCCCGACTGCTGCGGGTTCTCCTTCTGGTCCTTGCTCTGGCCTTGTTGCTGGTCCTGCTTCTGATCCTGGTTCTGTTGTTTGTCCTGGTTCTGCGGGTTGTCCTGTTTCTGCTGCTGTTGCTGCTGCTGTTCGTCCTCCTTCTTCAGGAGGTCCTCGAGCTCCGACTTCAGGCGGGGCCAGTCGGTGGCCTTCGGGTCGGAGGCCGAGCCGAGCTCGACGGCTCGAAGCGCATCGCGGACGGGGCCTTCGGGCACGGGCTTGCCCGACGACTTGACGTGCTGGCCCCAGGTGACCGACTCCTGCCCGAGCTCGGCCCAGTCCTGCGGGCTGCAGCGATCCTGCGCCGAGAGGCGGGCCACGATCTTCGAGAGCAAGGCGACCGGGTCCGGAGCGGTGGCGTCCGCGGCCCAGGCGCGGGCGGCGAAGAGCAGGGCCAGGGCCGCGCAGACGGCCGTCGCGGCCGCGGCGGGCGCCCTCGGTCGCGCCGGGACGGAGAGGCGGATCGCCCGCGACTTCGGGCGCACGGGGAATTCGAGCCAGAAGCTCGCGACCAGGCAGGCGAGCGCCTGGGCGAGCGCCCACTGGAAGCGCTCGGCGTACCGGACGCTGTTGCGCTCGACGAAGCGGCCCTTTCGGCCCTCGTCCACCGTCGAGGCGATGACCTTCGACAGGTCCACCCACTCGCTCGCGTCGCGGTAGACGCCGTGGGTGGCCTCCGCGAGCTCGCGCAGCGTGCCGCTCTCCAGCTTGGACATGACGACGGCGCCCCGCTCGTCCTTCATGAATCCCCCGGCGCCGTCCGGGATCATCGCCCCGGCGGCCGTGCCGACCCCGAGGCCGATCACCCGGATGCCGCGCTTGGAAAGCTCGGGGACCTGGTCCCTCCAGTCGTCGTCGGTGGCCTCGCCGTCGCTAAGGATGATGAGGAAGCGGTCGGCCGCCGAGGCGCTTCCGAAGGCCTCGACGGATGCGTCGATCAGCTGCCGGTAGTTCGTCCCGCCCTGCGGAAGGTAGTCCGGGCCGAGCACCGGAAGGAACTCCCTGAGGATCTCGTAGTCGGCGCTGGCCGGGGCCTGTAGGAACGCGGTCCCTGAGAACACGATCAGCCCCACGCGTTCGCCCTTTAGCCGGTCGAGCAGGGCCTCGATCAGGAGCTTCGAGCGCTCGAGGCGCGAGGGCTTCACGTCGGGCGACAGCATCGAGCGCGAGAGGTCGAGCGCGATCACGATGTCCCGGGACTGGTCGAACACGGGCTCGTCGAGGCGGCCCCACTGCGGCCGGGCCAGGGCGACGATGGACAGGGCGATTCCCGCGCACAGCAGGTAGCGGCGCCGGGTCGCGGGCCCCTTGGCGGGCCCGTCCTCGGAGAGGCTCACCGACCTCAGTCCGGCCTCGGCGCGCAGGATCTTCGGATGATGGAACTGCCCGAGCCTGCGTGTGCGCGCGATCTCCCACACTAGGAGGGCGGCCGGCAGGGCGAGAAGCCAGAGGAGGTGGGGCAGGGCGAAGGTCATCGGGGGCGGGAAAGCCAGGCGCCCGCGCCGAACAGCGCGAGGCCCGGCACGGCGAGCCAGCTGAAGAGCTCGGTCGTCACCAGGTAGCTCTTGGCCTGGAACTCGATCTTCTGGCTCGAGTCGATGGCGGCAAACGCGGACTCGATGGTGCCGGTGTCCGCGGCGCGGAAGAAGCGGCCCCCGGTCGTCTGCGCGATGTCCTTGAGCGCGCCCTCGTCCAGGTCCGCCATGATGTAGCGGTAGCCGATCTTCTTGCCGTTCTCAAAAACGGGGAAGGGGACGCGCCCGTCCTTTCCCGCCCCGATCGTGTAGATCGGGATCCCGCGGGCCCTCGCGAGCTGCGCCGACTGCATCGGCGTGATCGCGCCCATGTTGTTGGCCCCGTCGGTCAGGAGCACGATGAACCCGCCCTTGCGCTTTCCGCCGCTCTCCCGCGCGGACTGGTCGAGCCTCGAGAGGGCGACTCCGAGCGCGTCCCCGATCGCGGTGCCGTCCTCGATCAGCCCGATCTTCACGCGCTCGAGCTGGCGCGCCAGCCACGCGTGGTCCGTCGTCAGGGGCGCGAGCGTGTAGGCCTTGGCGGAGAAGAGAACGACCCCTATCCTGTCATTCGCGCGCCGCTCGATGAACGCCTGGATCACGGGCTTGATCGCCTGGAGCCGGTTGATGCTCTCGCCGCCCTTCTCGTAGTCCTCGCTCAGCATCGAGCCCGACAGGTCGATCGCCAGAACAATGTCGTAGCCCTGCGATCGGACCTCGCGCTTGTCCTCGACCCGCTGCGGCCGGGCGAGGGCCCCGACAATGAGCACAAGGCCCGCGACAGCCAAACCGGCCGTCCAGCTGGAGGCCGCCGCGACGCTCGGTCGGTGCCACGCTGCGGCAAACGGGACGAGGAGAACCGGAACCCGGGAGCGGCCCCGCAGCCAGACGGCGAGCGGAAGGACGGCGATCGCCAGGAGCCAGAGGGGGTCGGCCAGCCTCAGGTTTGAGGCGGCGAGCGTGAGGGCGGGAGGGTCGAGGGGGCTCATCTCGCGAGCTACCAGTGGCTCCGGCGGCCGCCGGCCCGCATCCTGGCGTGAAAAAACCGCACCAGCGCGTCAAACCGGTCGTCGCAGGTCGAGACGACGAGGCGGCTGAGCGGATCGGGAAAGAGCGCCTCCCACGACGCATCGCGGCGGGTGCGCCACGCGGAGTGGGCGGCCCGGTCGGCGCCTCCGCCGTCGAGGCCAACCAGGCGCCCCGAGGCGGGGTCGTACGCGGTGATGCGACCCTCCCTCGGCAGCTCGCGCTCCCAGGGGTCGTCCACGCGGAACCCCATGGTCTGGTAGCGCCGCCTGAGCACCCCCCATCCCTCGGGCTCGGTGCGTGGCGGGAAGTCGCCGAGCCAGAGCAGCACGCTATGCTTCGGCGCGGCCCGCGCGATGAACCTCCACGGGATCTCGGGGGGGCCGTCGGCGGGCGACGGCGCGGGCCTGCCCATCAGCGAGGCCGCGGCGTGGAGGATGGGCCCGCGGCCGCGCACCGGCTCCCTGAAAAGGGGCCCGGTCGGCGCGGCGTGGACGAACCCGACCCGGTCCCCGTTCACGGCGCCTAGCAGCATCACCAGGCCGGCAAGCTCGAGAAGGGCCTCCCGCTTGGACTGGCTTGCCGAGCCGAAGTTGAGCGTCGGTGAATCCTCCAGCACGAGCAGGAGGGTGACCTCGCGCTCCTCGACGAACTTCTTGCGGTAGGGCTCCCCGAGCCGGGCGGTGACGTTCCAGTCGATGTCGCGCACGTCGTCGCCGTACTCGTAGCGGACGACCTGGTCGAACTCCATGCCGCGGCCCCTGAACGTCGAGCGGTACTGGCCGCTCAGGATGTTCTCGACCGCGTGCCGCACGCGCCACTCGAGCTGGCGCAGGACCGCCAGCGGGTTAGCGGGCTGGGTCGTCGCGGAAGGCATCACGCGGGCGGAACGGGCGTCGCCGAGACGACCTCTGAGATGACCGCGTCGGGCGTGATCTCCTGCGCCTCGGCCTCGTAGGTGAGCCCCATGCGGTGCCTTAAGACATCCGGCGCGAGCTCCTGGACGAGGGTGGGGGAGACGTAGTCCTGCCCCCGCAGCCACGCGAGGGCGCGGCCCGCCTGATAGAGCGCGAGCGAGGCGCGCGGCGACGCGCCGAAGTTGAGCCGCCGCGCGGACGTGTCCGGGTTCTCGGCCAGGATGCGTGTCGCACGCACCAGGGTCAGGATGTAGTTCTGAACGACCGGCGAGACGTGGATGCGGTCGACCTCGGAGCGCAGGGAGAGGAGCTCGGCCCCGCTCGAGACCGCCTGCAGGGCGGGCTGCTGCGTGATCTGGCCCCAGCGCTGCATCATCGAGGCCTCCTCGCCGGCGTTCGGGTAGTCCACGAGCAGCTTGAAGAGGAACCGGTCGGTCTGGGCCTCCGGAAGCTTGTAGGTGCCCTCCTGCTCGATCGGGTTCTGGGTGGCCATCACGAAGAAGGGGCTCGGCAGCGGGTGGGTCTCGCCACCGATCGTCACCTGCCGCTCCTGCATGGCCTCCAGGAGGGCGCTTTGGACCTTTGCCGGCGCCCGGTTGATCTCGTCGGCCAGCACCAGGTTCGCGAAGATCGGGCCCCGGTGCGGGCTGAATTCACCGCTCTTCGGCTGGAAGACCATCGTGCCCACCACGTCGCTTGGCAGCAGGTCCGGGGTGAACTGGATCCGCTCAAACTGGACCCCAAGCGCCGAACCCAAGGACCTGACCAGCAAGGTCTTGGCAAGGCCGGGCATGCCCTCCAGCAGGACGTGGCCCCCCGCCATGAGGGCGACGAGGAGCCGCTCGACGGCGGCGTCCTGGCCGATGACGGCCTTTCCAATTTCATCTCGGAGTTTCTTGGACCAAGCGGGACCTGAGGACATGTTGGCGTTGAAGGGTTGGACGTTGGGCGGGACCTTGAGGTGCGGGGAAGGTTGGGGGGACGGGACCCTTGCGGCGAGGAAAGTGTTCCGCTATTCTATCACGACGACCGGGTCGCCGACGCTCAGGGCTCCGGCCTTGGACTCGTGCACCAGGTTCTGGCCGAACCAAACGCTCGTCGGGTCGTCGGGGTCGCGCCGGAAGGTGGCGAGCGTGCGCAGGGGCTCGGCGCCGCGGGCGCCCGTCAGCTGGTCGGTCGTGGTGATGAGGCACCGGATGCACGGGCCACCGGCGCGGAACACGATCGGCCCGACGCGGATCCGCCTCCAGGAGTCCTCCTCGAACGGCTTGCAGCCAGCGATGACCAGGTTGGGCCGGAACCGGTCCATGGGGACGGCCGCGGCGCCCGCCTGCCCGATCCGCCGGTTGAGCTCGCCGAGGGACGCCTCGCTCGTGGCGAGGAAGGGAAAGGCGTCCGCGAACCCGACAAGGTCGCCGGGGCGCGCGGCCGCGGGCTTTACCGGCCGGCTGAACGCGGGCCCGATGCGCACGAGCCTGCAGGGTGTGCCGAGCGCCCCGGAGAGCCAGGAAGCCGCCTCGTCGCCGCAGTCCTCGGCCCGGAGCCCGTCGCTCTTCCAGACGCGTACGGCGACGAGCCGGGCGCCAGGGTCGGGTTCCCGGCGCACCCTAAGGCTCCCATGCCCGTCCGCGAAGAGCGCAAGCGCCGAGGCGTCGATTGCGGCCCCGACCTGCGCCATCCGGGCGACGGAGCGCTGGGTGATGAAGACGCCCTGCGGGTCAACGACCAGGAAGCGCCGGTCGCCGACGGCGCCCAGGGCGTCCATCCCGACCGACGGGACGGCCAGGCCGCGGAGCGACTTCACCGGGTAGATGTGCAGCGCGGCGAGGTGCATCCGTGGGCCGCGTCAGGCCCTCTTCGTGACGTCGCGCACCTCAAGCTCCACCCGCTCCGGGCCCTCCAGCTCCTTGGCCCCCTTGGCGCCGAGCTCGGCGAACCGGCGCGTCACCGGCAGCAGCGTCTGCTCGAAGGATCCGATCGCGGCGTTGAAATGCTTGACCGCGGCCGAGAGCCCCTTCGCCGCACTTCCCAGGTGGTCCGAAAAGCCCGCGATCCGGTCGTAGAGCGTGCGGCCAAGCTCGCTCAGCTCGGCGGCGCTCTTGGAGACGGCCTCTTGGCGCCATCCGTAGGCCGCCGCCTTCAGAAGCGCGACGAGTGTCATGGGCGTGGCCAGCAGCACGCGCCGGGAGATCGCGCGGTCCATGATCGAGGGATCGGACTCGATCGCCGCCGAAAGGAACGAGTCGCCCGGCAGGAAGAGGACGACGTACTCGGGGGAGGGCTGGATCTTCGCCCAGTACTCGCGGCTCGCGAGCGCCTCGACGTGCCCGCGCACCTTCGCCGCGTGCTCCTTGAGCTTCTCCAGCCTGCGCTCGGGGTCCGCCTCGGCGGCGGCCTCGCGGTACGCGTCGGTCGGCGCCTTCGCGTCCACGACGATCTGCTGGCCCCCGGGAAGCGACACCACCAGGTCCGGCCGGCTGCGGCCCTCGTCGTCGCTGTAGACCTTCTGCTCCGCAAAGTCGCAGTGCTCGGTCATCCCGGCCAGCTCCACCACGCGCCGCAGCTGGACCTCACCCCAGGTGCCCGCGGTGCGGGTCGTGCTGAGCGCCGTTGAGAGCTTCGTCGTCTCCGCGTGCATGCGCAGCTGGGCCGAGCTCAGGGACTCGAGCTGGCGGCCGAGCTCGCCGTACGCCCGCTCGCGGCGCTGCTCGAGCTCGTTGATCTTCGCGTCGACCTTCTCCAGGGAGTCCCGCAGCGGCTTCACGAGCGCGTCGATCGCCTGCTGGCGGCTCGCCAGGTCGCCTGCCGACTTGTCGCGCAGCTGCGAGAAGGACTGCTCGGCGAGCTTGAGGAAGTCGTCGCGGTTCGCGCGCAGCGCCGTCGCCGAGAGCTCGGCGAACTCCCCCTTTAGCCTCTCGTGCGCCGACCGGAGCTCGGCCACGCGAGCCTCGGCCCCGGCCCGCTCGGCCGCAAGCTCGGCCCTGAGCCGGGCCCCCGCCTCAGCAAGCTCGGCCTTGGCGGCGCGCTCCGCCGCGAGCTCGGCGGCGAGCCTTGCGTTCTCGGCCTCGCCGGCTTTCAGGCGCTCGGCGATCGCGGCCCCTCGGCTCCGGAGGAAAAGCCATGAGACCGCGGTGCCGGCGGCGAAAACAAGAAATGCGTAGGTGAGGGTCACGCGAGGATGTTTGACAGTCGAAGGGTCCGCCTGCAAACACACATCATGTTCCTGCCGCGCCTGAAAGGGGCGCTTCCGGCTTGATGCTCACCGACCCGCAATCCGGTCAAGAAGGGGCCACCCAGCCCCGCCGAGTCCTCGTCGTCGACGACGAGTACGGCCCCCGCGAGTCCATCGCCTACACGCTGGCGACGTCGTTCTCGGTCGAGACCGCGGAGCGGGCCGCCGAGGCGCTGAAGAAGATCAAGGACCAGAAATACCACGTCGTGGTGCTCGACATCCGGATGCCGGAGATGGACGGGATCAAGGCGCTCGAGGAGCTGCGAAAGATAGACCCGCACGTCTCGGTCATCATCCTGACGGGCTACGGGATGCTCTCGACGGCGCAGCAGGCGATAGTCGGCGGGGCCAACCAGTACATGCGCAAGCCGCCGGACGTGGCCGAGCTGATCGACGCGGTCCGCTTCCAGGCGGAGGCGGCCCAGCTGCGGCGCTCCCAGGCGAAGATGGCGAGCGACGCGATCGCGCTTAGCGGGGCCCTGAAGCATGAGATCGAGAGCAACCAGCCGCAGATCTGGCAGGCGAGGGCATCCGTCGAGCTGGTCCACGACCTCAACAATCCACTGACGGTGGTGATCGGCTACTCGGCGCTCATGGTCGAGGAGGCCCAGAAGCTCGCGCAGCAGAACGCCGATATGGGCAAGCGCATGGCCGACTATGCCGTCATCGTCGGAAAGGCGGCCGAGTACTGCCACCATCTCTCCGAGAACTGGCGCACGGCGGCCAAGAAGACCGCCGAGTTCGCGCTGATTGACCTTGTCGGGATCGCCTACGAGGTGAAGCAGGTGATCTTCTTCGGCAGCCCCACGGTCCAGATCGTGGGCCCCGCGGAGGCGTGGATCAAGGGCTCGAAGTACGCGCTGATGAGGATCTTTCAGAACGTCCTGAAGAACGCGATCGAGGCCGGTGCGACCCGGGTCGTGACGGAGTTCGCGCTCAAGGGCGACCGGGTGAACGTCTCGGTCTCCGACAACGGTCCCGGCATGGACGAGGACCGCATCCACCGCGTCATGCACGGCGGGTTCACGAGCAAGGAGAACGGGACGGGCCTCGGGCTGAGCATCTGCCGGCACCTCACGGGCGCGCACGGCGGCGAGTTTGGGATCGAATCCAAGGCCGGCGTCGGCACGACGGTGCGCTTCTCGTTTCCCGAGGCAATAAGTACATGACTGATCCATCGAACCCCGATCAGGCATGGGTGACGCCAAAGTGACTGAGGGAACAGAGTGCTCTTGGCCCGCCCGATTCGGAACGTGGGCTGAGCGTGCACCTGATGCCAAGGCCCTCTGCAGGACGGTTCGGGAGGTGCCATGGAGGCTCAGGCCGCCGACGGTCCAAGATGTGGGGAGCGTGATCAAGGAGGCGTACGCCAACCGCACATCCCTGTGGCCAGTCAGCAGGGGCTGCAACTGGGGTTACGGCTCCCACCTGCCGGTGCGAAACGGCTCGGTGATCCTCGACCTAAGCAAACTCGACGCGATTGGCGACCTCGACCGCGCCTCGCTAAGCGTGAGGATAGAGCCGGGCGTTACCCAGGCCTCCCTTTACCAATACCTGTCGAAGAATGCGCCCGACCTCGCCTTTAACGTGACGGGGGCGGGCCTTGAGACCAGCGTGCTCGGCAACGCGCTGGAGCGCGGCATTGGCTACAACGGAGAGAAGGACAGGGACCTGTACGCGTTGGAGGTGCTCCTTCCAGACGGCACCTCGTTCGCTCCAGTGGCGGGCCTTAATCACAAGGCGAGGCCCAGTCCCGCGGGGCTGGCCACCGACTTTCTCTTTTTCCAGAGCAATTTCGGGGTAGTGGTGGGGGCGCGCATCAGGCTTAGGATCCGGCAGCAGGCCGAGGACGCCATCGTCATCCAAGGACCGCTGGATTCGGTGATCCTGACACTGAAGCGGGCCTACGAGCAGCAGCTGATCACAAACCCCACCCATGTCGCCGAACCCGGCAGGGCGCATCGTCTCGGCTACGGTCTCCTCCGGACCTTGTGGCAGCGCAGCCCGACTCCCGAGGAGGTGAGCCTATGCTTTCCGGAGCAGAATTCCTACTCGGGAATTGTGGCGATTTACGGTCGACGAAAGGTGGTGAATGCGGCCTGGCGGGAGATGAAACGTCTCAGCGAAAAGGGGGTCAGCCTTTCCCGCGGCAATACGCGCATGCTGGCCCTTGCGGCGACCTGGCTCGGCAGGATTGGCGCAAGCAACAAGGCGACCCGCATGAGGGCCCTAAGGCCGATCCTCGGACTAACCCTAGGTGAGCCCAGCGACGCAGGGCTAGCCTCCCTCGATGGCTTCGAGGGAGGGAATCCGGACCATGCCGACTGCGGCGCAATCTACGGAAACGCAGTCTCATCGCTTGGACCGGAGAACGCAAAGCGCGCGTGTGCGATCGTGCGCAACCAGTGGAAGGATTCCGCGTTCACCTGGATCTTCGTCGACAACCGATGCATGATCACGGTCTACACCCTGCATTTCTCCGACGCCGAGTCCGGCGCAGCCCACGAGGCCAATCGCTCCATTGTGAGGGACCTCAGGGCCGCGGGCTTCCCGCAGTACCGGCTCGGGGTGGACACCGTTCAGGCCGCCGGTGCTGAAGGGTTGGTTCGCCGCATCAAGAACGCTTTCGATCCGCTGGGCTTGATCGCACCCGGTCATTACGAATCGTGATGAATCGCCGTGTAAAAATCACAGGTTTGGGGCCGGTAACCCCTGCCGGCATCGGCAAGGAGAACTTCTTTGTGGGAATCAACGAACCGAAGAGCCGGGTCAGCGAGGTCATACGATTCGAGAAGAAAGGCGGCCCGTTTGTTGCCGCGCAGATTCTGGGATTTGATCTCGACAATTGGAACCATGGAGCGGGAAACACCAAGAGAATCCCGCGCCAAACGCAGTTTGCCATCGCCGGATGCCTTCTTGCTCTTGCCGATGCAGGGATCCCACTTGAGGCCCTGCAGGATTTGGACCCGGTGGTCGTGAATGGGAGCGCTTTCCCCGACCCGGACCTAACTTATCGAACGGTGGCAGGGGTTGTCACCAAAGGGCCACGGTTTGCCGTTCCAGCTGCGATTGTTGACGCCGGCCCGAGCGCGATCACGGCTTCGTTGGCTAGACTACTGAGGACACGGTGCCGCACCATAGCCATCCAAAGCGCGTGTTGTGCCGGCATGGACGCCGTTGGGCACGGAGCGCAGATGATCGCGAGCGGTCAGGCCGATATCGCCATCTGCTGCGGAACGGATGCCCCCGTTTTCCACCAGCCGATGGTTGAATTCGGGATGATTAAGCTCTCTCCGCGGAATGCTCGGAGCCCTCATGAGATGGGCCGTCCCTTCGACCTTTGGCGCAATTCAGGAGTGCTTGGCGAGGGCGGCTGCGTGGTGATTTTGGAGGCCGAAGACAGCCCTCGGCCAGCCTACGCTTGGATAGAAGGCTACGCCTATAGCAATGACGAAGCAGGCCTTTCAGGTAATGGTTTGGCGGCGACCATCAGGATGGCGCTGGCAAATGCGCGGTGTCAGCCCTCCCGCGTGGATTTGATAAACGCATGGGGTCCGGGACATACCGAGATCGATGCCGTAGAGGCTGATTGCCTATGCAAGTTCTTTGGCGAACGAGTGAGCACCATACCGGCCGTTTCGATCAAAGGAGCTATTGGCAATCCCTTGGCTGCGGCGGGAAGCATCCAGATTGCCAGCGCCGCGCTTTCGCTAAGGACAGGGCGAGTGCCGCCGACCGTCAACTGGGAGACTCCCGACCCTGAATGCCCGTTAAACCTCAGCGGAAGCGCTCGTGACGTGGGCTGCTCGGTCGCGCTAGTGAATGCCCATGGCCTTGGTGGCACCAACGCTTCGATGGTGCTCTACCGCGAATGAACCCGTCTAACGTCATTGCGTTCGTGGCCAGCCTAGGGGTGGGGTGCGGGATCCTCTATGCAAATCCTAAGCGGGCGATAAATAGGGCGTTTTTCCTGGCATCATTGGTGGTGACCTCATGGCTCCTTAGCCTCACCTGGCTCACGGATCCAGCCACTCCCAATCCCGTGCTTTGGCTACGGATCGCCGGCGCGATTGGATCATTCATACCCTTCATGCTCTGGATCATTAAGGACTGCGCGAAGGGAGCTGATTTTGGTTGGGCGCAACTGCGGCGCGGATGGGCTTGGCTGGTCATAGCTGTGCTGATGGTTGCACTCTGTTTCTCATCGTCGTTCATCCCCGCGGAGTCTACTCGCGAGCATCACCTTAGGGGCTACGGTTGGAGCGTCTTTGCCATCGTAAACAGCGCTGCCTACCTGCTGCTCCTGATACAGGCCATTATCGACCTTCGATCCTGCGAAGGAATCCAAAAGATCGAGATGCAGACGCTGCTCTTCGGCGGCACGGCCGCCGGAATTGTAGCGATAGGGCTAACGACGCTCGGCCCAATCTTTGCCGTCACAACGCTATCGAGCCTGCTCCCCATGGTCATCACGGCCTTTTATGCGTTTACCGCATGGGCGATCACAACCCAGAAGGTCTTGGATTCGCGGCACCTTTTTCGCACGGGGCTGCGAATAGGGCTATCGATTGGTGCCATTTCCGGAATCATTGTGTTTGCATTGGAAATAAAGGCAGACCTTCTGCCGAGGGCCGTCGTGGTGATACTTTGCGCCACGGTAATCACGCTGGTTTTTGACCAGTTTAACCTAAGAATAGTTAAGGCCACGCTTTTGGGGGGCGACAGGAAGGGCGACGGGGTGCGACGCACCATCCAGGCTGCGGGCAGGGACGAGTTCGACCGCGACATTCTTGTGAGAAAATTCGGCGAAATCCTGGGGGCTTGGGCACGATCCGAGAGCGCCTCATTCCTCCAGTTGACAAAGGATAACTACGCAGAAGGCGAAATGAAGCTTCCTCTCACAAGCCAGGGATGCAAGGAGTTGCTATCTGCAACTTGGGTGACACCCGAGAGCCTGCTCCGTAAGAGGGAGGCGGGGGGGCGCAGCGAGCTGGCCGCGTTCATGAAGGAGTTCAGACTGGGCGTCTTGGTGAGCGCACCGAACGACGCCGGCCGCGCACCGTTCATTTTGGCTTTAAGGGTGAGGCGAGACCGCAGCCCCTTCACCTGGTCGGAGATCAAGCTCTTGCAGGAGTGTGCGACCCTAATTGAGAACACGCTTTCCCGAATTAGCCTTACCCAGCAGGCGCGCGAATTTGAGCAGCTGCGTACGGCTGGCCTGTTGGGGGCGAGCCTGGCCCACGAGATACGTAACCCGCTGGTAACCCTTAAGACGATCGCCCAGTCCGCAAAGGCGCGCTACAACGATCCCGAATTCCGGAGGCTCCTGATAGAGCTCGTGCCGGCAGAGATCGAGAGGATCGAGGGCCTTGTGAGCGGGCTGATGGACCTGGGACGCCCGCAGTACCCGCATTTCGAGAACATAGGCCTAAATGAGGTTGTCGAAACCAGCGTGAAACTGGTGCGGCCCAAGGCGCAGGACGAGTCCGTGGTCCTAACCTGCGAACTGGCGGCCTCACCCGACGCGATCAACGCGGACAGGGCCTCGATACGCCAGATCATCCTCAACCTGGTCATGAACGCCATACAGGCTGTGACGGAGACCGAGGGCCGTCGCGAGGTCTGGGTTCGTACGTCGTGCGTCGCCGATTCCCTTGTCTTGGAGGTTTCTGACAACGGCCCGGGGATGCCCGAGGACATGCGGGACCGGCTATTTCAGCCCTTTACGACCAGCAACAAAACCAGTGGTATCGGTCTGGGACTAGCTATCACTGCGGATCTTGTAAAACTCCACCATGGCCAAATAATATTGGTAGAGGGCCATGGCGTAGGCACAACGTTTCGGGTAACCCTTCCATGTCAGCAACCTTCATTCTAACGACCCAGGACCTGGAGCTCGCAGCCGAATGGGCCCGCCAGCTGCCGGAGCCCCCTCTTGCGATTGCCGGCGGGGACGTGCTGTCGCGAGAACTGCTCAGGCCGGGGGCGCGGGTCTGGATCCGGGATGTCCGCGACGCAGAGGGGCATTTCCCGGCTCATCCTGACACGGTGTTGATTACTGTGGGGGAACCCAGGAGCCTGCCCTTCGAGGAGGAGAAGGCCAACCGCGCAACGACTTACTGCCTCTCGTACGAGGAGAGCCGCACGCAGCTTCGGCGACTTGCCCCGCTCGCGGCGGAACTGGCGCAGAACAGGGCGGTCGTGACCGTGCTGCAGGATCGATCCAAGCGGGTGGACCAAGCGACGACCGATCCGTTTGAATCGGTGAGGCGCGGGGGGGACGACCTGGAATTTCTGGCGGCGGCCATCGACCATCTCGACGACAGGGTCCGCATCATCGATGAATTTCGCAGGGGTGTCCGCTCCCGGATTCGTTCCTCTAAGGTCGCCGTCTTCCTGCGCGAGGGTAAGCGTTACGTCGCCGAGACTGAAGGGTGGGAGTGCTCCCAAGGGCACGATCTTGTGCGCTGGCTCCAGGAGCATGCGGCCATCGTGGACCCGTCGACCCTGGACAGCGTCGAGAATGCGGCCACCGAAGCTGCGATCCGCCAAAAGCTTGGAGAATGGAATTCCCGGCTCCTCGTTCCGCTCGAGGTCCACGGCTCGCTGGAGGGATGGGTTGTGTTCGGGCCCAGGGCGGACGGAAGGTCCTATTCCGGGGCGGACAGGGACGACGCGCTAATGATGGTCAGGCTCTTCTCGCGACTCCTGGGACAGCACCGTATGCTTCAGAAGGCCATGGTCGTGCAGAGGAATGTCTCCTTGCTCCAGAAATTTGGCCCGAAGTTCTGCGTGATCGGGGCCTCGGGAAAGACGGAGGAGACGCTTCCGGTCGAGGCGCGCGAGATGGCGGCCATCGCGCTGCGCGAGGGCAAGCGTATCGAGCGCGAATACGGAACGATACGCGTTGCAGCGGGACCTATCCCGGGGGCGGGCGGGTGCTGGGTCTGGTGGGACGAGTCGGCGATGACGGCTGAGTCGACGGCACAGAAGAGGGAGGCCGAGCGCCACCAGATCTTAAACGACCTGGGGATCATGATCTCACATGAACTCGCAAACGCCATGTTCTCGGTGAGCACCTATTTCCAGCACCTGAAGCGCCAGCGGGCCCCCGAGGACGCCGTCCATCCCCTCATTGAGCGTGTGGGCAAGGACATGGAGCGAATGAAGGCGATGCCCCATTTGCTGAGCACGCTCTACGAGATGTCGAAGCTGCCCACGAGCCCGGTGGACATGAAGCGGGTGGTGCAGTACGTGGCTAAGGAGTCGGGGGGCACTGCCAACACGCCCGAGAACGGACCCGTCATCTGGGGGCACGAGAAGAACCTGCAGGATGCTCTCCTTTGGCTCTGCCGCGAGATTCTTGAGACAAAGGACACGATGGAACCGGTCACGCGGGAGGCCAAGATCGCCATCTCGCTGCAGCAGAGGCGCCGGGGCGACGAATCGATATGCCTGGTGACTATTTCCTATCCTGGGCTTAGGATGGACCAAATCAAGGTGGGGGAGGCTACGACGACGGAGGAATACCCCACGGTTCCGGTCTATCTCGCACGCGAGGTGATCCGCTTCCACTTTGGCACGATTCACGTGGGGCAGGGGCTCGATGGTCCGGAGCTGATGATTGCGCTTAAATCCAGGCGCGTGAATGCGATTGCCGAGGTCAACACCCCCGCAAAGAAGCTGGGCGAATCGGACTTGGCCTCCCCATTTGGGCCCGTGGGCGGCGTATCGCCGGCCGGCCCAGAGGAATTCCCGGCGTCGGCATGAGCGGCGAGTCTGACGGTTGGAACGAGTCCGTTTGCAAATGGGCGCAGTCCAGACCGGACATCCGCGCCCTGATACAGATTGGGTCGAGGGTGCAGGCCGGGGCGCGGGTCGACGCATGGTCTGACTACGACTACCACCTTGTCACGTCGAGACCGGCGCTCTACCGGGATGGCTCCTTCACCCGCGAAATCGGCAAATGCTGGGTCTCGGGAACGCAGATTGCCTTCGGAAACGCCGTGAAGGTGACCGCGATCTATGAAGGGGCCCTAGAGGCAGACTTTGTCGTCCTTAGCAGCATGGACATGCGGATCGTGTTGGCTGCGATGAGGTGGCCCTCCACGGCCCGGTTCTGGCCCAGAGTGCTCCGGGCCGGGGTCGAGAGCTTCAGCATCGTAGCGGCGCCGGGCTGGCGGGTGATCAAGGGCGGGCAAAAGTGGGAGCGCCGGTATTCGCGGGTGCGACCGCAGCGGTCGGTGCTCACGCAGGCGCAGCACGGAGAGCTCTGCGGCGAATTCTGGACGCAGCTGGTATGGGCGGCAAAAAAGGCTCAGCGTGGGGAACTCCGGGCGAGCCAGCGCGCGCTGCATGTCCACCTGGTTGAAAACACCCTGAGGATGCTCCAGGAGCAGGCGCTCCTTGAGGGACGAAAGGCCCACCCGCTCGGACGCCGGGCCGAGGGCTGGCTGACGGCCGAGCAGCTGGCTGGAACCGAGATCGAATCGGTCCCGAGCGCCCCAGACCTGCTAGCCGCGCTCGATAGGATCGCGGGGACTTTCGCCTCCTCCTCAGCCGCGGTGGCTGCCATCCGCGGATGGAAAGCTCCGAGGCCAGACGAGGTGCTCGCCTGGCTCAGCTCGATTGGAAAAGCTCGGCAATGATGTCCTCCAGCGGGACATCCTCGATCGTGATGTCCGCGACAGGTCCGGTCGCGAGCACCTCCTGGGCGACGGCGACGATATCCTCGCTCGCCACACGCAGCGTGAAGGTCCCGTCATCCTCGCGCCTTGTCTCGCCAAACCCGGAGCGCCATGACTCCGGGAAGGCCGTGTCCTTGGGGATAAAGCGCACGATCTTCTTCTTGCTCCCGGAACCCGACTCCAGCCGGTCGAGCGCCCCGTCATAGATCTTCCTGCCCTTGTGGATGACGATCACGCGCTCGCAGAGCTCCTTGATGTCGGCCATGTAGTGGCTCGTGAGGATGATGGTCACCTTGTACCTGCGGTTGTAGTCGCGCAGGAAGAGGCGGACCGCCCTCTGGGACACGATGTCGAGGCCGATCGTGGGCTCGTCCAGGAACAGGACCCTCGGGCGGTGGATCAGCGCCGCGATCAGCTCCATCTTCATTCGCTCGCCGAGCGACAGCTCGCGGACCATGACGTTGAGCTTGTCGCGGATCCCGAGGAGCTCGACCAGCTCATCGAGGGTCTTCCGGTAGTCCTCGTCCCTGAGGCCATAGATGGCCTTCAGGAGCGTGAACGACTCGATGGCGGGCAGGTCCCACCAGAGCTGGTTCTTCTGCCCGAGGACGAGGGCGAAGATCCTGCGGTACGCGTTCTCCCTGCGCGTGGGGTCGAAGCCCGCGACCCGCGCGGTTCCCGACGTCGGGAAGATGAGGCCAGAGAGCATCTTGAGCGTGGTCGTCTTGCCGGCCCCGTTCGGTCCCAGGAAGCCCACGAACTCGCCCTCGGCGATCGAGAAGGTCACGTCCTTTGCCGCGGCGGTTTCGTCGTACTGCCGGCTGAAGAGCCCCTTCACGCCGCCCCAGAACCCCGGCTGCTTCTTGTAGGTTCGGAAGATCCTGGTGAGGTTCTGGACTTCGATCACGTTACCCATGACGAAAGCACAAAACCGCGTTCAGATCGAACCCAGCTTCGAGAAATCAAGCACCGTATGGCTGATGAATCCCGCCTCGAGCGCCGCGCGGTCGGTGAGCGGCGCCTCGGGCGAGGTGTCCCTGCCGATCTTGAACACGAAGCTGTGGGTGCCGTCCGCGGCCTGGGGGCTGAAGAGGCCGGGAAACATCACCCGGGCGGGCACGGTGCGGCGCACCTCGGACTCCGCGGTGCACGGGAACGGGAAGTTCAGGTTGTGGACGATGAAGCTCAAGGGCGGGGTGCGGGCGGCCAGGGCCGCGGCGATCCGGGCGCCGTGCTTTGCCGAGGCCCTGAGGAGGGCGAGCAGCTCCGGCGTGGGGCGGCCCCCGCCGGCCTTGAGCTCGTCGTACATCGCCACCGAAAGACTCTGCGAGAGGGCCACGGCGGGAAGCCCGTGGAGCGCGCCCTCGCTCGCCCCGGCGACCGTCCCGCTGCCCAGGATGAAGCCGAGCCCGGCGTTCAGGCCGATGTTGATGCCGCTTAAGACCGCCTCCGGCTTCATGGGAAGCAGGTGGTCGAGCGCGATGTTGACGCTGTCGCTCGGCGTGCCGTCCACGACCCACGTCGGGCAGCCGAGGCCCCAGTCGGCCTTCGTGGAATGCACCGGGCGGTGGCGGGATTTTGAGGCCCCGGTCCAGCTCTGCTCGACCTTCGGGGCCGCGACGAAGACCTCGTGGCCCGCGGCGACAAGCTCGCGGGCCAGTTCGTGGAGAAAGACGGACTCGATTCCGTCGTCGTTCGTTACTAGCAGCCTCACCCGTCAGGATTGGGCGGGCTCCGATGCGGGGGTGCCTTCGCCCTGCTTCTGGGCCTCCATCTCCTTCATGGCGGCCTTGCGGGACAGGCGGACCTTGCCGGAGCGCTCGTCGACGCCGATGCACTTGACCCAGATCATCTCGCCCATCTTCACGACGTCCTCGGTGCGGCGCACACGGAAGTCGGCGAGCTCCGAGATGTGCACAAGCCCCTCCTTGCCGGGGGTGCACTCGACAAAGCAGCCGAAGTCCTTGATGCCGGTGACGCGTCCGTTGTAGAGCTTGCCGATCTCGATCGGGGCGCCGCCGCCCCCTCCGCCGGGGCCGCCGGCCCCGCCGCAGAGGCCGTCGATCTCCTGGATCGCGCGGGCCATGGCCTCGCTGTTGTTGGAATAGATGAAGACCTTGCCCGAGTCGTCCTCGGCGATGTCGATCTGGGCGCCGGTCGTCTCGGTGATGCGGCGGATGGTCTTGCCGCCCGGCCCGATGAGGAGCCCGATCTTCTCGGGGTCGATCTGGATCGTCTGGATGCGCGGGGCGTACTTGCTCAAGTCCGCGCGCGGGGCGGGCATGACGGCCAGCATCTTTCGCAGGATCTCGATCCGGGCCTCGCGCGCCTGGTGGATCGCGACCTTCGCGATCTCGATCGGCAGGCCGTTGATCTTGAGGTCGAGCTGGAAGCCCGTGATCCCCTTGGTCGTCCCCGCGAGCTTGAAGTCCATGTCGCCGAAGTGGTCCTCCTCGCCCATGATGTCGGTGATCGTGACCCACTTCGCGATGGAGCCGTCCGGCGCGTTGTCGGTCATCAGGCCGCAGGAGATCCCCGCGACCGGGGCGATGATCGGGACGCCGGCGTCCATGAGGGAGAGGCACCCGCCGCAGATGGAAGCCATCGAGGTCGAGCCGTTGGAGGCCATGATCTCGGACACCACGCGTATCGAGTAGGGGAATGCGTCTTCCGGGGGGAGGACCGGCACGAGCGAGCGCTCGGCGAGCGCGCCATGGCCGACCTCGCGGCGGCCCGGGGCGCCGAAGCGGCCCGTCTCCCCGACCGAGAACGGCGGGAAGTTGTAGTGGAGCATGAAGCTCTTGGAGGTGGCCCCGCCGGTGAGGCCGTCCATGTCCTGGGCCTCCTTAGTTGGCCCGAGGGTCGTGATGACGAGGGCCTGGGTGTCGCCGCGCTCAAAGAGCGCGCTGCCGTGGACCATGGGGAGGACGCCCACCTCGCAGCTGATCTGCCGGAGGGTCTTCGCGTCGCGTCCGTCGGCGCGGACGCCGCGCTCGAGCACCGTCTTGCGGTACGCCTTGTACTGAAGGTCCTCGAAGACGACGTTCAAGTCCACGTCCGTGAACTTGCCCTCGCCGAGCTCGGCGACGAGCGCGGCCTTGGTCGCGTCCTTGATCGCCTTCATGTTGGCGGTGCGGACGGCCTTCTCCTTGCCGAAGATGGCGTCCGGAATCTTCGGGCCCGCCACGCGCTCGATGATCGCGCGCGCCTCGGCCGTGGCGCCGACTAGCGGGAACGCGGCCTTGGGCTTGCCCGCGACGGCCACCAGGTCCCGGATGGCCTTGATGATGGGCTGGATCGCCTGGTGCGCGAATTCGAGGGCCTCGATGAAGCGGTCCTCGGGCAATTGGTCCGCGCTGCCCTCGATCATCAGCATGTCCTTCTCGTTGCCCACGTAGATCAGGTCGAGGGACGACGAGAACATCTGCTCGATCGTGGGGTTGGCGACGAACTGGCCGTCGATCAGGCCGATGCGCGACGCGGCGATCGGGCCGTTCCACGGGATGTCGGAGATCGCCAGCGCGGCGCTGGCGCCGTTCACCATCGCGATGTCGGACTCGTTCTTCTGGTCGGCCGAGAGCAGGATGCCGATCACCTGGACCTCGTTGAGAAAGCCCTCGGGGAAGAGCGGACGGCAGGGGCGGTCGCATAGGCGCGACGTCAGGATCTCCTTCTCGGTCGGGCGGCCCTCGCGCTTGAAATAACCGCCGGGGAAGCGACCCGCGGCGTGGTACTTCTCACGGTAGTCGACGGTGAGCGGGAACCAGTCCTGCCCGGGCTTGGTGGTCGACGCCACGGTCGCGGCGACGAAGACGTTGGTTTCGCCGACGGTGACGTTGACGGCTCCGTTGGCCAGCTTGCCGATTGAGCCGGTGGAGAACTTGATCCCGTATTCCGGGACGGTGATGATGTGTTTCTGATTCATGTCTTGGGTTTCTTTTTCTTAAGGGTCCTGTCCCGGTGCATGGAGTGCGGAGCGGGACGTTGGGGGAGGGGAAGGCCGCACGGCGCGCGGGCCGTTCGGGCTTTCGTCGGTCTCGCTACAAGACCCGAGAGATTTCCGTTTGGCGCCCCTGCTGCCTGGGGCCTGCCAAGGCGGCAAACGGAAATGTCCCGGTATTGTTTCGAGTGCCTTAACGACAACAGGCGACCCGCGGATCGGGTCGCCTGTTAGGCGAAAGCGTTATTTGCGCAGATTCAGCTTCTGCAGCAGCTCATTGTATTTGGGCAGGTTGTGTTGCTTCAGGTAGTCGAGCAGCTTGCGGCGGCGGCTCGCCATTTGCAGCAGCCCGCGGCGGGAGTGGAAGTCCTTCCTGTGTGTCCGCAGGTGCTCGGTCAGGTGGTTGATGCGCGCGGTAAGGAGGGCGATTTGCACCTCGCTCGAACCGGTGTCCTTGTCGTGTATCTTATACTCTGCGATGATCTCTGGCTTGGCAGCTGTAGGCATTGTTATGTAGTTGAGTTGCATGACTATAGAGAGCCCTTTCAGGCCCCGTGCCGCCCGCACCGCCAAGGGGAGCCCTCGGCTTAGCCGGCGTCACCGTTCCAGCCCGGCGGAATACCGGGCCAGTCATGGCAGGCCCCCCAACTGTCGGGAACCCACTGACGCAAGGGGATAACTTCAAAAACCGGCGCCGAAGGCGCAAGGCCAAAATTCGGGGCGCGCCCCCTTCAGCCCTGGGAGAGGTGGAGCTGCTTGATCGAACCGCAGCCCGGCACCCTGCGGATCCGGTCGATGATCTCGGTCCGGTTCATGAAGAGCTCGTTGCGGACGACGGCATGGGAGGCGTGGACGATCAGCCGGCCCCTCTCGTCGATGCGCACCGCGTGGGAATAGGAGGCGTTCGCCGTGCCCACGATCTCGGGCCACTTGTCGCGCAGCTCCTGCTCGGCGGTCGGCCTGCCGATCCCGTGCTTGGCCCTGAGCGAATCCACCAGCTCGACGAAGTCGCGCGAGGGCCGCCTGCGGGTGCCCCTCGGGTCCTCGGACGGCACCCGGCGCAGCGACGCGATCAGCTCCTCGGCCGCCCTGCTGAATCTGTGGGGCTCGTCCGGCATGGGTCGGCCCTAGGATGGGCGGCAGAGCGTGGCCTTCAAGGCGGCAAAGACCTCGTCGACCGATAGCCGGCGCACGCAATAGGTGCGGTAGGAGTCGCCCGGCACGCAGACCCCCGGCTCGACGCACGCGGTGCAGGGCATGCTCGGGATCAGCTGCGTGTGCCCGTCCCCGTGGGGCCGGAAGAGGACGGGGTTCTGCGAGCCGTAGAGTGCGACCACCCGCGTGCCGACTGCTGCGGCGACATGCATCGGTCCGCTGTCGTGGCAGAGGAGCGCGGTGCACGCGCGCGCGAGCGCCGCGAAGCGCGGCAGGCTCGGGGGATCGTCGATCGAAAGCAGGTGGGTCTTGGCCCTGCGGCGGATGTCGGCCACGAGCGGGCGCTCGGCCGGGCCCCCGACCAGCACGGTCTGGACGCCGAGTTCGTCCTGCACCCGGTCGCAGACGGCCGCGAAGCGCTCGGCGGGCCAGATCCTGAAGGGGCTCCGGCTGCCCGGGTGGACGAGCAGCGTCCGCCCCTGAGCGCCGACAAAGCGCCTCCATTCAGCGACGTCGGCCTCCCGGGGCACGAGCCTCACCTCGCGGGTCACGACGGGGACTCCCGCCGGCCCCAGCGCCTTCAGGTAGTACTCGCTGATCGGCTGGTGCTCATGCGCGGACGCCGGCTCGTGCGCGATGTCCGAATAGAGCGCCCGAAGCCTCACCGGGTGGGCGCCGTGGTGGAGCGCCACCCGCAAGGGAGCCCCGCAGAGGCGCGCGACGAGGGCCGTCTTCTCCGTGTTGTCGAGGTCGAGCACGTGCGTGAAGCCGGCACGCCGGAGCCGCGCCACAAACCCGGGCCACGCGGAAAGCGCCCCGGGCAGCGTCATCACCAGGTCCACGTCGGGGTTGAGCGCAAGGATCGCCTCGTACGCGGGCTCGACCAGCGCGGCGATCCGTGCCTCTGGCCAGTGGAGCCGCAGGTTGCGGAACAGGGAGCCGAGGAGGACCACGTCGCCCAAGTAGCGGCGCCTGATGACAAGGACCCTCGGGTGCTGCGGCATGGGGCTTTTCCGGGGGCCTTCCCCCTAGGCCGTCTCGGTCCTCTGGCGGTCGTAGAGGGTCTGGTAGAGCCTGTTGCCCGAGTAGAGCTGGGCGTGGTCGCCCGCGGCCACGATGGACCCCTTGTCGAAGACGAGGATGAGCGAGGCGTCGCGTATGGTGCTGAAGCGGTGGGCAATGATGAGGACCGTCTTCCCGACAACCAGCTTGCGCAGGGCGTCCTGGATCATCTGCTCGCTCTGGGAGTCGAGCGCCGAGGTGGCCTCATCGAGGATCAGGATCGGGGCGTTCCTGAGGAACGCCCGGGCGACCGCCAGGCGCTGCTTTTGGCCGCCCGAGAGCCGGGCGCCCCGCTCGCCGACGATGGTGTCGTAGCCCTGCGGGAAGGCCCGGATGAACTCGTCGGCGTGGGCGTTCTGGGCCGCGCGGACGACCTCCTGCGGCGTGGCGTCCAGCCGCCCGAGGAGGAGGTTGTTGTGGACCGTGTCGTTAAAGAGCACGGGGTCCTGGGAGACGAGCGCGATGTTCCTGCGCAGGTCGCAGAGCCTCATCTGGCGCACGTCGATCCCGTCGATCGTCACCCGGCCGCGGTCGACGTCGTAGAACCGCGGCACCAGGTTGGCGAACGTCGTCTTGCCGGCGCCGCTCGGGCCCACGAGCGCGCACACCGTGCCCGAGGGGATCGAGGCCGACACCCCGGTGAGGACCGGCTCCTCCGACTTGTAGGCGAACGTCACGCCCTCGAAGGCGACGTCGCCCCGGACCCGGCCGACCTTTGCGGGGTTCTCGGGGTCGCGGATCGTCACCGGCTCGTTGAACACGACCTCGATACGGTTGAGTGCAGCCTCGCCGCGCTTCAACTCGTTGTTGATCGCACCGAGTTTCTTGATCGGGTCGTAGCTGATGTAGACCGCCGTGATGATGGTGAGGAAGTCCTCGAACTTCACGTGGCCGCGGTAGGCGTAGACGAAGACGATCGCCATGCCGAACGCCGAGAGGATCTCGATCGCCGGCGTGAGGGCCTGGGCGTACTTCGCGACCTTGATCTGGACCCGTATGAGCGCGGAGGTCTCGCCGGCGAACGCCGCGGCCTGGCGCTCCTCGAGGCCGAACGCGCGCACTTCCTTCGCCGCGCCCAGGTTCTCGCTCAGGCTGTTGGTCACGGAGCCCATCTGCGTCTGCATCTGGTAGGCGCGCTTGACGACCCGCTTGCCGACATAGCGGATGGGGAAGACGCACATCGGGATGATCGCGAGGCTGGCGAGCATGAGGCCGACGCCCTCCTGGCGGGCGGTGACATAGACGATGGAGGCGACGGCGAAGAGGAGGGTCGCCGGCTGCTTCATGCCGTCGTTTGCGAGGGTCGTCAGCGTCGTCTGCAGCTGGTTCGTGTCCGCGAGGCCCCGCGAGATGATGTCGCCCGTCGTCTGGCGCTGCAGGAACGCGAGCGGCAGCACCTGGAGCTTGCGGAAGTAGTCGAGCCGGATCGCCTCGAGGATCCGCACCCCGGCGATCTGGATCAGGTAGCTGTTCAGGTAGCCCGCGAGCCCCCTCAGCGTGAAGACGATCGGCAGCCACATGGCCACCGCCAGGATCTGCCACCCGGGCAGCGGCGGAAAGCTCGGGTCGAACACCCGCGGGAAGATGTAGTGCTGCATGAGCGGCAGGCCGAGGCCCGTCGCCGCGCCGTAGACGAGCCCGCAGAGGATCGCCCCCGCGAGGATCCTGGCCACGGGTCTCAGGTAGGTGAAATAGGGCTTGAAGCGGCGGAGCATGGGCGGGGTTCAGTCCTTTGAGGCCCGTACATCCAATGCGTCGCGCAGCCCGTCGCCGAGAAGATTCAGCGAGAGGAGCGTCAGGAAGAAGAGCGCGCCCGGGAAGACCAGCAGCCACCAGAACTCCTCCATCTTCTCCGAGCCGTCCTTGATGAGCACCCCCCACGAGCTCATCGGGGCCTGGACCCCGAGGCCGAGGAAGGAGAGGAACGACTCGAGGAGCATGACGGCCGGGATGGTGAGGCTCGTGTAGACGATCACCGGCCCGAGGACGTTCGGGATCACGTGCCGGAAGATGATCCGCCTGCGGCCAAGCCCGAGCGCACGCGCCGCCTCGATGAACTCCATGCGCTTGATGGACAGCACCTGGCCGCGGACGATACGGGCCATCGTGAGCCATTCGACGGCCCCGATGGCAAAGAAGAGCAGGAAGATGTTCCGGCCGAAGAACACCATCAGCAGGATGACAAAGATCGCGAAGGGCAGGGCGTAGAGGATGTCCACCACCCGCATCATGAACGCGTCCACCTTGCCCCCGGCGTAGCCCGCGACCGCGCCGTAGGTGACGCCGATCGCCAGCGCGACAAAGGTGGCGACCAGCCCGACCATGAGCGAGATCCGCCCGCCGTAGAGCGTGCGGGCGAGGAGGTCCCGGCCAAGGATGTCGGTCCCGAGCCAGTGCTGGCTCGAGGGCGGGACGGCGCCCAGGTCGAGGTTCTGCCCCTCGTAGGACTGGGAGAAGAGCGGGCCGGCGGCGCAGGCGAGCGCCAGGACAAGCAGGAGGATCGCGCCGGCGAACGCCGCCCGGTTTCGCCGGAGCCGGTGCCAGGCGTCGCCCCAGGGGGAGTGTCCGCGCTCGGTGTCGTCGGGCTTCACTCGAACTTGAGCTTGGGGTTGAGCCACACCTGGACGATGTCGACCACGAGGTTCATTCCGATCAGGAACCCCGCGTACAGGACAACGGTTCCCAGGACGAGCGTGTAGTCGCGGTTGAACGCCGAGTTGACGAACTCCCGGCCGATCCCCGGGATCTGGAAGATCGTCTCGATGACGAAGGACCCGGTCACGATCCCCGCGATCGCCGGGCCGAGGAACGACACGACGGGGGCGAGGCCCCCGCGCAGGGCGTGCTTCAGGAGAATCCTCGCCTCGGTCGCGCCCTTGGCCCGGGCGGTCCGGATGAAGTCCTGGCTGAGCACCTCGAGCATACCGCCGCGCGTCAGCCGCGCCACGTAGGCCGCGTAGACGCTTCCAAGCGTCAGGCTCGGCAGGACGCGGTCCACCGGGCCGTACCAGCCCGATGCGTTGAACCAGCCGAAATGGATGGAGAAGACGAGGATCAGCAGCGGGCCCATCACGAACGTGGGGATGCAGATGCCGACCATGGAGGCCGACGAGCAGAGGTAGTCCACCCACGTGTTGCGCTTCACCGCGGCAAGGAGCCCCAGGGGGAGCCCTGCGCAGAGGGCCACGCCGAGCGACCATAGGCCGAGCTCGACCGAGACCGGGAGCTTCTCCGCGATGATCTCGTTCACCGTGCGGGTGGGGTACTTGAAGGAGGGGCCCAGGTCCCCGCGCAGGATGCTCCCGCAGTAGTCGAGGTACTGGCGGTAGAGGGGCTTGTTCAGGCCGTAGTGCGCCTCGAGGTTCCTCATGATCTCCGGGGTCACCGCCCGCTCGGCGGTGAACGGGCCCCCGGGCACGAAGCGCAGCATGAAGAAGGTTGCCGTGACGATCACCCAGACGACGGGTATGGTCTGGAGGAGGCGCTGTGCGACGAAGCGGATCATCTCTCGGTCGGGCCCGCGGGCGCTGCGTCGCCGCCCCGGATGCGTGGGTGGGGCTGCATCGTCAGTTTGGCGCGGCCGCCATCATCTTGTCGCGGCGGTCCTTGAACTCGCAGCCCGCCTTCCACTGGGGCCACGCGTCGCCGTTCGCGAGCCGTAGCCCCATCCGGAAGAGGGCGTCGGCGTCCTGCGCGGCGCCCCGCAGGTCCCACCAGGGCTTAATCTCGTCCGACACCTTGTGGTAGTCGTTGCTCACGTACTGGTCGCGGCGCATCCGCCCGTAGCCCGGGTCCTTCCCGATGATGTCGGTCCCGCTGCTCGTGTAGAAGGCCGGGACCCCGACCCGCGCGAATTCGAAGTGGTCGGAGCGGTAGAAGCTCCCCTTCTCGGGCTGGGTGTCGGGCACCACGACGCGCCCGTCCTGCGCGAGGACCGAGGCGGCCAGGTCGTCGAGCGTCGAGTTGCCGTAGCCGATCACCTCGATGTCGCGGGACGGGCCGGCGGTCTGCATGCCGTCGATGTTGATGTCGGCGAGGGTCTTTGTGAGCGGGTAGAGGGGGTGCCCCCCGTAGTACTCGGAGCCGAGGAGACCCTGCTCCTCGCCCGTGACCACGAGGAAGAGGACGGTGCGCTTGGGCCGCTCGGCCGCGGGGAGCCGGGTGAACGTCCGCGCGATCTCGAGGACCCCCGCGCACCCGGAGGCGTTGTCGAGGGCGCCGTTGTAGATCTGGTCGCCCTTGAGGTGCGGGTTGCGCCCCAGGTGGTCCCAGTGGGCCGTGTAGACGAGGTACTGGGCGCGAAGCGCGGGATCGCATCCCTCGAGCTTGGCGATCACGTTGCGCGAGGCGAGGGGTCGGGTCCTGTTCTGGATCGTGAAGCTCGCCTTCGCACCGAAGTCGACCGGATGGAAGTCCGGGCGAACGGCGGCGGCCTTGAGCGCGTCATAGTCGAAGCCCGCTGCGGCGAAGAGGGTCCTCGCATAGCCGAGCGAGAGCCATCCCTCCACCGAGACCCGGTCCGCGTTCCCGTCGGGGCTCTCGAGCGAGAAGTTCTCGCGGCCCCAGCTTCCCTGCACGACGGCGAAGGGGTAGCCGGCGGGGCCCGTCTCGTGGACGATGAGGCAGGCGGCGGCGCCCTTGGCGGACGCCTCCTCGTACTTGTAGGTCCAGCGGCCGTAGTAGGTCATGGCCTTGCCCTTGAACATGGCCTCGTCGAGCTTCGTCGGGTCCTTGGGGTCTGGGACCGGCGGGTCGCCCACCAGCATGACGACCGTCTTGCCGCGCACGTCGACGCCCTTGAAGTCGTCCCATCCGTATTCCTGGGCGACGACGCCGTAGCCCACGAACACGATGCCGCTGTCCTTGACCTCCACCAGGGGCGCAACGTGGCGCGAAACCGCGACGTAGTCGTTGAGGATGGCCGGGGTCAGGGTCTTCCCCCCGACCTCGAAGGTCGCGCTCGTCGTGGAAAGGATGCCGACCATGGGGACCTTCTGAATGTAGGTCCCGTCGGGATTGCCCGGTGAGAGCCCCATGGCGGTGAGCTCCTGCTGGAGGTATGCGACCGACTTGTCCTCTCCGGCGGTGCCGGGAGCCCGCCCCTCGAACTCGTCCGACGACAACACCTTGATGTGCTCAAGCATCCGCGCGGCTGCGGCCTCGTATCTGCCCTGCGAAGGGGACTGGGCGGCCGCGGCCGCGCACGCTGCCAGAAAAAGCGCCGGATAGGGTGATTTTCGCATCGCTCCAGTTTTCCGCGCGGGCCCGAAATGGCAATCCCGCCTTGAGCGGGGCGGGCGGGCCGCGCGGCCTCAGGGGGTCGACTTGAAATTGATGTTGAGGCTCGCGCTGGCCCCGAACCGGCGGCCGTCGGGCCCGTCGGCCGCGCGGACGCCAAGCGTGCCGATCATGTGCCAGCGGGGAAGCCGGTGGCGCAGCAGCGGGACGAACGCCTGGGGGGCGAGCGTGAAGACCTGCCGGCCCCCCTTGCTCACGAGCTCGCTCGTCGCGCCGCTTAACGTCAGCGAGCCGACGAACTGCTTCCATTGCCGGCTGACGCCCGCCGAGAAGGTGATCGAGTTCGAGTGGAGCACGTTGGTGCCGAACTGCCCGGGAACGGGCGAGTGGTCGAGGAGGTCGAGGCCGACGGTGGTGTAGGCGACCAGCTTGATCGAGGGGATCAGCGGGCGCGTGTAGGTGACATAGGGATCCGTGTGGCGCCAGCCGTCGGTCAGGTTGCTGGGCGGGCGCCCGAGGGGGCTCGAAAAGTTGAGGCCGACGCTGACGGCCGAGCCCTCCGGGGGCGAGACCGCATGGGCGTACTTGATCCCGAGGTTGTAGCCGGAGACGCCGTAGCGGGTGCTGTCGCTGTCGTTGGCATCGCGCCAGATGAAGCCCTGCGCCCCGGCGTTGAGGTCGATGTTGTCGTTCACCTTGAGCCATCCTCCGCCGTCGAGGCGGAAGTAGTCGCCCTTGAGCGGGTCGCCCACGTGGGGCCGCGCGTAGAACCAGTACGTTCCCCCGGGCGCGAGGAAGGGCAGGTGCTGGTCCACGAGTTCCGGAAGGCGGTTCATGAACCGAAGGAGCCCGTTCGGATCCTGCGCCTGGTCCGTCGGGTCGGTCTGCGCCCGGAGCGAGGGCGAGCAGGTTGCGATGAGCAGCAGCAGGAGCCCGGCTGCGCGGCCCATGGCCGGGCGCGCAGCCGGGACGGGAGGGTGGGGAGGAAGGCCGAAGATTCTCAACGAGGGAGAAGAGCCGCTCCAACGGACACCGGCTCGGGGTTTTGGATTCACTATTTCGGGAGAAAACTGGGTTCGGTCGCGGCTGCTCGCGGGCACGACTTCCTCACCCTGGCTGTCCCCTGCGGGCAAGCACTTTTCGGCATCGGCCGCCACCGGTGATCCTGTGCCCCAATGGTCCGCGAGGCGCAAGGCCCGGCGGACGGTCGGTGCGGCGTCGAAGTTTGACTGGTCCTTTCATGTGGCATTGTGTGGAAGGGTCTCGAAAGGGAAGCTGCGATGCCGATCTACGAATTCTACTGCCCGGACAACAACCGTATCTACCAGTTCTACGCGAAGACGCTCGCGCAGGGGGCGGTCGTTCCGACATGCCCGGACAACCCGAAGTTCCGGATGCGCAAGATCATCTCGCCGTTCGCCGTGGTGGGAAGGGCCGCGAAGGCCGGGGAGTCCCCCGGGTCCCGGCCCGAGTCGGGCGCGGAGTCGGCCGGGGACGCGAGGATGGAGGCCGCGATGGGCGAAATGGAGCGGGAATTCTCGAGCGTCGACGAGAACGACCCGAGGGCCATGGGACGAATGATGCGCCGCATGGCCGAGCTCACGGGCGAGAGGATCGACGGCGAGATGGAGGAGGTCGTGCGCAAGCTCGAGGAGGGAGCCGACCCCGACTCGCTCGAGGAGCAGCTCGGGGAAGGGTCCGGGGACGAGGAAGCTCCCTCAGCCGGCCCCGAGGTTGCAGGGGCGCGGAGCCGGCCGCGGGCCCGGCGGGCCGCGCCGGTGCGCGACCCGAAGCTTTACGACTTCAAATGAGCGACTACCTGCCCGAACTCACGCGCCGGATTGAAGCGGCGAAGGCCGCGGTGCTTGCCGAGACCGGCCTCCTGCACCGCGAGTTCGGCCGGGCCGAGAGCCGATGGAAGGGCGACGGCACCCGGGTCACCGCGGTCGACATTGCCATCTCGGAGAACATCTTCCGGTCGCTGCGCTCGAAGTTCCCCGGGGACCAGATGTTCAGCGAGGAGCTTCCCGAAGGGGAGGGGCCGGTCCCGGTGACGTCCCGGTTCGGCTGGGTGCTCGATCCGATCGACGGCACCAACAACTTCGCGCTGGGCATTCCCTACTGCGCGATCTCGCTGGCGCTCATCGTGCACGGGGAGCCCGTCTACGGCGTCGTCTACGACCTCGGCCGGCGCGTCCTGATGCACGGCGGGCCCGGGTTCGGCATGTTCGACGGCGAGAGGCCGGCCCACGTCTCCGAGGAGAAGCCGAACCCCGACAGCCTGATCGGGTTCCACAGCCCGAACGACAAGGCGTTGGCGCCCGCCGCGAATGCGGTCATCGCGCACTTCAAGATCCGGGGGCTTGGCAGCGCGACGCTCCACCTGGCCTACGTGGCCGCCGGGCTCTTCGGGGGCGCCGTCGACTTCAACCTGAAGATCTGGGACCTCGCCGCGGCCATCCCGCTCTGCAGGGCCGCGGGCGGCGAGGTGATCTTCATGAACGGCGCGCAACTTCCGATGACGGTCTTCGACCTGAACATGAGGAAGATCATCTACGTGGCGGGCTCGCCGGCCATGGCCGCGCGGCTGGCCGGGCTCATCGGCGCGGCCTGATCGGCCCTAAACCTGGTACTGCTTGAGCGGGACCGGGTCTATGACCTTGGCCGCGGGCAGCTTGGCGGCCAGCTGCTCTGCGAACCAGGCGCGCGCGTCCGGGTCGCCGTGGGTGAGCACAATGCTGCGCGCGCCCGTCTGCACCGCGAACTGGAGCAGCTCCTCGCGGTCGGCGTGTCCGCTCAGCTCGAAGCGCTCGACCCGGGCCTTGATCTTCGTCTTCACGTGCGCCGTCTCGAACAGGAACGTTTCGCCGGGCTTCGAGGCGAGGAGCCGCCCCCCCGGGGTCTCCGGGTCGCAGTACCCGACGAAGCCGATCGTGTTGCCCGCGTGGCCGATGAGCCCGGAGGCCAGCGTGTAGCTCGGCGTGCGCTCGACCAGCATGCCGGAGCTTATGATGTAGAGCGCGTTCTGCTTCGGGTCCTCGCCGGGCTTGAGGACCCGCGGCAGCGGCCGGATCTTGAGCTCCTTCACGATGCCGCGGTTGAACTGGATGTGGTGCGTCTTGCGGCAGATCTCGTCGAAGTAGTCGACAAGGTCCATGCCGAGCCCGGACCCGTAGATGGGGCAGTCGACGAGCCGGCGGAACTTGCGCGCGTCGTGGACGATCGAGAGGATCTCCTGCATGCGGCCGAGCGCGAAGACCGGGATGAGGAACGAGCCGCCCTTCTGGATCGTGTCGTTGATCGATGCGACCAGGCGCGCCATCTCCGCCCCGCGGGTCTTCTCGACCTGGCGCCGGGTGGTGCCGCGGGTGGTCTCGGTCACCAGGGTGTCGAAGTGGCCGGACGGGAACTTGGCGCCGGGCAGCGTCCGCTGGTTCTCGAAGAGGACGTCCCCCGTGAAGAAGATCGCCCGGTGCTTGTGACGGATCTCGACGGCGGCGGCCCCCGCGACGTGGCCCGCGTGGTGAAGGATCACCTCGATCTCGTCGCGGCCGCCCCTGAACTTCTTCACGTGCCCGAACGGCACCCCCGTCAGCCGCCGGGCGAGCCGGTCGATCTCCTCGTGGGTAAACAGGGGGTAGTCGGGGATGTTCTCGTCCTCGCGCTGGCGCATCATGACGCTCGCCGAGTTGTGCAGCATCCGCTCGATCAGCATCCGGCTCGACGTGGTCATGATGACCGGGGCGTCCGGGTGCTCCCGCATGGTCAGCGGCAGGCTGCCGATGTGGTCGAGGTGGCAGTGCGTGATGATGATCAGGTCGAGATTCTTGCCCCGGAGCGGGGTGTGGTCGGGGGTCGCCCTGCGCCCCACCTTCTTCGGGTGCAGGCCCGAGTCCACGAGGATGTTGAGGTCGCCCAGCTGCACGAACAGCGAGTTGGCGCCGATGCCGCCGTCGCGGTTCAGGTCGATGAGCTTCATTGGGAGCGGCGGATTTAGGGGGGAGCGCCCCAACTAATCAAGCGCGGGGAGCCGGCGCGCGCGGATTCTGCGCTCACGTCGGGATGATCAGGTCAAAGGGCGCCAGCAGCACGTGGACACGGGCCCCCGTCTCGTCGACCCCGTGAAAGCTGCCCTGGACCCGGGCGTCGCAGCCCGTGATGTGGTGGCTGTTGTACGAGAACTCCTCGCCGGGCGCCAGCCGCGGCGTCTCGCCCACGATCTTGTCGCCCTCGATCACCTGCCGGTTGGCGCCGTAGTCGATCACCCACTTGCGCCCGAGCAGGCTCACGGTCCGGTCTGAGCCGTTGCGGATCGTGATGTAGTAGACGAACGCGTGCGGCTTGTCCTCGGGCAGGCTCGCCCCGCCGTGGTGGTGCACAAGCTTGTCGAGGCGCGCCGTCAGGCCGGGCAGTTCGTGGGAGGGTTCGCAGGGCACGACCATAAGGAGACGCCGCTTCGCTTCGTCCGCAAGCGGCTTTCCGCTTGATGCCGCGGGGCGCGGGGCGCACAAACACCCTTTGACCATGCGAAAACTCGCCCTTCTCTCGGTGAGCGACAAGCGCGGCCTGGCGGAGTTCGCCGCGTCGCTCGTAAAGGACCACGGGTACACGCTCCTCTCGACGGGGGGGACGGCCCGGATGCTCCAGGCCAAGGGCCTGCCCGTCACCGAGGTGGGCCAGCACACGGGGTTTCCCGAGATCATGGAGGGCCGCGTGAAGACGCTCCACCCGAGGATCCACGGCGGCCTCCTGTGCCGGCGCGACAAGCCGGAGCACCTGGCCGAGGCCGAGAAGAACGGGATCGAGCTGATCGACCTGGTCGTCGTCAACCTGTACCCGTTCGAGCAGACGGTCGCAAAGCCCGGCGTCAGCTTCGAGGACGCGATCGAGAACATCGACATCGGGGGGCCGTCGATGCTGCGCAGCGCGGCGAAGAACCACGAGAGCGTGACAGTCGTCTGCGACCCGTCGGACTACGACGGCGTCCTCGCGGCGATGGCGGCCGGGCCGGACGCGCTCCTGGCGCTGCGCCGCAGGCTCGCGCTAAAGGTCTTCCAGCGGACGGCGGCCTACGACGCCGCGATCGGCCGCTATCTTGAACTGCAGGAGGCCGGCCCCGATCTGGACGCGCTCGGCGGCTACCCGCCGGTGCTCAGCCTCTCGTGGAAGAAGGCGCAGGCGCTCCGCTACGGAGAGAACCCCCACCAGAAGGCGGCGCTCTACGGCACCTTCCACGACCACTACAAGCAGCTCCAGGGCAAGGAGCTGAGCTACAACAACATCCTCGACATCACCTCCGCCACCTACCTGATCGGCGAGTTTGAGCGCCCGACGGTGGCGATCCTCAAGCACACCAACCCGTGCGGCCTGGGAAGCGCCGACACCCTGGTCGAGGCCTGGGAGAAGGCTTACGCGACCGACCGGCAGGCCCCCTTTGGCGGGGTCATCATCGTCAACCGCACCCTGGACGGCGCGCTGGCGTCGCGCATCGCCGACATCTTCACCGAGGTCATCATCGCCCCGCGCTTTGACGACGACGCCCTGGCGACGCTCCAGAGGAAGAAGAACCTGCGCCTCATGGTGGCGAGCGGGGGCCTGGGCGCGGATGCGCTCCAGGAGGTCCGCTCCGTCGTCGGGGGCGTGCTGGTCCAGGACCGCGACCGGACCCTCGGCGACCGCGCGTCCTTCAGGGTCGTCACGAAGCGCCAGCCCACCCCCGAGGAGTGGGACTCGATGATGTTCGGCTGGAAGGTGTGCAAGCACGTCAAGTCGAACGCGATCGTCTACTGCCGCGGCGAGCAGACCCTCGGGATCGGCGCCGGCCAGATGGCGCGGGTCGACAGCTCGAGGATCGCCGTGTGGAAGGCCGGGGAGGCGGGGCTCGACCTCAGGGACTCGGTGGTCGTGAGCGAGGCGCTCTTTCCGTTCGCCGACGGGCTTATAGCCGCTGCGCAGGCGGGCGCCACCGCGGCCATCCAGCCCGGCGGTTCGGTGCGCGACGCGGAGGTCATCGCCGCGGCCGACGAGCGCGGCATGGCGATGGTGTTCACGGGGATCCGGCACTTCAGGCACTAAGGCCGCGCGCCGGGACCGTTCGGGATTGGCAGCCAGCGGGGGATAGGCCAACCTCGGCGGATGTTCGACCCCGTTGAAAAGCTGAAGGAATTCATCCGCTGCCCGAGCGTCTCGACCGACCCGAAGTTCAAGGAGGGGATGGTGGGCGCCCAGAACTTCGTCTCGGGGCTCCTCGGGTCCCTGGGTTTCAAGGTCGAGGTGGTGAAGACGGACGTCCACCCGATCGTGCTGGCGAGCCGGGGAGGCGACCCGGCCTGGCCCCACGTCGTGATTTACGGCCATTACGACGTGCAGCCGGCGGACCCCTTGGGCCTCTGGAAGACGAAGCCCTTCGAGCCGACCGTCATCGGGAACCGGATCTACGGCCGCGGGGCCGCCGACAACAAGGGCCCGCTGATGACGAACATCGCGGCCGTGGCGCAGCTCCTCGAGGAGAACCCGGGGCTTCCGCTCCGGATCACGTTCCTGATCGAGGGCGAGGAGGAGATCGGGAGCCCGAGCTTCCCCGCGTTCCTCGCGGCCTACGCGGACCGGCTGAGGCAGGCCGACTTCGTCTACCTCTCCGACACGGCGCTTCCGAACGAGAGCCAGGTCGTCATCACCTGCGGCCTTCGCGGCCTCGGGCTCTTTGACCTGATCGTGACGGGCCCGAAGGGCGACCTGCACTCGGGGCTCCACGGCGGCGTGCTGCGCAACCCGATCCAGGCGCTGGCCGAGATCTGCGCCACCCTCCACACGCCCGATGCGCGGGTCAACGTGCCCGGGTTCTACGACGACGTGCTCGAGGTCGAGCCGTGGGAGCGGGCCGAGCTGGCGAAGCTCGCCGGCGACGGGAAGGCCTACATGGACTTCCTCGGGATCGATGCCTTCTACACGCCGCCGGGCTTCTCGCCCTTCGAGGCCATCCGGTTCCAGCCGACCCTCGAGTTCAACGGAGTCGGCGGCGGTTACCAGGGCGATGGGACGAAGACCGTGATCCCGAGCCGGGCCTTCGCGAAGATCAGCTGCCGGCTGGTGCCCAACCAGGAGCCCGACAAGATCAAGGGGCTGGTGATGGAGGCGATCCGGGCCCGGACGCCCAAGGGCGTCAAGGTGGAGTTCGTCGACCAGCACAAGGGGGACGCCTACGTGGTCGTCCCCCCGGGCCGCCCGAACACCCCGAAGGACCAGTCGCCCGTGCTCGCGCGCGCCTTCAGGGCGACCGAGGCGGCCGTCACGGCGGTCTGGGGGAGGCCGCCGCTCTACCTGCGCGAGGGCGGAAGCGTGCCCATCATCCCGCAGATCAAGAACGCCACGGGGCTCGACTCGGTCATGCTCGGGCTCTTCCTGCCCGAGGACAACCTTCACGCCCCCAACGAGAGCTTCAATCTCGACGTCATGGAGAAAGGCGTCGAGACCGCGAAGCGTATCCTGTCGGGTATTACTTCTTAAGTATCACCAGATCGTCGCGGCGGTCCTTGGCCCTCGTCGCGTCGTCGGCGTTCTTCGTGGCCTCCTCGCTGCCCTTCGAGAGGGTCTCGAGCTTGTCCGCGGGGACGCCGATCGAGGTCAGGTACTTCTTGGCTGCGGACGCGCGGTGGTCGCCCAGGCCGAGGTTGTACTCGGCGGTGCCGCGCCAGTCGCAGTGGCCCTCGAGGAGGAGCCGGTACGTGGGATTCTTGTCGAGGTACTCCTTCGCGGCCTGGAGCTTCGCGCGCTCCTCGGCCTTTACGTTCGAGCGGTCAAAGTCGAAGTAGACGGGCTGCAGGAGCCCGCGGATCGTGTTGGCGTCCTCGATGACGCCGTCGGCGCGCTGCTGGAGCGTGGTGTCCGGGGCCACGGCGACCTCCGACGGCTGCAGGCCCGCACCTCCGCTCTGCGGCCCCAGGGCCGTTGCGCTCGGATCCGGGCGGACCGGCTTTTTCGAGCAGCCGGCGAGGATGACGGCGGCGCTTGCGGCGACGATGAGGAGCGACTTGGAGGCGAGTTTCATGTGGTTGTAAAGATTTGCTATACCGGAAAGGTACATTTTTGGCCAACCTTTTGATCGCCGCAAGAAATTAAGAGGGCGGTTCACCCGCCCCCGGAGTCGTCCGGGGGGCCCGGGCCGAGGGCATGGCGGGTCAGGCTGGCTACGTCGTGGAGGTCTAGCTTGCGCATCAGGTTGGTCCGGTGGCTGTCGACCGTGCGGGCGCTGATCCCCAGCTATGCCGCAATCGCCTTCGTGGTGTTGCCCTCGGCGACGAGCTGCATCAACTCCCGCTCGCGGGCGGTCTGGAAGTCGTGCGAACCGCCCGACTTGGGATGGGCGACGGCGGACCGCAGGACGCCGGCGATCGCGGGCCCGAAGCAGGTGGCGGCCGCCGCGATGGCGGCCACGCCCGTCTTAAGCTCCTTGAGCTCCGTCGTCTTCTCGACGAAGCCGCGCGCGCCGGCCTCCAGCATCTAGCGCACGACGACGGGGTTATCGTGCCCCGAGAACACGGGAACCCTGAGCGCCGGCAGGCGTCGGATCAGCCTGCGCAGCAGATCGATGCCGTTAAGTCCCGGCAGCTTTGCGTCGAGGATGAGCAGGTCGGGCTTGAGTTCGAGGCACATCCGCCGGCCCCCCTGTCCGTCGCCGCACTGGCCCACCAGGTCGTAGGTTCCTTCAAGCGCGAGGATCTCCGCCGAGCATCTCCCGGATGGCCGTCTCGTCCTCCACGATGAGAAGACGCTGCATCGGGGCTCCGGCGGCGGTGGGAAGGTGGTGGGCTGGCTGGGATTCGAACCCAGAACCAATTGCTTAAAAGGCAACTGCTCTACCGTTGAGCTACCAACCCGTGATTTAAATGTATGGAATTGCGCGAGCGCCCTGGCCGTCCGTCCGATCCCTATTAACCCGACCTCCACGCACTTAGCGGACCGTTGATCGGCGCGCGGTTCTGGGCATGACCCTCGCAGCCGCCAACGCTCCTAAAGGCGTGTTGAGAGGCAGGTTGTACGGGTGAACCCCAGCCCGCCGCAAGACCAAATGGACCCGGGCCCCGGGATTGGGCGGGCCTAGCGGCCGGCGGAACGAATCTCGGCGATCATCCGGTCGATCCGGGCAAAGTTCTTCTCGATGGCCGCCAGGTAGGCATTCACGCCCGAGCGCAGCGGGCGCTCGAGGAAGCGGTACACGGATTGGAAGTCGCCCTCTAGCTTCGGCCTGACGAAGTGGTACCAGAACGTGGGCGTGCGGCAGATGAGGTCCTCCGCCGACTTGAAGATGCGCCCGTCGGGGGGCACGTTGGCGAAGTTGTCGGACTCGTTGAATTCAGCGTACAACTCGCCCAGCTTGTCGGGGTAATGGGGATCGGCGAGCTGCCCGACGTAGTCCGCCGTGGCCAGCGAGCAGCCCACGATCTTGCTGGCGGGGTCTCGGAAGCGCAGGCGGCCGACCTCGGAATTCGGCCCGGTGCAGTTGATGGCCGAGAGCACGTTTTCAATCTCGACCTCCGTCGCGCCGACCTCGGGCAGGTAGGACGCGGCGAAGGCGCAGCTCCTGAGGATGTGGCAGAACGTGTATTTGGCGCCCGTTCCCGCGGTGTCGGTCTTCAGCTTGAGGTAGCCGCAGTCGTGGAGCAGCACCCCGGCGATCCCCAGCTCGAAGTCCCTCGGCTTCAGATGCGCATCACTTCCGGAGGCATGCTGGCCCTCCAGGAGAAGCGCCATGCAGGCGGTCGCCATCAGGGTGTGGCGCTGGTTGTGGTACTTCAGGTCGATCGCGGCGTAGGCCGGGGTGCGGCCCTCGAACAGGTCCTCGAAGTCGCGAAACAGCCGCTTGAGCAGCCTGCGGTCGGCCGCCGGATAAAGCTCCCCGAACTTTCCCATCACAAAGTCGGCTACCTCGGGGGGGTTGTCAAAATCGACGGTGGGGAGCATGGGCTGGGCCGATCGGGAGCGTTTAAGGGAGGGCCCTCTTCATTTCGCAAGTTCAATTGTTACAAAGCTACGTCACGCAGGCTATTGGGGGAGGGGACGACGCTCCGCGCCCGGCGGACCGCGCGTGCGGCGGCGGTTCCGGGTCCGCAATTGGTCGAAGGCGTTGACCGTTGCGCAATAGCCCGTTTGATTTGTGGCGCCCTCTCTCTCAATCATTGGGAACAATCCACAAATATGCACGTCAGAGCGTGGAAGACCGAATGTCGACCAAAGCTCATGAAGTGGCCCTTGACCGCGTTCTTGTAGACCGATTCAAGAACGGCGATGCCTCGGCCTTTGACGAGATGGTGTCCCGCTACTGGGACCGCATCTTCTCGATGGTGAACCAACTTCTTCGCAACGCCCAAGATGCAGAAGAGGTTACGCAGGACGCCTTCATTCGCGCCCACCGCGGGCTCGCGAACTTCCGCGGGGAGTCGGCCTTTTCAACCTGGCTCTACCAGATCGCGACCAACCTGGCCCGGAACCGGTACTGGTACTGGTGGCGGCGCAAGCGCGACAAGTCCGTATCTTTCGATGCCCCAATGGGCCCCGATAACACCACCACACTGGCCGAGGTGATCGCGGCCGAGGTCGAGACGCCGGACGACATCGCGGTCACGCGCGAATTCGTCTCGCGCATCGGCAACGGCATGGACCGCCTCGGCGCCAAGCACCGCGAGATTCTCATCTTGCGCAACGTAAAGAACCTATCCTACGAAGAGATCGCCGGAATCCTCGGCATCTCCGTTGGAACCGTAAAAAGCCGGATTGCCCGGGCGCGGGAAAGCCTGCGCTCGAAGCTCGGCGAGGACTTCAAATGAAAGACCGGGAATTCATCGAACTGCTCAACCTCTACGTCGACCGCGAGATCAGCGCGGAGGACGCGCTCAGGCTGGAGCGCGAGGTGGCGACCGACCCCAAGCGCCGGGAGGTCTACGACCAGTACTGCCGGATGCAGAAGGCGTGCTCGATACTCGCCGAGGAGCTGCTCGAATCGGCCGCGGGGCAGGCGAGCCCGAGCGTGGCCACGTTTACTCGCCCGCGCACGTGGGGCTACGGCCCGCTGGTCGCAGGATTGGCGGCGGCGTGCGCCGCGGCGGTGCTCTCCGTGAGGTATTTTGAGAGCGGGCCGGCCGGCGCGCCGGCACCCGCGGCCGCCGCCCATGCAGTCGGTGCGTCCGCGCCGCTTGCAATCGCCGACGCGCAGGTCCCGATGAAGCCCGTGTTCTTCACGCGGCTCGCCCCCGACCCGGCGTCGCCTCGCGCCGAGCGGGCGCTCTTCACCTCCTCGGACGAGCCCGTCCAGGCGGCTCAGCTCAACTGGATCGGCGACATCCACATGGCCCCGGTCTATCCCGTGGGCAACTCCGACTTCCTCTTGAACCCGAGGACCGACCTGAAGTCCTCTGCGATCACCGAGACCCCGGACGCCGCCGACAGCGCGCTGGCAGCCGAGATGGCTGCATTCCGGTTCCAGCGCTAGCCGAGCGCCTTCTTGATCAGGGCCTCGGTGGTTGCCGACGGCCCGAGCGCGAGGGCCGCGTGCCGGACCGCCTCGTCGGCGTCACCGGTCCTGTAGCCCAGGGCCACCAGCGCGGCGACCGCGTCCGCGTGCGGGGAGGCCTCGCCCGGCGCGCCGCCCGCAGCAAGCACCGCCCCGAGCGCGCCGCCCGCAGCGCCGACCCGGCTCTTGAGCTCGATGACGAGCCTCTCGGCCGTCTTCTTGCCGATGCCGGGGCACTTGGAGAGCGTCGCGATGTCGCCCGAGCGTATCGCCCCCTGCAGGAGCGGCAGCGAGAGCCTGCTCATGATCGAGAGGGCGACCTTTGGGCCGATGCCCGTGACGTTCTCGATCATGAGGCGGAAGAAGTCGCGGTCCTCGGGAGTCGCGAACCCATAGAGGGCCTGCGAGTCCTCCCGGTAGATCGCGAGCGTGTGGAGCTTCACGACGCTGCCCTTCGGCGGAAGGCGCTCCGCGGTCGTCACCGGCACGTGGACCTCGTAGCCGAGGCCGCCGACCTCGACGACGGCGCGCACCAAGCCGGATTCGGTCAGGGTGCCCTGGATCGAGGTGATCATCCCGGGGCCTCAGGCAAGGCCGAGCACGTCCTGCATGTCATAGACCCCGGGCTTCTGCCCGGCCACCCACTGGGCGGCCCTCAGGGCCCCGTGCGCAAACACGGCGCGGTCGCTTGCCCGGTGGGTGAGCTCAAGGCGCTCCCCGGAGCCGGCAAAGACGACGGTGTGGTCGCCGACCACGTCGCCGCCGCGCAGCGAGTGCACGCCGACCTCGCCGCGCGCCCGCGGCCCGGCGATTCCCTGGCGCCCGTGGCGCAGGGCGCCCCGCTCGAGCCCGCGGGCCTCGAGGATGATTTCGAGGAGGCGCTCGGCGGTGCCGCTCGGCGCGTCCTTCTTCATCCGATGGTGCATCTCGACGACCTCGGCGTCGAAGTCCTCGCCGAGCGCCTGGGCCGCGCGGCCCGTGAGGGCGAAGAGCAGGTTGACCCCGACCGAGAAGTTCCCGGCCCAGACGCACGGGATTTGCGCCGCGAGCCGGAGCAACTCGGCCTTCTCGCCTGGCGCATGCCCCGTCGTGCCGATCACGACGGGCTTTCCCGCGGCGGCCGCGGCCTCGAGCAACCCCTTCGTCGCCTGGGGGGAGCTGAAGTCCACGAGCACGTCGACCGACCGGGCGGCCGCGGCGACGTCGTCGCCCAGGTCGGTTGCGGCACCGACCGTGATCCCCATCTGCGGGGCGGCGGAGGCGATCGCCTGTCCCATCCGTCCGTGGGCCCCGTTCAGGAGTATGGTGAGCGCCATGGCGGGGCTAGCGGTTGAGACCGGACATCGCCCTGGAGAGCGCCGCCTGGGTTGAGGGGGTGACGGGGCTCAGGGGCAGGCGCACGGCGGCGCTTCCGATCAAGCGGGCGCGGGCGAGCGCGGCCTTGATCGGGGCCGGGCTCGGCTCGATGAAGAGCGCCTTGAAGAGGGGATAGAGCCTGCGGTGGAGCTTCGCCGCGCCCGCGAAGTCGTTCTCGCGGGCGAGCCGGACCATGCGCGAGACCTCCCGGGGCACGAGGTTCGAGGCGACGCTGATGACGCCCTCGGCGCCGCTCGACATGAAGGCCAGCGTGAGGGCGTCGTCGCCGCTCAGCACCGTGATGGCGTCGCCCAGGGCCCGCTTCATCTGGTCCACGCGGTCGACCGATCCTCCCGCCTCCTTGATCCAGCGCACGTGCGCGTAGCGGGACCGCAGGCGCTCGAGAAGCGGGACGCCGATCTCGACTCCGCAGCGCGACGGGATCGAGTACAGGATGACCGGCAGGTCGGTCGCCTCGGCGATCGCGGCATAGTGCCTGAAGAGGCCCTCCTGGCTCGGCTTGTTGTAGTAGGGCGTGACGACCAGGACCGCGTCGGCGCCGGCCTCGTCGGAGAGCCTCGTGTAGTCGAGCGCCTCGGCCGTCGAGTTAGACCCCGTGCCCGCGATCACGGGAACGCGCCCGCGCGCGAACTCGATCGTCGCGCGGATGACGTCCATGTGCTCCTCGGAGGTGAGGGTGGGGGATTCGCCGGTCGTCCCCACCGGGACGATCCCGTCGATCCCGCCCCGGATCTGGTGCTCCACCAGCCTTTTGAGGTCGCCAAAGGATATGTCCTTCCCGCGGAAGGGGGTTGCGAGGGCGGTGATCGCGCCTGTGAGGGTGCGTGGCTTCATGGGGTGGGGACTCTTGGGACCTCGGCAAAGATGCCTTGCCGCGTGAAGCAGGCCAAGCTACAAAATCCAGAGCAACGCTAATCTGCGCATGGAAGCCGTCACCCCCCACACCGAGATATTCAACGACCTGCTGAAGCTTGCGGTTGATAGCAGCGCGAGCGACGTCGTGATCAAGTCGAACAAGCCGGGCTACGTGCGGATTTCGAACCGGCTGAAGCCGGTCGACATGGACCCGATCACGAGCCCGGAGGCCGAGGCGTTCGTAAACGAGCATGTCCCGGAGATCTTCAGGAAGCGCTGGGAGGAGCTGGGGCAGATCGACTTCGCCTACTCGGCGGACGGGATCGGCCGCTTCCGCGTAAACGCGTTCCACCAGCGCGGCCTCGTGAGCCTTGTTTTCCGGCACATCAAGAGCAAGGTCCCGAACTTCGAGGACCTCGGGCTCGAGGCCGAGCCGCTGCTCAAGCTCGCGAACGCGAAGGACGGGATCCTGCTGGTCTGCGGCGCAACCGGCTCGGGCAAGAGCTCCACGATGGCCGCCATGCTCAACTGGATCAACCAGACCATGGACAAGCACATCATTACGATCGAGGACCCGATCGAGTACACGTTCCAGGACGACAAGTCGGTCTTCCAGCAGCGCGAGATCGGCCTCGACGTGCCGACGTTCGAGCTGGCGATCAAGTCGGTGCTGCGCCAGAACCCGGACATCATCCTGATCGGCGAGATGCGCGACAAGGAGACCTTCGAGACCGCGATCGCGGCGGCCGAGACCGGGCACCTCGTGTTCTCCACCATGCACGCGGCCACGGTGGCGCAGTCGCTCACGCGCCTCTTCGAGTTCTTCCCGCCCGATCAGATGGCGCAGGCCCGCAGGCAGATCTCCGGCTCCATCCGCGGGTTCATCTGCCAGAAGCTGATCCCGAGCCTCGAGGGCGGGGGGCGCGTCCCGAGCAACGAGGTGCTCAACACGGACGCGACGATCAGGAACCTCATCCTCGAGGGCCACTTCGAAAAGATCACCACGCTGCTCGAGAGCGGCCTGGACGGGGCCAGCTACTCCTTCAACAAGGACCTCTACCGCCTCATCAAGGCCGGCCGGATCAGCAAGGCGGACGGCGTGCGGTTCTCGCCGAACCCGCAGCAGCTCGAGATGAACCTGAAGGGCATCTTCATCAAGAGCTAGGCGCCGGCCCGAACGAAACCGATGCGCGCGTCGGGAGCCCTGCTGATCGCGATGCTTGCCGCGGCCGCCTGGGCCGGGGACCCGCCCGCGCCGGCCGGCGATTCGATCGCGGACGCGAAGAAGGACCTGGCGACCATCAAGGTGAACGTCGGCCAGCAGGATTCCGGCGCCGCCCTGCCGACGCTGGACATGAAGGACGTGAGCCCCGGCCCGGCCGGCGGCCGCCTGGAGGTTCCCGAGGCGCGGACCCCGGACAAGGAGACCTCGCTCGACCCGGCCAAGAAGAAGGAGGGCACGGGCAACTGGCTGGTCGACGCCATGGACAAGAAGTCCGACCGCTCCGCGGGCTCGAAGGCCAGGGACAAGGACGACCTCCTTAAGGGCGACGCGGACCCCCTGCGGGGCGACAAGGACGCCTCGACTCTCGAGGAGACCCGGGACAAGGCGGGGCCGAGGGAGGAGGCGCAGCCGGTCTACAACCCGCTCGATTCGTTCATGGGGGGCTGGGTGTCGGCGCGGGACCACGACCTGCTGCTCCCGTCGTCGCGGGGCGACGGGCTCCCCTTGGCGGGGCTCGAGCGGGCGCACGCCGACACGCTCCCGGGGCTGGACCTCGGCCAGGGCGGCGCCCCAGGCGAGGGCCTGTTCGCGGCGCCCGAGGGGGCGGCGCCCGGCGACTCGAGGGCGGGATCCAACCCGTACTTCGCGGCGCTCGACCTCTCGTCCGCGCCGCAGGCGAAGGCGTTCTTCAGCCCGGAGGGGCCAGGAAGCAACCCCTTCGGCCTCCCGGACCTCTCAAGCGGCGTCTCCTCGATGGGCGCGGCCGCGAAGCCCGCCGACAGCGAGCACAGCTATGTGCCCGATTTCGCGCTGCCGCCGGATGACGACAAGTATTTCAAGCAGATGAAGCGGTTCTGAGCGTCGGCGGCGATGCTGCGGCGCGGCGCAAGTGCCCCACCGATCTTATTTGGCTTGGATTCCCCGCGTTCGGGGGATTGCCTAGTCGGTTCTCCTATGGCATTGGCATTCCTATTCGCAGGTCAGGGCGCCCAAAAGCTGGGCATGGGCCGGTCGCTCCACGAGCACAGCCCGGCCGCCCGGGCCCTTTATGACGAGGCCGGGCGCGTGCTCGGCTGGGACGTCGCGAAGGTGAGCTTCGAGGGCCCCGAGGCGCAGCTGACCCAGACCGGCGTGTGCCAGCCGGCGCTCTTTGTTCACGGCATGGCGCTCCTCGAGGCCCTGCGGGAGAAGGGGCTCCTGCCCGAGGTCGACATGGCCCTGGGCCTGAGCCTAGGCGAGGTGACCGCGTATGTCGCGGCGGGCGTCGTCGACTTTCCCGCGGGCCTGCGGATCGTCGCCGAGCGCGGGCGCCTCATGCAGAGCGCGTGCGAGAAGAGCGCGGGGACGATGGCGGCCGTCATCGGTGAGCCGCGCGACGCCGTCTCGCTCCTCTGCAGCGAATTCGACGTCGAGGCCGCCAACTTCAACGCGCCCGGGCAGATCACCATCTCCGGTGAGCGGGCGAAGATCGAGGCGGCGGTGGCTGCGGCGAAGGCGCGCGGCATGAAGAAGGTCGTTCCCTTGAACGTGGCGGGCGCCTACCACAGCAGGCTCATGGAGCCGGCGCGGGCGGCGTTCGAGGCGTTCCTCGGGGGCATCCCGTTTTCCGCTCCCCGCTTCCGCGTGTTCACGAACACGACCGGGCGGGCGGTCTCCGACCCCGACGACATCCGGCGGGCGCTCGTGCGCCAGGTCGTCTCGCCGGTCCTTTGGGAGGACTGCATGCGCAGCGCCGTCTCGGCCGGCGCCACGGAGTTCTGGGAGCTCGGGCCGGGCGCCGTCCTCGCGGGACTCGCCCGCCGCACGGACAAGTCGTGGAGCGTGCGCTCGATCTCGGAGTACGCGGACCTGGGTTGCTGATGATGGACGCGCCGCTCACACGGAATTTCTGCATCATCGCGCACGTCGACCACGGCAAGACCACGCTGTCCGACCGGCTGCTGCAGGAGACGCACACGGTGTCGGACCGGATGCTGACGGCGCAGTACCTGGACTCGATGGACCTCGAGAAGGAGCGCGGCATCACGATCAAGTCCCACCCGGTGACCATGACCTACCTGGCCAAGGACGGCCTCAGCTACAAGCTGAACCTCATGGACACGCCCGGCCACGTGGACTTCTCGTACGAGGTCTCCCGGTCCCTCGCCGCGTGCGAGGGGGCCGTCCTCCTGATCGACGCGTCGCAGGGCGTGGAGGCGCAGACGGTCGCGAACGCCCACCTGGCCGTGGCGCAGAGGCTCAAGATAATCCCGGTCATCAACAAGATAGACCTGCCGAGCGCGAACCTGGACCTGTGCCTGAAGCAGATGGAGGACATCCTCGCGATCCCCGCCGAGGAGGCAATTCTTGCCAGCGGCAAGTCCGGCATCGGGGTGGTCGACATCCTGGAGGCCGTGGTCGCGCGCGTGCCGCCGCCCCGGTGGACCGACTACCCGCAGATGAGGACGCTCGTCTTCGACTCGATCTTCGACTCCTACCGGGGGGTCATCGCCCACGTCCGCGTCTTTTCCGGCACCTTGCGCGCGGGCGAGATCATGATGCTGATGAGCACGGGCCAGAAGTCCGACATCAAGGAGGTGGGCGTCTTCACCCCGAAGATGGAGAAGCGCGATTTCCTGTCGCAGGGCGACGTCGGCTACATCGTCTCCAACATCAAGGACCCGTCCGAGATGAAGACCGGAGACACGATCACCCTGGCGGCGAAGCCCGCTTTGGTGATGCTCCCCGGCTACAAGGAGGTCCGCCCGATGGTCTTCTGCGGGCTCTATCCGATCGACAGCAACGACTACGAGAAGCTGAAGGCGGCGCTCGGCAGGCTCCGGCTCAACGACTCCGCGTTCGTCTATTCCCAGGAGAGCTCGGTGGCGCTTGGCTTCGGGTTCCGGTGCGGGTTCCTCGGACTCCTGCACATGGAGATCATCCAGGAGCGCATCCGGCGCGAGCACGACGTGGACATCATCTCGACGTACCCAAGCGTCATCTACAGGGTCTTGAAGCACGGGGGCGTGGTCGTGGAGGTCGACAACCCGATCAACCTGCCCGACCCCGGCGTGATCCTGGAGATCCAGGAGCCGACGCTGCGGGCGTCGATCCACATACCCAACGACTCGATGGGGGACATGCTGGCGCTCGTGATGGAGAAGCGCGGGGTCGTCGAGCACACCCACACGCTCGATTCGACGCGGGTCATGCTCAGCTGCATCCTTCCGCTCAACGAGATCCTGGTGGACTTCAACGACCGGCTGAAGGGCGTGACCCACGGCTACGGCTCGATGGACTACGAGCTTGGCGACTACCGGCCTGCCGACTTGGTGAAGATGGAGATTCTCGTGAACAGCGATCCCGTGGACGCCTTCGCGAGCATTGTCCACAGGGACAAGGCGGAGGCGCGGGGCCGAGACCTCTGCAAGAGGCTCTCCGAGATCATTCCGCCCCAGATGTTCCGCATCGCCATCCAGGCCGCAATAGGTGGCAAGATCATCGCAAGGGAGAGCGTGCGGGAGATGCGCAAGGACGTGACGGCGAAATGCTACGGCGGCGATATTTCCAGAAAGCGCAAGTTGCTTGATAAGCAGAAGGAAGGGAAACAGAAGATGAAATTGATCGGCAAGGTCTCCATCCCGCCGGACACTTTCATCAAGGTGCTTAGGAACAACTGACGCACGGCCTGCCTGCCCACTATCCCATGTTTGGATTCTTTGATTCCCAGGAAAAGAAGATGCGCGACAACGCATCGAACTGGCTCGAGCTGGCCTCGAAGGTCTGGCACTACCGGCGGGACAGGCTCGGGGCGAAGGACGCCGAGGGCCTCACCCGCAAGAGGCAGGAGCTCGAGCGCCTCTACAGGGACCGCGCCGATGCGGCCAAGCTGAAGCTCGGGATCGAGTCGCTCGAGGGCGTCCTCGTCCGGACGGGCGGGGCCATCTACCCCAAGACCTGGCTCGTCGAGTACGTGGAGTTCTTCCTGGTTGCGGCGATCGTGATCCTCGGGATCCGCACTTACTTCGTCCAGCCGTTCAAGATCCCGACCAATTCGATGTGGCCGAGCTACTACGGGATGACCGCGGAGAACTTCCCGCCGGGGTCGGATGCCCCGAACCTCGCCGCGCGGGCCTTCAGGCTCGTCGCCTTCGGCGCGCAGCGCTACGAGGCCGTCGCCCCCCGGGACGGCGAGGTTTCGCTCGCGCTCCTGGTGCGCGGCGACTCGGTCAGCCTCGCCTACACGAAGCGGGCGGGCCGTTCGTGGGGGATCATCCCATCGCGTGTCAAGGAGTACACGTTCTACGTCGACGGGGCCCCCGTGTCGGTGCGCGTCCCGGCCGACTTCAGCGACAACGACTTTGACGAGCTGGTCATCGGCACGTTCTTCAAGGACCGCAAGGCCCTCGAGGCCCAGGTGCGGAGCGCGGAGCAGGCGGGCCGTGTCGAGGAGACGAGCGTGAAGCTCGACGAGGACAGCGACCAGTACTACGTGGCGCTCCGGGTGCCCGTCGGCAGGTCCGTGCGCACCGGGGAACCGGTTGTGCGATTCGACATCCTGACGGGCGACCAGCTGTTCGTCGACCGGGTGAGCTACCACTTCATGAGGCCGCGGGTGGGCCAGGGCTTCGTGTTCAGGACGGACCACATCCCGGACATCGAGAGGGCGTTCGGCGACCAGTACTTCATCAAGCGGCTGATCGGCGTCCCCGGGGACACGGTCGAGATCCGCGAGCCCATGATCTACCGCAACGGCGCCCCGATAGGCGGCTCGAAGGCCTTTGACCTTAATGCGGGGCGGGTGAGCCCCTACCGCGGCTATTTCAACATGACCGCCGATCCGCGGTACGCGCAGAGCCAGCTCTTCAAGGGCGACACGATCACGGTGCCGGCGCGCGGATATCTTGCGCTCGGGGACAACTCCAAGAACAGCTTCGACGGCCGGTTCTGGGGGTTTGTGCCCGAGAAGGACGTGATCGGCCGGCCGCTCTTCATCTATTACCCGTTCACGAGGCGCTGGGGAACGGCGAGGTGAGCGGCGCCCGGCGCCGCGGAGGGGTTTGACACACGGTGCGCACGGCATCTTGTATCGGCTGACCCTGCGGCGGCAGCAACCCGCGCGCCCCGGGGCCCCCCAATAAAGCCATGCCCGCGCTCCACCGAATCCTCGTTGCCTCGGCCCTGCTCGGCCTGTGCGCCTTGCGCGCGGCCGCGGACCCCGCGAGCTTCGACGTCAGGGCCTTCGGGGCCAAGGGGGACGGGATCGCCAACGATGCCGCCGCCATCAACCAGGCGATAGAGGCGGCCGGCAGGGCGGGAGGGGGGACCGTCGAGTTCTTCGCCGGCGCCTACCTTGCAGGCTCGATCCACCTCCGGAGCAACGTGGCGCTCCACCTGGGCCCAGGCTCCTCGATTGTGGCGTCCTCCGCGGACGGGGACTACGATCCGCCGGAGCCGAACGCCTGGGGGGACACCCTGCACTACCAGGACGGCGGCCACAGCCACTGGCACGACAGCCTGATCTGGGGCGAGGACTTGGCCAACGTTTCGATCACCGGCCCGGGCCGGATCTTCGGCAAGGGCCTCTCGCGGGGGTGGGGCGGGGAGAAGGTCGTCCAGAAGGTCGGCAACAAGGCGATCGCGCTCAAGAACTGCCGCAACGTCATCCTGCGCGACTTCACGATTGAGCACGGGGGCTGGTTCGGGATCCTCGCGACCGGCGTCGACAACCTGACGATCGACGGGCTGAAGATCGACACCAACCGGGATGGCATGGACATCGACTGCTGCCACAACGTGAGGGTCTCGAACTGCTCGGTGAATTCCCCCTATGACGACGGCATCTGCCTGAAGAGCTCCTTCGGCCTGGGGCAGTTCCGCTCGACCGAGAACGTGACGATCTCGGACTGCCTGGTGTGCGGCTACGACGAAGGGTCGCTCCTGGACGGGAGCCGCACGCACACCGAGGAGCGGGTCCACGCGCCGACCGGCCGGATCAAGTTCGGCACGGAGTCGAACGGCGGGTTCAGGGCGGTGACGATCACGAACTGCGTCTTCGAGTGCTGCCGCGGGCTGGCCTTGGAGACGGTCGACGGCGCCCTGCTGGAGGATGTCACCGTCTCGAACCTCGCCATGCGCAGGATCTTCAGCTCCCCCATCTTCCTGCGCCTGGGCGCGCGGATGCGCGGACCCGCCGGGACGCCCGTCGGAAGGCTCCACGGCGTGATCATCAGCAACGTGGTCGCCGAGGACGTCGAGGGGGGCCAGGCGATCCTGGTCCTCGGACTGGCGGGCCATCCCGTGGAGGACGTGACCCTCGACAACATCCGGATCGAGTTCGAGGGCGGGGGCACGGCGGCCCAGGCGGCCCGCGCCGTTCCCGAGATGGAGCGCGACTACCCGGAGCCCGGGAGCTTCGGAACCACGCCGTCCTGGGGCCTGTACGCCCGGCACGCCGGCAACCTGGTCGTGCACGACGTCGTCCTCGGCGCGAAGGCGAGGGACCTGAGGCCTTCCGTCACGCTGGACGACGTCCGGGGCGCCGAGTTCGAGCACGCCTCGATGCCCCCGTCGGCGGGGGCGAAGACGTTTGACCTAAGGTCCGTGGAGGAATTCTACGCGCAGTCCTGCCGGGGCGTGCCCGACACCCAGCGCGCCGCGTCCCTGCCGGACGAGCAACTCTAGGAGGAGCGGTCGACCTACGGGTCCTTCTTAGTGCCGCCGCCGCGCGTCAGGTGCACGACGATGGTCAACACGAGGAGGATCAGGAAGATGTAGAAGAGCGTCTGGGCGATCGCGATCGCCCCGCCGGCGACGTTGGTGAAGCCGAGGGCGCCCGCGACGATGGCGAGCACGAGGAACATGAGGATCCAGCGTAGCATGGGTGTGTCTTGGTTGGGGGTGCGGGTTCTGGTTTCGGGAAGTTGGCTGTGAGGCGGCCTCAGCCTCTTAATGCGAGAAAGGCCACCCTGCAGGCCATGGCCCCCACGGAGGCGCCGCGGATCCACCGCCCAATCCTCCCGGGCATGCTCGGGGCGGCGGCGGCAATGCTGCCGATGACCTTGTGGAGCTGGAACCCCGCGGACGCCTCGCGCAGCGCCCGGATCGCCCGCAGCCGGTCAAGCTCGCAGGCGAGCGACAGCCACTGCCGGCGGTCGCCGGGTGAAGGGCCGGCCTGGCGCGTCAGGGGGCTTTCTCGGACAGATAATGGTTCAGGCATGCGCAATCCTCTCGAAGCTGGTAGCGAGTCTCGGAAAGAGGGCGCCAGGCCCTCATGCGGGCGGCCGCCCACCAGGCGAGCGCGCCCGCGCCCGCCAGATAGGCGAACGCGACAAGGCCCAGGATGGCCGCGCGGTCCCCGCGCTCCCAGACAAGGGCTGCAAGGGCGAACGTTCCGGTGACCCCGAAGAGCAGGACGAGGGCGCCGGCGACCCCGGCCACGGCGCCCGTCACCATAAAATGCGCGCGCGCGTCCCTGAGCTCAAGGCCGGCGAGCTCGCCGCGATGCAGCAGCCCCTCCAGTAGTATGCGGGGTGTGGATCCTGGAGCGTCCATGTAAGGGACTGATCGTTCGGGGGAGAAGGGGGACCCTTGCGATCAGCGGCTTGGGCGGGCGAGGGAGCGCGACAGCAGAAAGCCCGCGATCAGGCCAACGCCGACGGCGATGCCGATGCTCGGGTAGGGATTGGCGCGTATGGCGTCGTCAGCGCGTGACGCCTTGCCGCGGGCTGCTGCGGCGAGGTCCTTGAGAGCCGCCTGGCCGTCGGCGAGGACCGCCTTGAGGCGCTCGCGCAAGGCCTGAACCTCGATCGTGGCCGTGTCGCCGACATTATCGAGGGCGTCCTGGGCCTCCCGGATGAGGGCCCGCAGGTCCTCAACGGTCGCTTGGGCATTTCCGTTGGCGCTCGTCTCCGAGTCGGCAGTAGTCGCTCTTGGCTTCATGGGTGTTTGTGGGATGAGACTGTTGCTGAGTTAGTGTGTGTCGCGGATGTTTTGTTACGGAGCCTTGCCAAGAAAGGACCGCGACTGCGGGACCTGGCCCGCGCCCTACGCGCTGCCTTCCCCCATCCCCTGGGTAAGGTACCGAGGAAACTCGGAGGCGCTCCTGAACTGCTCGGAGAACGTCGTTCTCCGAAGCGGCTCCTCGTCGTAGCGGGGAGACTCGCTGCGGTCGCCGGGTGCGGCGGCGCGACACGCCTCGGAGGGCCTCCATGCGCGGGCCGCAAATGCGGCTGCCGGCTGGCTCGGATTGGCGGGGAAGCTGCAACCTTTTATCTCGAATGAGTTCATGGGTAGGTGCCCTAGTGTACACCGGGGGCCGGCGGCCCCATATGGGGTGAAACGAGCACTCCGGGCGCTCCCGCGGCCGCGCTATGCCCGGGCCTGCAGCGCCTCGAGCTCCTCCCACCGCGCGAACGCGACGGCGTGCTCGCGCTCCAGCCCGTCAAGGCGCGCCCTGACGTCGGCCGCGGAGTTCCTCTCCCGATGGTAGAAGGCCGGGTCGGCCAGCCTCGCCGCGAGCTTCGCCATCTCCGTCTCTATCGCCTCGATCCGCGCGGGCAGCTCGGCCACCTCGCGGCGCTCGTTGTTGGTGAGCTTGCGGGCGGGCTTCGCGAGCGCGGCGGTCGCCCGCGCCTCGTCCCTTGCGGGCGCGGCAAGGGCCGCCTTTGCGGCGGCGGCCTTCTCGCGCTCGCGCACCCAGTCGGCGTACCCGCCGACGTAGTCGCCGATGCGGCCGTCGCCTTCGAAGACGAGCGTGCTCGTCACGACGTTGTCCAGGAAGTCGCGGTCGTGGCTGACGATCAGCAGCGTGCCCTCGTACTCGACCAGGAGGTCCTCGAGCAGGTCAAGCGTCTCGGCGTCCAGGTCGTTCGTCGGCTCGTCCATGACGAGGACGTTGGCGGGCTTGGTGAAGAGGCGCGCGAGCAGCAGGCGGTTGCGCTCCCCGCCCGAGAGCACCCGGGCGGGCGTCCGCGCGCGGTCGGGAGTGAAGAGGAAGTCCTGCAGGTAGCTGATCACGTGGCGGGTGCGGCCGCCGACCGTGACGGTCTCGTTGCCGCCGGCGATATTGTCGGCCACGGTCTTGGCATCGTCGATCTGGGCGCGCATTTGGTCAAAATAGACGAACTCGAGCCTCGTCCCGTGCGAGATCGTGCCTTTCGCGGGCGCAAGCTCGCCGAGCAGGAGCTTGATCAGGGTGGACTTGCCCGATCCGTTGGGCCCGATGATCCCGATCTTGTCGCCCCGGATGAGGGTCGTCGTGAAGTCGCGCACCAGGGGCCTGCCGCCGGGGTAGGCGAACGACATGTTCTCGACGTCGATCACCTTGACGCCCGAGCGCTCGGCCTCGGCCAGGCGCAAGTTGACGTTGCCGGTGCGCGCCCGCCTCGCGGCGCGCTCGGCGCGCATCTTCATCAGGGTGTGGATCCGGCCCTGCGCGCGCGAGCGCTGGGCGCGGACCCCCTTGCGGATCCAGGCCTCCTCCTGGGCGAGCTTCTTGTCGAATGCGGCCTGCTGCTTCTCCTCGGCCGCGAGCACCTCCTCCTTGCGGACCAGGTAGGTGTCGTAGTCGCAGGCCCAGCCCGCGAGGCGCCCGCGGTCGAGCTCGACGATGCGCGTGGCGAGCCTGCGCAGGAACGCGCGGTCGTGGGTCACGAAGAGAAGGCTGATCTTCTCGGCGAGCAGGAACTCCTCCAGCCAGAGAATCGAGTCGATGTCCAGGTGGTTGGTCGGCTCGTCGAGGAGGAGGAGGTCCGGCTTTGCGGCAAGGGCCCGGCCGAGGAGGGCACGGCGCTTCAGGCCTCCCGACAGCTCCCCGAATCCCCGGGCGGGGTCGAGCTGGAGGTGCTCGATCAGCTCGTGCACCAGGACGTCGCGCTCCCAGTCCTCCTCGTGCCCCGCCTGGGCCCTCAGGCCCGACGCGACGATCTCCGCGACGCTGCCGGCGAGGTTCGCGGGCACCTCCTGCGTGAGGCGGGCGAACCGGGATCCCGGCTGGCGGAAGACCTCGCCCATGTCCGGCTTGATCTCGCCCGAAATGACCCCCATCAGCGTGGACTTGCCGGCGCCGTTGCGCCCCAGCAGGCAGACCCGCTCGCCCGGATCGACCTGGAGATTGACCCTGTCGAGGACCGGGGGGCCGCCGAAGCAGAGACTGACGTCGAGGAGGCTGAAAAGCGACATGAGCGGACAAACGTGGGCGTTCGCCCGTCCGCGCGCAACCCCTCAGCTTGCGAACGCGCCCCCGGGGCGGCTTCCGGCTCAGGGGCCGTCCGCGGGCTGCTCGCCCAGGGCCGCCCGGACCTGCTCGATCAGCTCGAACACCTCGAAGGGCTTGTTGATCGCAAGCGGCGCGCAAACCCGGCCAAAGCGAAGCTTAGATGGAACCTGAGGTGTTCTGAACAAGCATAATCAGCCTTGGGAAGGGGATGGGTTGAGCGCTGCGAAGAGGGGTGATCGT
>Ga0302320_10000471_pt1 | contig 96064 bp, 72 predicted proteins | sample Bog_T0_3_FD_202130 | JGI IMG/M metagenome (GOLD analysis project Ga0302320, IMG submission 202130) | Peat permafrost microbial communities from Stordalen Mire near Abisko, Sweden - Bog_T0_3 | ecosystem: Environmental > Terrestrial > Soil > Wetlands > Peat | place: Sweden: Abisko, Stordalen Mire... | reverse complement strand
AGCAGCGGCGCAACGTTAAAAGGGACGGTCAACACGGAGGGATCGGCGGGATACGCGTATTTTCAAACGAGCCTGAATGCGAATTTTAGTTCGCCCACGATGGCCTGTAATGATCAGTATGTTCTGAACTGCCCTTGGGTGGGCGCCAGCACCGTTGCTCAGGCCATATCCACGAACGTGTTCGAGTTCGCGTCGAACACAAAGGTCTACTACCGAGCAGCCTTCTACAACACCGGCAACAGCAGCTATCAGTACGGGACAATCCAGAGCTTCAAGACCCTGGCACGATGACAGCTCCGTTACCTAACGCGGATCGTTTGTGGAACAGAGTCCTTGTGGCTACCTCGCAGGAAATAGGAATTTGAGCATGGGAACTACGCGGCGGGCCCAACTGGCTTCGTCGTGGGTACCGCCATGGACGCGCTCGAAGTGGAGGGTTTGGTTGGGGAGCCAGCCGTTGGCTTTAAGGCGGCGGTTGAGCTGCTCGGCGTCCTTGAGTGTGCGATGGCCTTCGCGGTCGCCCACGTCGAGCCAGACGCGGGGGCGCTCCCACACCTGGGGTGCGCGCTCGTTGAGGTAGCCGAGAATGCTCTTGTGATTCCACCAGACGCTGGGTGAGAGCAGGGCGAGGCGGCCGAAGCACTCGGGGTGGCGGAGGCCAATGAAGAGCGTGACCAGGCCGCCGAGGGAGGAGCCGCCGAGGCCGGTGGAATCGCGGTCTTGGCGGATGTGGTACTGGGAGGCAATCCAGGGCATGAGTTCACGGGTGAGCATGAGGCCGTACTCGTCGGCCTGGCCGCCGCCCATCTGCCAGTCGCGCTCGTGGGTGTATTCGGCGAGGCGGCGGTCGCCGGTGTTGTAGATGCCAACGATGACGAGGGGTTCGACTTCGCCGGCTTGAATGGCGGCGTCGGCCTGCTCGCGGACCTCCCAGGTGCGGCCGGGAATGAACGAAGTGCGGCCGTCAAAGAGGTTCTGGCCGTCGTGGAGATAGAGGACAGGGTAGAGGCGTTCAGGCTGCTGCTCGTAACCGGGCGGCAGGTAGACGATGAGGTCGCGATTGTCAGGCAGGTAATGGCTGGGAAAGGCGCGATGAAGCCGGAGGCGCGGGTGAGGCGCTTCGGCGCCGGGCGCATTCGCAGCGGACGCCGGAGCGGCCTGGGCTTCAAAGCCTGATTGTGGATTCCGATTCAATTTCGGCGTTCACCTTGGTGGTTGATTGGGTGGTGGGTGGGAAGCGGCGCGGAAATGGAGATTCCGAAAATCATCAGCCCGAGACTGTAACATTAACAAGAAAACGGCGGTTCTCCAATTGTCAGGCCTTGTTGAAGGCAGGATTCGGGCGAGAGCCGATTCCATCGGAGCGCATTCATTATGGTTCGTGAGTATCACAAATGGCATTCTCCCCGGCTGGGCCGGGAGATGGAACTGCTGGTGTTCGGCCACGGCGGGTTGCCGGTGGTGGTTTTTCCCACGTCGGGCGGGCGGTTTTATGAGTTTGAAGACCGGCAGATGATTGCCGCGCTGGCGGGGAAGATTGACGCGGGGCGGCTGCAGGTTTTCTGCGTGGACTCAGTGGACATGGAGAGCTGGTATAACAGGCAGGTTCCCCCGCGGTGGCGCATCGCGCGGCATGTGCAATATGAGGATTACGTGATCCACGAAGTGGCGCCGTTGATCCGGCAGAAGAACGGCGACGGGCGCCTGGTGTCGCTGGGTTGCAGCTTTGGCGGCTACCATGCGGTGAATATTGCGCTGCGGCACCCGGATGCTTTCACGGGGCTGCTGTCGATGTCGGGGGCGTTTGACCTGACGAATTTCTTGCAGGGCTACTATGACCAGGACTGCTATTTCAACCTGCCGACGCATTATCTGCCGAACCTGGGCGACGCGTGGTTTTTTGAGCGCTACCGTCACAACCGCTACGTGCTGGCGACGGGCTGGGACGACCAGTGCCTGGGGCAGAACCAAAATCTGGACCGGGTGATGAGTTCGAGGGGGATTCCGCACGATTTGTTTATCTGGGACTCGCAGAACTCGCATGATTGGCCGACGTGGGAGCGGATGGTGCGGGAGTATCTTTAGTGCAGGGATCAGGGATCAGGGCATTTTATGCGTCTTGGATAAAAGGGCGGTGCTGGGATGACTGAACTGAATGCTTATGCTCGGTTTCTGGATGGGCGGGCGGCTGAAGCGATTCTGGCTGCGACGCCTGGGGCGCTGCGCGCGGCGGTTGAGAAGATGAGTGCGGAGCAGGCGAGCGCGCCGATGGCGCCGGGGAAGTGGAGCGCGGCAGAGGTGCTTTGCCACGTGGCGGATTGCGAGCTGGTGTTTGCGTTCCGGCTGCGGCAGACGCTGGCGGAGGATGGGCCGACGATTCAGCCGTTTGACCAGGACAAGTGGGCTGCGACGTACAAAGGAGTGGACGCGGGTGAGGCGCTGGCTGCGTTTGCGGCGTTTCGCGCGTGGAATTTGCAGTTGATCAAGGGCGCGCTGCCGGGGGCGGCGAACCGGCCGGTGACTCATCCAGAGCGGGGGACCATGACGTTCCTAACGATTGTGGAGACGATGGCCGGGCACGATCTGAACCATCTGGCGCAGCTGGAGAAGCTGGCGAAATGATAAGCGTCGCTTTCCGGCAGGGTTAGAGTAGAATCACGATTCCCGTGCCCTGAAATACTGTGTGCAGGGTGTTGATTTCTTAAGGAAATCAACACTCTGCTGTGGTGGCCTCGGGGACATCTATCGTGATTCTCCTGTAGTCCTGTGGTTTCCCAGATCTCAGATTCGAGACCTGGAGCGCCGAGCGAATCAGAGGGAACAAAAAACCTGCAAGAGTTCAGACGGCTTCCGTTCTCAGGGTGAGGAAGGCTACGCTCTTGACACTCCGATGGGAACCATTCGGGTCCGGCTGGGGTCAAAGAGAGTAGCATTCCGCATGTTGCTGCCGAGGAGGCTGTATGCATCGCTCATTTGTTGTTGTGTTGCTGTTCGGTTTCTCTTTTGCGCTGGCTGCTCAGACGCCGTCTGTTTCTGCGAACAAGTCACGAACCGGCTCGCCGGCGCCAAAGGCGCAGTTGGCCGCACCGCAGGTGCTGGTGAAGGATCTGCCGGTGCGGAAGGTTGTGCTTTACAAAAACGGCGTGGGGTATTTTGAACACGCGGGGACCATTGTGGGGAATCAGCGAGTGGCGATCGACTTTACTTCGCCGCAGTTGAACGATGTGTTGCAGTCGCTGACGGTGCTGGATGAGGGCGGCGGCCGGATTGCGGCGGTGAACTACAACTCGACCACGCCGCTGGCCGAACAACTGAAGGCGCTTTCGCTGGGCATGACAGACGAGCCTAGTTCCACCGAACTGTTCCAGGCATTGCGGGGCCAGCGGGTTGAGGTTCTGGGTGGGCCGGGCGGCGTGATTACGGGGTGGCTCATGTCGATTGAGACGCGGACAGAGAAGGCTCCCGGCGCGGAAGCGGACGCTCCGCCGAACGCGACGATTGATCAATACTTTTTGACATTGATTGCTTCGTCGGGCGCCGTGCGCGTGATTGAGCTGACGCCTGCGCTGAGCGTGCGGCCGCTGGATGGGAATTTGCAGGGGCAGCTTGATCGCTATCTGGAACTGCTTTCGACCACGCATGCGAATGGGCTGCGGCATTTGACGCTGGACGCGCTAGGGCAGGGACAGCGCGAGCTGCGGGTGAGCTACATCAGCGAGGTTCCGGTTTGGAAGGCGACGTACCGGATGGTTTTTCCGCGGGTGGCGAACGGGACCGCGACGGTGCAGGGATGGGCGGTGGTGGATAACACGGTAGGCGCGGACTGGGACAACGTGCAGTTGTCGCTGGTGGCGGGAGCGCCGCAGAGCTTTATCCAGCCGCTGTCGCAACCGCTTTATACGCGGCGGCCGGAGATTCCGATTTCGACGGAGGCGCAGACTACGCCGCAGACGCATGAGGCGGCGGAAAATAATGAGCTGGTGCCGGTGGCGCCGCCACCTTCGCCGCAGGTAGCGCTGAACGGGAGGAACTTTGGCGGCCTCATGATGGCGCGCAAGAAGGTGATGAGCAATTCCGGAGCAGTGAGGAACGAGATGGCGGGAGCTTCCTCGGAGACGGTTGAAGTGGAGGCCAATGCCACGGATGCGACATCAGGCGGCGTGGGCTCGGGCGGCGGCCTGGGCGGCGGGGTTTACCGGCCTACCGATGCGATGGAGCAGGGCGATGTTTCAACCAATGCGTTCGACGATTTCTTTGAGTATGCGCTGACGCAGCCGGTGACGATTCACAAGAACGAGTCGGCGATGGTGCCGATTTTGCAGCAGGAGCTGCCGACGGAGCACGTGACGCTGTGGAGCGAGAAGGGCGGCGCGCCGCTGCGGGCGGTGTGGCTGGAGAACAAGTCGAAGCTGACGCTGGACTCGGGGAGTTTCTCGATTTTTGAGAGCGGCGAGTTTGCCGGGGAGGGATTGCTGGACCCGATCCATCCGGGGGAGCGGCGCCTTCTTTCCTACGCTGCCGACCAGGCACTGCGGGTGAAGGTGACGGCGCGCGACAACCAGCGCACGCTGCACCACGTGCAGATTCAAAACGGCGTGGTGGTGGAGACGTATATGAACGTGGCGTCGGTGACTTACTCGGCCACGAACTCTGCGGATCTGGATCGTGTAGTGCTGCTGGAGCATGCGCGAGCCAACAACGGATGGTCGCTGGACGGGGATGTGAAGCCCGCCGAGACTGCGCCGAACCTGTATCGTTTTCGCCTGCCGGTTGCGGCGCACGCGACGGCCACGCTGGAGGTGCGCGAGCACGGCCCGGTGAGCACTTCAGTCAGCCTGAACGCCGGCTACAACCAGTCGGTGTATCTGCTGGACCTGGTGAAGCGGGCTCCGGATGCGCTGGAAAAGTTGAGGCCGGTAATCGACGCGCAAAACGCGCTGGCCGACCTGGACCGTCGGATTGGGGAATCGAAGAAGGCAGAGCAGGACGCCTCGGCCGATGAGGCGAGGGACCGTGAGAACCTGACGGCTCTCAAAGGCAACGATGCGGCGAAGCGGTTTGTGGATGAGCTGAATCGTGCCGAGGATTTGTTGCAGTCGACACGCAAGCAGACGGCGGAGCTGGAGCAGCAGAAGAAGGTTGCGACGGAAAAGCTGAACGAGTTGATATCACAGATAAGTTTTGATTGGGATGTGAAAGCGGGGAGGTAGAGCGGGCTTCTTCATGGGCCGGTGGAGGGGGTTGTGGTATCCCAGGTCTCAAGATCGAGACCTGGGGCAACCGGCTGGTGAGCGGGTGAGGCATCCCACCCTTGCAACAAAAAGCGTTGCAAGGATGGGGCGCGGGGCTTTTGTGTCTTGAGCCCACCCATCTGGGTTGGGCGGGCGGGAATCAGGAGGGGCTGACGACCTGGCCGGTCATGGCGTAGACGATGGTGCGTGCGGTTTCGTCTTCATCGGCGCGCGACGAGATCATGAGGTCGTAGAGGTGTGGGTTGCACCAGTTCTTACCGAAGAACTGCTGCAAATACTTAGCGCGCTCGCCATCGACGGTGCGAATCCGCTGCTCGATGTCGACACCTTTTTCAAGCGCATCTTTGAGGCGCAGGATGCGTTCCTTGACCGGAGCGTAGACAAAGACGTGATAGACGTCGGGGCGGTGCTGGAGGACGCACTGGGAGCCGCGGCCGACGATCACGCAGTTGCCTTCGGCATGAGCCTTCTCGATGATCTTTTCAGAGATCTTGACCATCTCTTCGGCATCGAAGACTGAGTTGTCGGCCAGTTCAAGGCCTGCGGCCAGCGCGGCTGAGCGCATGGCCTGCTGATTGAGGCGGCGCAGCCATGAGACCACGTGCTCGTCGTAGTGCTTGACCACGCTTTGGTCCACGTGGGCCGCATAGGCGATGGCATCGATGATGTTGCGATCCAGCAGCTTCCAACCCAGCCATCCGGCAATAGTCTGCGCGATGCGCCCGCCGCCGCTTCCAAACTCCCTGTTCACCGTCAACACACGGTATGCCACGATACCCTCCTCGGTAATATGAAACTCTCTACTTTACTCCTGTCCCATGGTTCGTTCCAACTCGGCCTGGGCGGTGCTCTGCTCGGCCTGGGCCTGGAAGAGCGAAGCCTCTGAGTCGGCCAGGTCAGCCTCGGCCTGCTTGAGGGCAGAGGCATTCACGGTTTTCGCCTCGACCTGGTTGGCGGTGATGCGCCGCATCTCAGCCCGGGCCGCCACGCTCTGTTCAGCGGCGGTGAGGCCGGATTCGGTGCGGTGCACCTTGCGCATCTCCTTTTCCATTTCAATGCGTACGCGGTTCTCCACCTGGAGCAGATTCTCTTGCGCTTCTTCCAACTGGCTTTTGCGTTCGCGCACCTGGCCGCTGCGCTTGCCGAATTCGGCCAGGGTCCAATCCATCTTAAGTCCCACGGCGCCGTTGTTTTCGCTGAGCAGAGGGACGCCGTTCTGGTAGACGTAATCGGCGAATGCGCCAATCTCGGGGATGTACTCAGCGTGGGCGGCAGCCAGGCCGGCGCGGGCTTTGGTGACCATTTCTCTCGCAGCGGCCACCTGGGGATTGTGTTCGAGGGCCTCGCTTTCAAGATCATTGGCACTTGGATGCGCGGACTCGGCCGGAGGCGCAACCAATTCCACTTCGGTGCTAAGCGGAAGACCGACCAGGTCGTTGAACTCCACCTGCATGTCGCTGATGGCGTCTTCAAGGGTGCCCAACTGATGGCGCGCTTCGGCGATCTGCGCTTCGCCTTCGAGGGCCTTCATCTGGAGCACCGCGCCGGCCTGGACGCCGTTGCGGGCTTCGACGAGTTGTTCCTCGCCGGCCTCGATGCGCAGGTTGGCGGCCTGCTTGCGGCGCTGGGCGCTGAGCAGGCCATAGTAAAGCTGCTTGACCTTGAGCGCGACCTCATCGCGGGCACGCTGTGCATCGTCGCGCGCCTGGCCCGCGTCGGCTTTGGCGGCGCTCACTCCAGCGTGAATCTTGAACATCTGGGTAATGGGTTGGGCCGCGGTGGTTGTGGAGAGGATGAAATCCTGGTTGCCGAGGGTGATGGTGATGTTCTTGCCGGGGATGGGGCCGTCGGCGGGGTAAACGCCGAGCGCGCCCATGGGGATAACGAGGCGGTCCATCTCGCCGAGGTGGACGGCGTTGCTTTCATTGGCGAGAACGGGGAAGTAGTTGGCGCGGGCCTGGGTGACGCGCGCGTCCATCTCTTTGGCTTTGAGATCGGCGAGCTTTACGGTGGAGTTCTGACGGCCGGCGAGAGCGACGGCTTCATCGAGAGTGATGCGGCGGGGCTGTGCCTGGGCGATGGAGGCGAGCGCGAGGGCGAGGAGCAGGGCAAAGGGAGCGATGCGCGCGATGTTCCGGCCTTGCCGGCGAAGAAGGATGAAGGGCCCTGCAGCCCAGGCGTGGCGCAGGGATTGCCCGTGGGCCACGACAAACAGAACCGGAATCACCACCAGCGTGATGGACATGGAACCGATGAGGCCGAAAGCAATGACACTGGCCAGCGGCGACCACAGACTGGACCCGGAGAGAATCATGGGGATGACACCAACCGCGGCAGCCATGGTGGTAAGAAAGATGGGGCGCAAGCGGCGCTCACCGGCTTCAAGCGCGGCCTGCTCGAGGGCGACGCCGGCCTTTATTCGCTCGTGAATGTAATCGATGAGGATGATGGAGTTGCGCACGACCAGTCCTCCCAGGCTGACGATGCCGATGAAGGCGGTGAAGCCGAAGGTATTGTGCGTGATGAGGAGCCCGAGCGCGGCGCCCGGCAGCGCCAGCGGGAAAGCCATCATCACAATGAGCGGGTCAACGAAGGTGCGGAACTGAAAGAGGAGAATCAGAAAGATCAGCGCCAGGCTGAGGAGGAGCGCATGCTGCATTTCGCCGAAGGTCTCATCCTGGTTCGCGCGCTCACCGCCATACTCGATGCGATATCCCGGCGGCAGGGGAAGCGCGTCCACATTCTTTCGCGCCGCGGCAAGGACTTCACTCGGCAGCCTGCGCCCGCCCGCAAAGGCGCGCACGGTGAGCGTGCGCACGCCGTTGCGGCGGACGATGCGGCCGGGCTGCCACTCAGGGGTGAGCGTGGCTACGGCGCCGACCGGCACTCGGGCGCCGGTGACGGGCGACATGACGTAGGTGTCAGAGACGTTGGTGAAATTCTGGCGGTCGGCGGCGTCGAGGCGCAGGACGACGTCGATGTCGCGGTCGCCCTCCCAGTAGGTGGTCATGGGCGCGCCTTCAAAGCTGCCGGCGAGCTGCTGGGCAATGGCGGCGTTGGTGAGGCCGAGGCGGTTGGCGACATCCTGGCGGACGTCGACTCCCATCTGCAAGGCATCTTCGTGCCAATCGGTGTGGATGTAAGTTGCGCCGGGGGTGTGGCGGAGGACGTCTTCAACGCGCTCGCCGAGGGTGCGGAGAACGGTTGCATCGTTGCCGACGATGCGGACTTCGACGGGCGCCTCCATGACCTGGCCTTGCTGCAGCTCCTTGACTTGCACGCGGGCTTCAGGGACGGCGTCGGAGAGGCGCGGGCGCAAGGCTGCGACCAGTTGCGGGGTGCCGCGGACGCGGCGGGTGTTGACGAGGATCTGCGCGTAGTTGGCGGCGGGGACCTGAGGGTTGACGTTGTAGTAGAAGCGTGGGGCGCTGGAGCCGAGGAAGCTGGTGTAGGAGGCGACGAGCGGTTCGTTTTGCAATATGGCTTCAACTTTGCGAACGGCGGCGTCGGTGGCTTCAATGCGCGCGCCTTCGGGCAGCCAGACATCCATGACGAACTGGCTGCGCTCGGCGAGAGGAAAGAACTGTTGGGGGACGAGTCGCAGAATCACCAGTCCCGCCACAAAGGCGAGCACTCCGCCGACGAGCACTTCGCGCTTGTGACGCATAGCGCGGGTGATGGCGGCGTTGTAGTAGTGCTGCATGCGGTCGAGCAGGGTGAGCCTGCGGGCAGGCGGCGGTTCTTGCGGCGCGGAGTTCTTGAGTTCAGCGCGGATGAAAAAGCGCGCGGTAAGCGGCGTGAGCAGCATGGCTACCACATAGGAGCAGCCCAGGGCCGAGGCCACGGCGACGGGCAACGCGCGGATGAACTCGCCGACGGCGCCGGTGATGAGCAACAGCGGCAGAAAGGAGGCGATGATGGTGAGTGTGGCGGTGAGCACGGGAGTGGCCATCTCAGTGGCGCAGCGCCAGCAGGCTTCTTCGATTGGTGTCTGGCGATCGAGCAGCTCAACATAGTTATCGGCGATGACGATGGCGTCGTCCACAACCATGCCCAGAACCACAATCAGCGCCGCGATGGAGACCTGCTGCAGCTCAATGCCGAAGAGGTTGAGGAGCGCGAAGGTGATGGAGACGGTGACGGGAATGGCGACGGCGGAGACCAGCGCGACGCGCATGGGAAGCAGCAGCATGGTGACCAGGATGACGGCGACAATGGCGATACCGAACTCGCGGAAGAAATCCCAGATGCGGTCAGAGACCACGCGGGGCTGGTCGGCGACGAGATCGAGTTTTACTTCAGGGGGCAGGGAAGACTGAACGCCGGCAAGCGTGGAGCGCACGGTGTTGCCGAAGCTGACGATGTTGTTGCCTTCGAGCATTTCAACGGCGAGCAGAATCGCCGGTTCGCCATCGATGCGCGCGTATTCGGTGGGGTCTTTGTAGACGCGCTCGACATCGGCGAGATCGCCGACATAGACCGGCATGCCGGTGGGCGAGAGGTCCACCATGACCTGGCGAATCTGCTGCTCAGTCTGGAGGCGGGTTCCGCTCTCGATGGGGACCTTGTCTTGCCCGGCGGGGACGCGGCCGGCGAACTCGACGGTGTTGCGGCCGGCGAGGGCCTGCATCATTTTTTGCGGATTGACGGCGTATTGCGCGAGGCGCTCGGAAGAGACGCTGAGGTCGATCTCTTCTTTCTGGTCGCCGATGCGCTTGATTTTGGAGACGGCGGGGATGGTGCGCAGGGCGGCCTCGACAGTTTGCGCGTAGAGCTTGAGCTCGCGGGGGCCGTAGTGGCCGCCATGGACGGCGATGAGGACGGCGGTGGTGTCGCCGAAGTCGGAGTCGACGGCGGGGCCGCGGACGCCGGCGGGCAGGTCGGTTGCTTTCAACTGGGCCATGTCGAGCCGGAGCTTGGACCAGAACTCGTCGGCATCGGCGACGGATTTGTTGAGTTCGACGTTGACGACGACGACGCCGTTGCGGGTGGTGGAGAAAGTCTTTTCGCGGCGGACCTCAGAGAAGCGGAAGAGGCGCTCTTCGATTTTGCGCGTGACCTGGGCTTCAACTTCTTCGGCGGTTGCGCCGGGATAGGCGGCGGAGACGATGCCGACGCGGATGGTGATTTTGGGGTCTTCGCGGCGGGGCATGGTGAAGAGCGCATAGATGCCCGCGACAAAGAGCATGGCCGCGAGGACCAGCGTGACTTGCGGATAGTGCAGCGAGGCGCGGACGGGGTTCATTGCGCGCCTCCGCCGAGCTTGACGGGCGAGCCCTCGCGCAGATTCTGCTGGCCGGCGACGACGACCTGTTCCTCGCCGCTGAGGCCGGAGCGGATCTCGATCTCGCTGCCCAGGGGCGCGCCGACTTCAACACGGCGCTGGGTGACGCGGCCCTGGGCGGGGGAGTAGACGTAGACGTGGACCACACCTTCAGCGTCGCGGAGGATGGCGTCGCCGGGGACAGTGAGAGCGTTCCTCATGGACGAGGAATAGATGCGCGTCTCGCTGACCATGCCGGCGCGGAGGATGCGGTCAGGATTGGCGACGGCGATTTTGGCGGTGTAGGTGCGCGAGGCGGGGTCAGAGGCGACACCGACCACCTCGACCTTGCCCTCGAAGGCGCGGTTGTCGAGGGAGGGGATGGTGATGAGGGCGCGGGCGCCCTGGCTGACCTTGCCGATTTCGGATTCGGGGATGGCGACGCGGACTTTGACCGGGTTGAGGTCGAGAACGGCCAGGACGGGCATGCCTGCGCCGACAGTGTCGCCGGCATCGATGCGGCGCATGCCGACGAAGCCGGCGATGGGGGCGCGGAGCCGGCAGTCGGCGAGGTGCTTTTGGGCTTCGTGCATCTGGGCGGCGGCGGCGCGGGACTGGGCGGCGGCTGAATCTTTCTCTTCAGGGCGGGTGCCCTGGCGGGCCATGGCGTAGCGCTGCTGGGCGGCCTGGTAACCGGCTTCGATTTTCTTGAAGTCGTTGGCGGCGAGGCTCTGGTGGTCGAAGAGGAACTTCATGCGGGTGTACTCGTCTTGCCAGCGGTCGAAGTCGATGCGGGCCTGCTCGAGTTCCTGGGGACGCAGGCCGTCGTCGGATTTGCGGGCGACGGCTTTGGCGGCATCAGCTTGCGCCAAGGCTGCGTCATAGGCGTTGCGGTAGTCCGTCGAGTCGAGTTCGGCGAGGATCTGGCCCTGACGGACGGGTTGGCCCTCCTCGACGAAGACTTTGGTGACGCGGCCGGGGATCTGGAAGGCGGTCTGGGCGGTGACGTTGGCCTCGACCGACCCGCTGACGGCTACCGTGACGGGCTCGACGAGATGGAGGGGCGCCCGGAGGCGGACGGGGACCGGCTGGTCGGCGGCTACGGGGGTACGAGGGCCGCAGCCTGCCAAGGGGAGAAGAGCAAGCAAGCACAATGGATAGAGCGAGATAGATGATCTACGCAAGAGGTGTCTTGGGCTGGGCTGCGGGGCGGGAGGGAGAAAGGTGGAACGCTGGTCGATCATGAATGTTCTTTCTTGACAAAAATAGAATGACACGTCATTCTTTTATTTGCAAGAGGGAACAGAGAGAAAGATGGCCTACAAAACGTCTGCCGCCGCGGCTGCCCGGAAACTGGCCCGCCGCAATACGCTGCTCGAGGCTGCCACGCACCTTTTTGGCAGCTTGGGCTACCATGCCGCCACGGTGCCGATGATTGTGGCCGAGGCGGGCAGCTCCGTGGGGAGCTTTTACGCGTATTTCCGCAACAAGGAAGATGTGTTTGCGGCGGTGCTGGAGGGGCTTGGGGAGAAGATTGACCGGCTGATTCATCAGGCCAAACAATCGGTGCCCGACCCGTTGCGGGGAATTCCGGTGGCTGTGGAGTCGCTGTTTCTTTTTCTGGTGGAAAATCCGCAGCAGGCGCGGATTCTGATTGTGGAGTCATCTGGGCTTAGTCCGCGCCTCGAAAAAGTGCGGCGGTCGATTTTGGGTCGGCAGGCCGAGCAGGTGAGCCATTCGCTTGAGCTGGCGAGCGCCAATCTCTCGGTGGCCAACCCGGCGATCGCCGCGCACTGCCTGGTGGGGGCGGTCTACGAGGCGCTTTATAGCTGGCTGGAGCAACCGGTGAGCGAGCGGCTGCCTGCGATTGAGGCGGCGCGCGCCGTGGCCGACTACAACTCGCGGGCGCTGCGGCGGGGCTGAGCTGTCCAGTCTTACGCTGGGGGGCTTTACACTGGAATCGCGGATTGCTTCTGGAGGTTGATGCGGCATGAAGAAGATCGGCGTGCTGTTCGGCATGGAGAACAGTTTTCCCGGCGCACTGGTGGAACACATTAATGCCCGAAACATTGACGGCATTGAGGCCGAGTTTGTTGAGACGGGCGCGGTGCGGCTCGACAAGGCTCCGCCTTACGCGGTCATCGTGGACCGCATCTCGCACGACATTCCCTTCTATCGGGCATATCTGAAGCACGCGGCGCTGAACGGGACGGCGATTATCAACAATCCGTTCTGGTGGTCGGCGGACGACAAATTCTTCAACTACACACTGGCGGCCAAGCTGGGCGTGGCGGTTCCGGCAACCGTGATTCTGCCGCACAAGCAGCACCCGGAGGGGACGACGGACCGGTCGATGCGCAACCTAGAGTTTCCGCTGGACTGGGAGGCGGTGTTTGCGTACGTGGGCGAGCACGGCTTCATGAAGCCCATCGACGGCGGCGGCTGGCGGGATGTGTATCACATTCACAATCGCGAGGAGTTTTTCGCGGCCTATGACCAGTCGCGCGACCTGTGCATGCTGTACCAGAAGGCGGTGGAGTTCAAGGAGTATTTTCGCTGCTACGTGGTGGGGCAGAAGAAGGTGCACATCATGCCCTACGATCCGCGCAAGCCGCATGCGGAGCGGTATGTGCTGAATCCGCCGGCGTATGACAAGGCGCTGCTGCATCGCGTGGAGCAGGATGCGCTGAAGCTTTGCCGCGCACTCGGTTACGACCTGAACACGGTCGAGTTCGCGGTGGAAGACGGCGTGCCTTACGCGATCGACTTTATGAATCCCGCGCCGGACGCGGGGCTGGAGTCAGTGGGGCAGGCGAACTTCGATTGGATCATCAAAGAGGTGGCTGACCTGGCGATTGCGAGGGCGCGGCAGGCTCCGAGCCATCTGAAGCTGCGGTGGTCAGCTTTTCTTGGGGCGGTGGCGCCGGCGGCGAAGGCGCGGCAGCGTGGCGGCAGGCATCATCACGCGAAGAAGAAGCATGGCAAGCATACGGGGCTTAAGGCGCAATAGCAGGTTTCCAAAACCCCAGACCCGAGATTTAGAACGATCAGCGGGTTTAGTTCGGGGTCGCGCTCTGCTCCCTTGCACCGGCTACAATGTCTCCAAGCTATCCCCGAGGAGTTCTGATGCGGCCATCGTTTTCATTGGGTATTGAAGAGGAGTACCAGACCATCGATCCGGTGACGCGGGACTTGCGCTCGCACATCCAGACGGAGATGCTGGCGCATGGCAAACTGCGCCTGCAGGAGCGAGTGAAGGCGGAGATGCACACCTCGGTGGTGGAGGTGGGCACGCGGGTGTGCAAGAACATCGACGAGGCGCGCGAGGACATTTACGAGCTGCGCCGCGAGATGATCAAGCTGGCGCGCGAGCACGGCCTGGTGCTGGTGGCCGGGGCCACGCATCCGTTTGCGGACTGGCGAACGCAGGAGATTTATCCGGACCCGCGGTATCACCAGGTGGTGAAAGATCTGCAACTGGTGGCGCGGGCGAACCTGATCTTCGGGCTGCACGTACACGTGGGGATCGAGGACCGTGAGGCGGCGATTCGCATCATGAATTCGATGCGGTATTTTCTGCCGCACATCATGGCGCTGGCGACGAACTCGCCGTTCTGGCTGGGGCTGAACACCGGTTACAAAGGTTACCGCGCGAAGGTGTTTGAGAATTTTCCGCGGACCGGCATTCCTGACGCGTTCCAGAGTTACTCCGAGTTTGAGAATTACGTCAACCTGCTGGTGAAGACCAAGTGCATTGATAACGCGAAGAAGATCTGGTGGGATATCAGGCCGCACCCGTTCTTTGACACGGTTGAAGTGAGGGCGTGCGATATTCCGCTGCGGGCCGAGGAGACGGTGGCGATTGCGGCGCTGATTCAGGCCACGGCGGCTTATCTCTACAAGCTGCACGAGGCCAACCAGGATTTCCGCCAGTATGCGCGTCCGCTGCTGATGGAGAACAAGTTTCGCGCGGTGCGGTATGGGCTGGACGGCAACCTGATCGACTTCGGCAAGCAGCAGGAAGTGCCGATGCGGGAGTTAGTCGAGGAATATCTCGCGCTGATCGATCCCGTAGTAGACGAGTTAGGCAGCCGCGAGGCGATCAGCGGGATTCGCACGATTCTGAAGAGCGGCACGGGAGCCGACCGGCAACTCAAGGTCTTCGAGGAGTCGGGCGGAGACTTGAAGGCGGTGGTGGATTACATGGCGCAGGAGACGGCCGCCGGATTGTAGTAGCGCGGGCGCTTAGATTTGCGGGTTCCCAGGTCCTGTCCGCAGCGGGGTGCAGGACCTGGGACGCTTCGTTCAATCCTGCGTTGCGATGGCGGAGATGGCGCGGGTGCGCCACTTGCCGTTGGTGAAGTCAGGGAACTCCATGGGCGCGCTGCCGCGGGCTACGGAGGAGTAGCTGAGCGGTGCGATGGCCGACCATGCGGCGCAGTCGTAGGCGTCCAGATCGGGCGCGAGGCCGTTGCGCACGCACTCCAGCAGGCGGTAGAGCATGATGAAGTCCATGCCGCCGTGGCCGCCGACTTTCTTGGCAATCTCGCCTTCACGCTTCCACAACGGATGCTGGTACTTCTTCCAGTCGTCGATGGAGCCGAAGGTGTCTTCCTTGTCGACGCCTTCGATGTAAATCCGCGGCGGATAGTCCTCAAAGATGCCCTTGGTTCCGGCGATGAGGTTGATGCGGTCGTAGGGATGCGGGCTGGAGACGGCGTGCTTCACCGTAATGGTGAGGCCCTTGGCCGTTTTGATAAGCGAGGTGTTCATGTCGCCGCAGATATATTTCTCAGCCCAGCGCGGGTCGCCGGGCTCCAGATGATCTTTACGCCACTTGTCCAAACCCATCTGCGGCGAACTCATGGAGACAAGGTAGCCGAACTTGTCGCCGCGCTGGATGCCCATGTAGTTGGCCACTGGGCCGAGGCCGTGGGAGGGATAGAGATTGCCGTCGTGGCGGGTGTGCTCCGTGCGGCGCCAGAGGCCTTCGCCCTTGTCTGAGAAAAGTTCGCTGCGCAGGTCGTGAATGTAAGCGCCCTCGCCGTACAGCAGGTCGCCGAACTCGCCGCCTTGGATCATACGCAGGATGAGCGTTTCGTTGTAGCCGTAGCAGCAGTTCTCAAGCATCAGGCAGTGCTTGCGGGTTTCCTCGGATGTGCGGACGATGGACCAGCACTCTTCGAGCGTGGTGACGCCGGGGACTTCAATGGCAACGTCTTTGCCGGCCTTCATGGCTGCGATGGCCATGGGATAGTGCCAGTTCCAGGGCGTGGCTGCAATCACAAAGTCCACATCGTTGCGGGCCACCATGGCTTCGTAGTCGTGAGGGCCTTTGGTGTAGAGTTCGGGCTTTTTCTGGCCGGCGGCTACCACCAGGCCGGCGGCGTGCTCGGCCTTTTCGGCGACGATGTCGCAGACCGCAACGACCTGCGCGTCGGCGGCGAGCAGATTGCCCAGCAGGCTGGTTCCGCGCCCGCCTGTGCCGATCAGCGCGACACGCGGCTCGCGTTTGGCGAAGGCCACATCCATCATGCTGTGGTGCGCGGTGGCTTCGGCGGCGTGGGCCAGGTCGGCGGCAGACACCGTTGCCGCAGCAGCCGCGCCCAGTTGCATAAAGCGGCGCCGCGTCCAGGATCCAAGTTCAGAATTCAGGTCATCGATGCTCATGGTTTCCCCCCCGGTCATCCAGTCTAAATGCACCGCGCGCCGGTTGGCGTGGAACCGCGGGGAACCCATGGCGGGGGAACTCTTTCCGGCTTTACTCCACCGTGAACCTGAAGCAGCTTGAGTATTCCGAACCGCCGACATTGTTGGCGGCCTGGGCTCTCCAGTAATAGGTGGATTTGTTTTTGAGCCCGGTGAGCGCGAGGCTGGTGTTCTTGCCGGGATTGGCGGTGCTCACGGCCTTGCCGCCGCAGCTTGCGTTATACAACTGGACGGAGTACCGGGTGGCGCCGCTGACTGAGTTCCAGCGAAGGGTCACATTGGTTGTGGAGACAGTTGAGCCATTGGCCGGAGCAGTGAGCGTGGGGATAAAGGGGGCGCTGGGAACGGCGACGAAACTGTCGATGAACCTGGATACGTCGAGCGATCCCCAGCCGGTGGCCTCGTCATAGCCTGTTCCCACAAGGTAACCGGTCTCGCCTTGGTGGAGGCCGTTGACTCCCGGATCGCTGTTGTTGCACATGCTGGGGGTGGTGACTTTGCAAAAGCTCAGTTTGCTGGAAGCGACCGTGACGTCGTGGAAGGCCGAGGGGGTTTTGGCGGCCATGGCGTAGATGGAGGGATTGAGATTGCCTTGCGCGCCGCCTTTCTTCTGATCGAGAAGCGCCACAATGCCCGCCATGTCAGGCGCCGCCGCGGAAGTGCCGGAGAAGATCTCAAGGTATCCGCCGCCGCATGGGCCGCCACCGGCAGCAAGGCACCCTACGTAGCCATCATGGAATGCCGCAGTGAACGCCACGTCCGGGGTATAGCGTCCGGCCCTGGCGCTGGGCACGCCGTTGCCTTTTTGCCAACCGGGTGTGGGGACAAACTGACTGACTCCTCCGCCTGAAGCAGCCACCTGGGTAACGGTTGGCTGTGTGGGGTCAGCGAGAGGCTCATTCCATGCGCCCTCGGGAATGTAGCCGAGGGCGGAAAGACCGCCGGCGCCGTTGCTCGTGCTCCAGTAGGCGCCCAAATCGCTGCTGTCAGCGAATTCTGTGCCGCCCACGCAGGTGGCGTAGCTTGAAGAGCAGATGGCGTTGGGGCTGATGGGCTGGGGATCCGAGGGCGGCGCCAGGCCGTGCGCATCGCAGCCGCCGGCGCCGGCGTCTCCTGAGCTGACCATCACGGAGATGCCTTCAGCCGCGGCCTGCTTGAAAAGCGTGTCCCAGTAGTCAACGCCGGAACGGTTACTCTCAAGCTCGCATTCGGCAAAACTGAAGTCGATGGTCTGGGCGGGCACCGGAGTTGTGTTGACCAGGTACTGCGCCGCGGGGTCGATGCCTCCACTGGCGTCAGAGGCAACCACCAGCAAGAGCTTTGCCGCCTGGGCCACGCTTCCCGCGCGCATCACATCGAGCGTCGCCTCAATCTGGAAATCGATTGAGACATCGGCGGCCGGGGGGGCAGTGAGCGCGGGACCGGGATCGACGCCGCCAAACGCGGTGGGCACCACCTCAGTTGGGTTGGGAAATCTGGTTGCGGTCATGGCGCGGAAGTTGGAGTAATCCTTGAAGTCGGTCCGCGACTCACCGACAATGCCGATGGTGACGCCGGCGCCGTTCAGGTTCGAGGGCAGGTCGTAGATTTTGGCAAAGTCCGCCGGGGTCACCAGGTAGGCGCCGTTGGAGAGCAGGAGGTCGGGCCCATCCCGCTGCACGGCGCGGGCAAAGTGTTGCGGACGCTCGGTGCGGAAGTGGAGGCCGCGCACGGCCTTGATCAGGGGGGCCAGGGATTCGGGAACCACGGGGTCGGACGCGATGGAGTAGCGCTGCTCGGCCTTCACGCTGTAGGAATGGAACTCGGTTTGAAAGGCGCGGGCCACGTCCCCCGCCGTGCCCTCAAATCCGATCAGGATCCGGCTTGGCGCGACAAAGGTGACGTGCAAGCCCTCGGACTGTAGCCAACCGGTGAGGCTTTTGATCTCCTCCTGGGAGAGGCCGAAGCGGTCGCCAATCTCAGTCGGCGTGAGCCAGTGATGGAATTCGAGCGATGCGGGATTCTGCTGGTCGGCGAGAAACTGATCGAAGTCTGCCTCCTGCCGGGGCGAGCGGGCCAGCACCAGTGTCATGGGAGCCATGGCCTGCTCGGCGGGGATCTGGCCGGCGATGTTTTCAGCTGTGGCCCAGGACGGCACATGCCCGGGAAGCACGCCAGGGCGGGCAGCAGCCCTTGACTGCGCATCCGCAGCGGGGGCGGCGGCAAAGCAGCGGCCGGCCGAGAGCGCGACAAGCAGGCAGGCAAGCGGCACAGCCAGGCGAATGAATGGCGGGGCGTGAAGGCGGATGGCTGCATGGATGCGGAGGGGGATTAGGGATGGCATGGAGAAACTTCCTTGGCCTCGCCTTGCAGGCAGGTTGTGGCAGCAGTGAGCTTTCTGACTTTGGGGAATCGGCTTGTGCAGGCAAAAGAACAAGTTAGTTCATAGCTATCATCGTGTCCTGGCCGTGTCAACGAGGACCAAGATGCCTTCCCCGGCGGCCTGCTTGAAGAGCGTATCCCAGTACGCCACGCCCCGCAGCCGGGGCAGGAGCCCATTCCTTTCCCATGCCCAATCCGGTAATCTGAAGGTATACGCACTGCCAACAGGAGATTCCCACCCAACGCATGGCCCAATCTGCCGCAACCCTGCTTTCCATCCCCTACCCGGCTGAGTTTATTCCCGGCGCGCTTTCTGCCGTGACCACCTGCCTGCGCATCGGCAGGGACGAGAAGGTTACGCTGATAACCGACCGCGCCACCGAAGCCATTGCGGCCGCCCTGGCCACCCAGTTGAATGAGCTTGGATGCCCGTGGAACGCATTCATTCTGGAAGAGCTGGCTTCGCGGCCGCTGGTGGACATGCCGGCTGCGGTGCTGGCCGACATGGAGAGCTCGCAGGTGTCGATTTTTGCCGTCCAGGTGCAGGCCAACGAACTGCATTCGCGGATGCAGATGACCGATGTGGTGAACCGGCGGCACATGCGGCACGCGCACATGGTGAACATCACGCCAGAGATCATGTGCCAGGGGATGCGGGCAGATTTCAACCTGGTGGACCGGCTCTCGCAAAAAGTTCTGGACCGGGTACGGCGGGCAACCCGCATCCGCGCCACTACGGCCGCGGGAACCGACATTACGGCCGAGATGAATCCCGGCTACAAGTGGTTCAAGACTTCGGGGATCATCTCGCCGGAAAAATGGGGCAACCTGCCTGGTGGCGAGTGCTTTACCTCGCCCGGCGAGGTGAACGGGACGTTTGTGGTGGATGGCGTTGTGGGCGACTGGCTTTGCGCGCGCTACGGACTGCTGGCCGCAACGCCGCTGACGATTGAGATCGCCGGCAACCGGATTGTGAGTTGCGCCAGCGCCAATAAACAGCTCGAAGCCGATTTCTGGGCCTATACGCACACCGACGAAAACTCCGACCGCGTTGGCGAGTTTGCCATCGGCACCAATCTGGGCGTGGAGCGGGTGATCGGCAATATCTTGCAGGACGAGAAGTTTCCCGGCATCCACATTGCTTTTGGCAACCCCTACGGCGAGCACACGGGCGCGCCCTGGCGCAGCGGGACGCACATCGACGTGGTGGGGCTGGGGTTCAACATCTGGCTCGATTCAGAGAGCGGCGAAGAGCAGATCATGCGCGACGGGCGGTTCCTTATCGCCGCCTGAGGCGGCATCGAAAGGGTGTCGCCGCTTTTGCAGGCTGACTCAGGAAATGCTCGATATCCTTCGCCGCCTTGGTTTTGCCGCCCGGTTTCCCAAAGAATTCCAGGTCGCGAAACCAGTCGATAAAACGAAATTGACCTGTCCCGAAGGGCGTGCCGTTGCGGCCTGTGAGACCGCCGCTCATGGGTGTTCTGTCCCCGAGCCGAGGCAAAATTGCGCGGGGTCATAATAGGGGGGCAGGCACTGGGCACATTGAGGAGGGGCTTTGGCGAGCACGGAGCAGGGCGGCACACAGATTGGCAGCGGCAAGGTGGCGCTGGTAACCGGGGCCGGCAGCGGGATCGGCAGGGCGGTGGCGCTGGCGCTGAACGGCGCCGGATACCGGCTGGTGCTGGCCGGGCGGCGCAAGGCGGCGCTGGAGCAAACTGCGGCGCTTGCCGAAGGGCCGGAGATTCTGGCCGTGGCGACCGACGTGAGCCGGCCAGAGCAAGTGGAAGCGTTGTTTGCCGCGGTGAAGGAGAAGTTTGGCCGGCTCGATCTGCTGTTTAACAATGCGGGCGCGAGCGCGCCGGCCATCCCCATTGAAGATGTGACCTGGGAGCAGTGGTCGACGGTGGTGGGCGTGAACTTGAGCGGCGCGTTTCTCTGCGCGCAGCAGGCGATCAGGATGATGAAGCAGCAGCAGCCGCGGGGCGGCCGGATTATCAATAACGGGTCGATTTCGGCGCATGTGCCGCGGCCGCATTCGGCGCCTTATGCGGCGACCAAACACGCCATTACCGGGCTGACGCGGTCCATCTCTCTGGACTGCCGGGGCTACGACATTGCGTGCGGCCAGATCGATATTGGCAATGCGGCGACCGAGATGAGCGCGGGGCTGGCGGTGGGGGCGTTGCAGCCGAACGGCAACCTAGTGGGCGAGCCGAGATTCGACCTCAGGCACGTTGCCGACGCGGTGCTTTACATGGCGGGTTTGCCGCTGAAGGCGAATGTGCAGTTCATGACGGTGATGGCCACCAGGATGCCGTTCATCGGGCGGGGATAAGTAGAAGGGAATAAATAGAATCTGAAGTGGGCGCGAGTGGATGGTTTGCGGGCAAAACGTGGGGACGGGTCAGAGCGAAAGGCATGAGGCGAGAAGATGCCGGGGACGAAATGGAAGACCGTATCTTTGGTTCTGGGAAGCGGCGGTGCCCGAGGTTTGGCGCACATCGGCGTCATTCATTGGCTGGAAGAAAACGGATTCAAGATCAAGTCTGTCGTCGGGTGCTCGATCGGTGCGGTCATCGGGGGCATCTACGCTGCCGGGAAACTGGACCAGTATGAGCAATGGGTGCGTTCGCTGACCAAGGTTGACCTCGTCACACTGCTCGATCTCTCGTGGGAGAAGAGCGGGCTGGTGAGGGGCGAGAAACTCGTAAACACCCTGGTCGGCCTCGTGGGGGAGAAGCTGATTGAGGATCTCCCGGTTTCCTATACGGCCGTGGCCACCGATCTGAAAGGCCAGAAAGAGGTTTGGATCCAGTCGGGGAGTCTCTTTGATGCCATGCGCGCCTCTTTCGCTATCCCTCTCTTTTTCACACCGTTCAAATACAAGGGGCTGGATCTTGTGGATGGAGGGGTTCTGAACCCCTTGCCGATTGCGCCGGCGACCGGCGATGAAACCGATATCACCATCGCCGTAGACCTCAACGGGCCAGCGGAAAGTCCGATCGAGGCGGCGCCTGTGAAAGCCGTTCCGCTGTCCGTTTCGGCCCCGCTCCGTGAGAAGATCAATCGCTTCATTGGCCAACTGGACCCATCGAAGACAAGCGGCGGCGATCGGGACTGGGGAGGGTATGAGATCGCCATGCAGGCAGTCGAAGCCATGCAGAGCGCCATCGCCCGCCATAAGCTGGCCGCCTATCCACCCGACGCCGTCATCGAGATACCCAGGAACGCGTGCCGGACACTGGAGTTTGACCGGGCAGCCGAGCTGATCTCGCTGGGATATGGAAAGGCCGGGATGTGCGACTTTACGCGTTCGGCGGGCAGGCGCTAGCAAGCGATGGCAGAGAGCGCTATTTTTAAGCTATGACACATTCCGGTTCGCATCCCCTTCGCACCCTTGGCAACTCCGATCTCAAACTTACTCCCATTGGCTTTGGCGCATGGGCCATCGGGGGCGGCGACTGGGCCTTCGCCTGGGGTCCCCAGGACGACAACGACTCCATCGCCGCGATTCACCGCGCGCTTGACGCCGGCATCAACTGGATCGACACCGCGCCTGTCTACGGGCTCGGTCACTCTGAAGATGTGGTTGCCCGCGCCCTCAAGTCAACATCCCATAAGCCCTACGTCTTTACCAAGTGCTGCCTGCGCTGGACAGAGGAGCGCACAATCTATCGCTGCCTCAAGGCAGAATCGCTTACGGTCGAGCTTGAGAACTCGCTCCGCCGCCTCAACGTTGAGGCCATCGACCTCTACCAGATTCACTGGCCCGACCCCGAACCCGATATCGAAGAGGCTTGGGAGACCCTGGCCCGGTTCCAGCAGCAGGGCAAGGTGCGGTGGATCGGCGTTTCCAACTTCAATGTCGAGCAGATGAAGCGAATCCAGAAGATCGCCCCCATCACCAGTTTGCAGCCCCCGTATTCGATGCTGCGCCCGGCCATCGAGAACGAAGTGCTTCCGTTTGCCCGGCAGCACGGCATCGGCGTGATCAACTACTCGCCTATGGTCAATGGCCTGCTGGCCGGCTCAATGACCGCCGAACGCATTGCCGCCATGCCCGCCGACGACTGGCGTCGCAATGGGGTTGAGTTCAAGGAGCCGCGCCTCAGCCGCAACCTCAGACTGGTGGAATTGTTGCGAGAGATCGGCGCCATACACGGAGTGGGCCCCGGCGTTGTGGCAGTGGCCTGGACGCTGCACAATCCGGCCATCACCGCCGCAATTGTCGGTGGGCGAAGCGCACGGCAGGTGGACGGGCTGGCGCCGGCACTCGGATTCAGGCTCGGCGAAGAGGAATTCGCCCGGATTCAGACATTCCTCGCAGCCAACCCCGTGTGAACCGGCAGGTGAAAGGCAAAACAAGAGCCCCAGCCGAGGCCCGGGCCGGGGCTCTTAGGTGTTGCTATGGAGAGCATGGTTACATGGCTGCAACGAAATCGGGAATGATGGCGGCGGCGTGCTCCTGGAGCAGTTGGGTCATGCGGGCAGCCATGGAGGCGTAAAGGTTGGCGGCGCGGTAAGCATTCACGCGAACGCCCTCGCTGGCCTGGGAAAATGCGTACTGGGCAAGGGCCATGAGGACGCAGACCCTGATCTGCATGGCGTCGCTGCGGAGGGTCTCAAGCAGCACGCGGTCAACGTTGTCGCTGTTTTGGGCGGCGTAGTCAGCCATCTCCAGCATGACGCGGGCGTTCTGGTACATGACCCACAGGCCTCTGGGGCCGCCCATGCGCTGCCAGGCGTCTTCAGGAGTGGCGTTGATGCCTTCTTTCCACAGGAAATGATCGCTTACCTCGCGGGCGCTCCAGTCGGGGCGGAGGCGCGCGAGCAGAGAATCCCACGATTGTGTATTGCGCCGCTTGTTTCTACCCCGCCACCAGCCGAAGTAGAGGGCCAGGCCCGCAATCGCAGCGATTTGAACGAATGGCACAATCATTGGGAATCCTTCGGGCGGGTTTTGGTAACCACGGAATCAGTTAACGCAACCCGACCGGTTCTAGCCGTACCTCCTACTAGTAACAGAAAATTCTCCATTTGTGGACTGAAATTTTTCTGCTTTACCTCTTTTGTGGCAAATGATAGTACCCAATAGGCCAACGTACTTAAGTAACATAAGACGCCGAACTCGTCGAGCCAATGGTACTGCTGGCCGACGGGTTGGTGGGTGTGCAGCACGCTGATGGCCAGCAAAACGATCGAGTAGAAGCCCAGGCCGGTGGCAATTTGCAACTCGCGGCTGCGCCAGCCGATGGCCAGCAACTGGCTGAAGGCAGCCATGCCGAGGAAGATGACCACGCGGAGGATGGCAAAGGTCTGCTGGAGGCGGAAGAAGATGGCGCCCTGCTGGGTGAGGTATTGGGGCATGGTGAGGCCGGCGAGGGGCCAAAGCAGCAGGCCAGCCAGCGCGATGAAGGCGGCAATGGCGATCCAGGAACCCCTGGGGAGGGAACTGCGGATGGGGCGCAGGACAGACCAGGCGAGTTCGACAAGGACGGCAAAGATCATGGCCGAGTCGATGACCATCTGGGCTTCATAGAGTTTGAAGAAGGTGCCTTGCGGGAGCGAGCGAAGGGCGAAGACGAGGGCGTCGTTGACGAGGCTCCAGCAGACGAAGAGGAAAAAAGCGGGGAAGGATCTGAAAACGCGAATCCTGAGCAGTAGCAGAACAAGCGCTGCTTCCTCAACTAATCCGCAAATCCAGAGAGCGGTATCCAACGCCTGACCGGCCTCCTACTGAGCGTGCGACAGCAGTTTGAGCTGTCTCCAACTGTAGCAGCAGGAACGGGTGGCAGCCGTGCCAGGTTCCCGGAAAACTGAACCTCGGTGATGCTTTAGCTCAAATGCGGTACGGTCGGAGGCAGCGGCGGCGGAATGACCCCGCTCGCATCCAGGGGATTGCCGGCGACGGTGGCGTTCAGATGAGGCACGGTCGGAGGCAGCGGCGGCGGAATGACCCCGCTCGCATCCTGGGGATTGCTGGCGACGGTGACGTTCAGATGAGGCACGGTCGGAGGCAGCGGCGGCGGAATGACCCCGCTTGCATCCAGGGGATTGCCGGCGACGATGGCGTTCAGATGCGGCACGGTCGGAGGCAGCGGCGGCGGAATGACTCCGCTTGCATCCAGGGGATTGCTGGCGACGGTGACGGGAGCAGACGCGTTGAGCGAGTTTTGTGATGATTTGGCAGGGCTTGCAACGGCCAGAACCGTGCTGACTGCGACCGTGGCGGCGAGAATTGCAATACGGGACTTGATGCAAATTGAGGTCATTGGTGGTGTTCTCCTTTGGGTGAAACTTTGTACCAAGAGAGTAACCCAAATGGGTGAGATCGGCTACTACAAAAGTAACCATTATTCTAGACTCCAATATGCGAAAAAGTTGGGGAAAGCCGCGCTGGAGTGACGGTTTGATGTGGGGGCGTTGGGTGGTTACCTTGAGCGGCGGGGATGAAAAGCGCAGGGTCTTTGGCCTCTGCCGGGCGGGCAGGGGATATCTTTATCGAAAGCGGCATCCAGTTCCAGGAGGAAGCAGCGATGATCTCCGAGTTGCGTACCCGATTTAACGAGAGGTTTACCCCGGCCGGTTACGCTGCGATGCTGGGGTTGCTGGAGAAGCGATGCGGCATGCGGGTCGACTACCGGGTTGCGGAGACGCCGGTGTTTGTTCCGCTGGGCCTGCTGGGGCAGATGGCGGACGCGGGGGAAGAGCTGGCGCGGGCTCTTCTGGCGAACCAGGCCTGCATTGAAGCGGCGCGGAGAGCGATTCCCGCGGGCTACCGGGTGGCGAACGAGAGTGCGCGGCCGCATTTTTTGACCGCGGACTTTGCCTTGGTGGAGGAGATGGGCGCATTGACGCCGCGGCTGGTGGAGATTCAGGCTTTTCCGTCGGTGTATGGCTACCAGGCGGTGCTCGCGCCGGCGTACCGCGATGCCTTTGGGCTTGCCTCGGGGCTGGGATGCTTTCTGAGCGGGCTGGATGAGCAAGGATATTGGGAGTTGCTGAGACGGACCATCGTGGCCGGGCACGATCCGGAGACCGTGGTGCTGACCGAGGTGGACCCGCTGCACCAGAAGACGCGGCCCGACTTTAACGTGACGGCGGCGCGGCTGGGTATTGCGGTAGTGGATATTGCCAGCTTGGAGGCGGTGGGGAACAAGCTGCACTATCGCAATGCCGCCGGCCGCCTGACGCCGATCGAGCGCATCTATAACCGGGCCATTGCCGATGAGTTGATGGCGCGCAAGATCCGGTTGCCGTTCGACCTTTGCCGCGCGTGGGATGTGGAGTGGGCAGGGCATCCGAACTGGTACTTTCTGATAAGCAAGTTCTCGATCCCGTGGCTCTCGCGGGTGGGGGCGCGGCACAAGGTTGTGCCGCCGGCGGTGTTTCTGAGCGATTTTCTGGATGGGGATGGGCGGGCGGAGTTGGCCGCGGCGGGCGTGCCGCTGCCTACAGACAAGGGGCCGGATACGGTATACAGCAGCTTGCTACTGAAGCCGTTGTTCTCGTTTGCGGGGAAGGGAATCCAGTTTGACCCCACGCAGACGGACCTGGAGCGGATAGCACCGGCAGAGCGGCAGGGCTACCTGTTGCAGCAGCGTATGAGCTTTGTGCCCACCATTGCGACCCCTGCCGGGATGACGCAGGCCGAGTTCCGCATCTTGTATTTGTGGCCGGATGGGGGGGAGCTGACCCCGGCGCTTTCGCTGGTCCGGCTGGGCCGGGGAAAGATGATGGGGGTGGACCACAACCGGAATCAGGAGTGGGTGGGGGCGTCGGCGGCGTTCTTTCCGAGGAGCGAGGGAGGGTAAGGGCAGAGCATGCCGCTGCCCCGCGCGTCTCCAAGTGGCTGATTCTGCATTGCTGAAGGGTCATCCGTGGGGGGAGAGCCGGCTATTCTGGACTAAAGTGCTCTGATTGCTTTTTGCAGTAACCGTTCCAAAAACTTTGGTGCCGTTGGACTTATGGGGAAACTTAGGTAGAGTTGGTTTGTGAAAATCTCCGTTGGGGAACGGCGTCAATTATGGAATCTCAAGAGCCAGGGGTACCGTTGAAGATGTACACCGATGCGGCCGCCGCACCGATCGAGGTGCGCTGCGCTGTGCGCTTCCCTCTGGTGCTGCCGGTGGTGCTGGCCAGCGGCAAAACTGAGTCCGCCGCACAGACCCGGAACGTATCGGCCAGCGGAGTTCTTTTTCAGTTGGATCACCCGGAGCGGGTGGGCCAGGACATCCGGTTTTCGCTGCGGATGCCCGGTGCGGTACTAGGTACCCCCCGCGATGTTTTGGTGCATTGCATGGGACGTGTGGTACGCTGCTCGAAGAGTCAAGCCCAATACCAGGCTGCCGCCACGATTGATGAATATCAATTTGCGGAGCAGTAAATGGTCGGCTTGGCTGCGTACCGGCATCCTATGGAATTACTAGACGATTCTCCTGACGGCGAAGTTCTTGATGCTCAGGTCAAGCCAGGCGCAGTTCGCATCATTCTTGCCGATTCCCAAGCAATCTACCGTGTAGGGATACGCAAGATCTTTGCGTTGGAAGACGATCTGCGCGTGGTGGCGCAGGCGGATTCGGTGGAGAACCTGCGCGCGGCGATTGAGCGCTATCCAACCGACATTGTCTTGCTGGAGGGGGGCCTTCTGGCAGGGACGGCCAACGTGATCCCCGAGTTGCTGCGCGTCGCGCCCGATCTGAAGCTGATTGTGCAGGCGGTGGCGGCCGACGAGAATCACACGGTGGAGCTGTATCGCCGTGGCGTGCGCGGCATCATCTCGCGCTCCATCTCGCCCGACCTGCTGGTACGCTGCGTGCGCAGAATCGCGGCCGGCGAAACCTGGATCGACAATCAATCGGTGAATTGGGTGATTGAGGCCTATCGCGCCCAGGCGGCGGCGCTGGTGAGTCCGCGTACCCAACCCAAGCTCTCGCCAAAAGAGATGGCCATCATCACCTGTATCACGCAGGGCAAGCGCAACAAGGAGATTGCCTTCCAGTTGGGCACCACGGAGCAGGTGATCAAGAACTATCTGCGCAAGATCTACGACAAGCTGGGCGTGAGCGACCGGCTTGAGCTGGCTCTGTATTGCCTGCACAACAAGATCATCCAGACCGATGCTGACGAGGTGCAGGTGGCGCAGAAGATCGTGGCTGTCTAGCGAAGTTGCCGGTTTCCTTTTTTAGCCGCGATGCTCTCCAGCGGGGCGCGGTTTCCATCACAAGCCAAGCGTTCATTGGGTTCGGCGGCTGGGGCGCGTGCCGCTTCGAGCAGGCGGATGAACTGTGCCAGTTGCTCGCTGTCGAGGTGCCCCAACAATTGTTTGGGCGCGGCGAGAATCACCGGGTCCATTTTGCGCAGCAGTTCAAGTCCCGCCTCCGCGATGCGGGTCCAGACCACGCGCCGGTCGTTGCGGTCGCGCTGCTGGCGGATGAGCTTGAGGGTCTTGAGCCGGGCCAGCAGGCGGGTAATGTCAGGCTCGGCGGTGATCATGCGGCTGCCGATGGCCGAACAAGTGAGCCCGTTAGGGTGGGCGCCGCGCAGAATCCTGAGCACGTTGTATTGGGTAGAGGTGACGCCCCAGTCGCGGGTCTTCAAGTGAAAACCACGCTCAAGGCGGTCGGCGGTGCGCAGCAGATTGAGCAGCGCCTCTTCTTCCAGGCTGGAGAACGGGGGCTCCTGCACGATTTCCAGTTTCAAGCCGGCCATTGCCATTCTCTCCTGGGCGCTTCCAATTTATAACGGCGGGAGCGAAAGTGGCGAACGCCTTTTTTCGCCCCCGCTCTGTGCCTACTGCTTGACCACTTCCAGCTCGATGACCAGGGCGATGTCGTCGCCGATCACGTTCGCCGGGTACTTGGATCCGATGCCAAAGTCAGTGCGCTTGATGGTTGTGGTGGCCGAAAAGCCGGAGTGGGGTTTGTGATCCATGCCGGGAGCCGGTCCGCTGGGACCCTCGACATTCAATACCACGGGCTTCGTCACGCCGTGCAGGGTCAGGCTGCCGGAGACCGTGAGGTTGCTGCCACTTTTTACCACGGTGGTGCTGGTGAAGCTGGCGCTGGGGAAGGTGGCGGTGTCAAAGAAGTTGGCGCTTTTCAGGTCGGCGTCGCGCATGGTTACGCCGGTGTCAACGGTAGTGGCGTCAATGGTGACCTGAACGCTGGACTTGGTGATGTCTGCCTCATTGAGCAGGATTTTGCCGGAGAGGTTGCCGAAGCGGCCATGGACGTTGGAGACGCTCATGTGGCGGACGGTGAAGTCCACTTCGCTATGGGCGGCGTCAATGGACCAGGTGGAGGTTTGTGCCAGGGCGAGGGGTGCGGCCAGGGCCAGAATGCCAGTTACGAGAGCGAAACGCTTCATTTCGGAGAAGTCCTTTCAGTTGCGGCGGCAGGGCCGCTTTGTTCAGAGCAGAACGCGTGAAAACCGCGCGCCAGTGAGATTCCGGGAAGCAGGGGGAGGGAGCCTGGTTGGGCTCGGAAAACCGTTCTGTCAATAGGATGCACGGGAAAAGTATTTGTTGCAACAAATATTTTTCCAACGGCGCGGTAATGCGTCTCAGCGGGGTCCCTGTCACGGTCTGGTATGCTCCCCTCTATGTCTGTTCTCAACGACTTCCGGCGCCTGAACAACGCGCAACGCCATACTTTTGCAGCCGCGTTTCTGGGCTGGACGCTGGACTCGCTGGACTTTTTCCTGCTGATCTTCTGTGTCAAGGCGATCGCCGGGGAGTTTCGCACCCAGCCTTCGGCGGTGATGGGCGCGGTGTTTTTGACCCAGGCCTTCAGGCCGGTGGGGGCGCTGGTGTTCGGCATGCTGGCCGACCGCTTTGGCCGGCGGCCGGTGCTGATGGCCAATATCCTGAGCTTTGCGGTGATTGAGCTGGCCTGCGCTTTTGCACCCTCGCTGGCCGTGTTGATGGTGCTGCGGGCGCTGTTTGGCATCGCCATGGGCGGGGAATGGGGCGTGGGCGCAGCGCTGGCCTTTGAGACGCTGCCCCAAAAGGGTCGCGGCGGCTTCAGCGGCCTGCTGCAAGAGGGCTATGCGGTGGGATCGATGCTGGCCTCGGCGGCCTTTGCGCTTTTCTTCCACCTCATCGGCTGGCGCGGTTTGTTCATTCTGGGCGCGACGCCGGCCCTGCTGGTCTTTTACGTGCAGGCGCGGGTTGAGGAGTCGCCTGTCTGGCTTGAAGGAGCCAGGAAGCGCCGGGCGCGCTCCGCAGCGGAGTCGCGCTCCACCAAGGCCGGCGAACTGGCCCGCTTGTGGGAGTTTCTGCCCACGTTTCTCTTCCTGGTGCTGCTGATGACGGCCTTCATGAGCTTTAGCCACGGCACCCAGGACGTGTATCCGACCTTCCTCTCGATCCAGGCAAAACTCACTCCTGAGACGGTGGGATTGATCGGCCTGCTGTATGGATTCGGCTCCATCGGCGGAGGCATTGTGTTTGGAGCGCTCTCAGAACGATGGGGGCGCAAGCGGGCCATCGTGACTGCGGCGCTGCTGTCCATTCCGGTGATTCCGCTGTATGCCTATGGGCACTCGGCCTTCACGCTGGGCGCGGGCGCGGTTCTGATGCAGTTCATGGTGCAGGGCGCGTGGGGGGTGGTGCCGGCCTATCTGACGGAGCTTTCGCCGGCGCCGGTGCGCGCCACGGCGCCCGGTCTCGCCTATCAATTAGGTGGGCTTGTGACCAGTTGGAATGGAAAGGGCCAGGCGCTGGCTGCCGAGCGCTGGGGAAGCTATCGCAATGTATTGGCCTTTACGGTGGTGGCGGTTGCGCTTTTCCTGGCCTTGCTGGCGATGCTGGGCAGGGAAGCAAAAGGCAAGGATATGACCGAGGCCTGAGGCCGCCCTGACCCACTTGTGCCATTCTCGCAACCCCTTGGTGCTATTTCCCAGCCCGTTTGGTGTTGCCTATCCTACGTTCGGAGGCCCGGAACTTTGCACCTGGAACTCGGCATGGCCGTGGAGTGTGGATGGTTGAACGGAATGGAATCAACCGGTGCGCGCCCTGCAGGTCTCCAAGCGTGGCATTTGCGGCGGGTTGCAGAAAGAAGCCCGGCGCGGTTGCTGACACGCGGCTGAAGGCTTTGGTATTGTGTTGATCAGATTGGTACTTGAGTCCGGGGGGTGAAGGAAAAAACGCCGCGGCGTGTAGAATGCAGGCTGTAGCTCACAGGGCGAAGCACTATGCCTTGGGGACGAGCGATTGGAAAAAACTGTAAATGCCCTGTTGGAGGAAAGGCGAAATCGAATGCCGGCTCAACGGTATCCCGACACCGGGATGGAGCAGGGTCTCTGCTGGTGGGCTGTATATACGCGCCACCAACACGAGAAGATGGTTGCCAGGGTGCTGACGGGAAATGGCATTGAGGTTTTTCTCCCGCTCTACGAATCAATGCGGCGCTGGAAAGACCGGAACAAGATGCTGATGCTGCCCCTGTTCCCAGGCTATTTATTTGTGCGGGGCGGTCAGAACCGCCGCCTGACGGTGGTCTCCACTCCCGGCGTTCACTTGCTTTTGAGCAACCGCCAGCAGGTTGCGAAGATTCAAGAAGCGGAGATTCAGGCGATTCGCAAGACAGTGGAGGGAGTTCTTCCGGTTGAACCGCATCCATTCATCGAGTGCGGCGAGAGGGTTCGCGTGAAGCGCAGGCCTTTACAAGGTGTTGAAGGCCTGCTGGTGCGCAGGAAGAACCAGTATCGACTGGTACTTTCCGTTGCCATGCTGGCTCAATCGGTTGGCGTTGAGATTGACTCCTCGGATGTGGAACCGGTCACGGAGCAAAGTTTGACAGCCGGGTTTCAGGTGGGCCGGCCTCTGACCGTTTGTTGGGCGACAATGAATTAGCGTCAGGTTCGCGCCGTGTATGGCTTGGATCAAGGGACTCAAGACATTGAAGCTGGTGTCGGAAAGGAAGAAGCCATGACGACGTCTCGCGAGAGTGATTCCGGAAAGTCGAATGGCTCTCCCTTCGAGATGCCCTCGGCCGGAGATCGCGAGGTTCTGGACGAAGTCTCTTTCAAGCGGATGATCGCGATCGAGCGCAAGAGGACGGAGCGCTCGAACGAGCCTTTTCTGCTGATGCTGATCGAAGCGGGCAGTCCGCCGAGTCCTGAGATTGATGCGGCGACACTCGGGAATATGGCCACAGCCCTGATGGCAGCCAGCCGGGGCACGGATGTCATCGGCTGGTACAGGGATCGGACCACGATCGGGCTGATTTTCAGCGGACTTGCGGGCGAAGACAAGAACACCATTCTGACGACGATTCTGGGCAGGGTGAAGGCAACGCTGCGCGACGAGCTGCTCTTCGACCAGATCAACCAGGTGAGCATCTCGTTCCACTTCTTTCCCGACGAATGGAATCACACCAAGGGCGCGCAACCCATCAACCTGGTGCTTTATCCGGACCTTTTGAGCGCAGGGCCGCATAAGAAGTCGCAGTTGGCCATGAAGCGGGTGATGGATGTGGTGGGCAGCGCTTTGGCACTGGTGGTTACATCGCCCCTTTTCTGGCTGATTTCGCTGGCCATCAAGCTCACATCGAAGGGACCTGTGTTCTTCAGCCAGACCCGCGTGGGGCAATATGGCAAGCCCTTTGTGCTGCTGAAATTCAGGACGATGTACACCGATATCGATCGCAGCGTGCACAAGCAGTACGTGACGGATCTGATCGCGGCGAAGACCGAAACCGATGATCCCAATCCCAAGGGGCCGCGCGTCTACAAGTTGACCAACGATAAGCGAATTACGCGGGTAGGGAATTTTCTGCGCAGGACCAGCCTGGATGAGCTGCCGCAGTTTATCAACGTGCTACAAGGCGAGATGTCGCTTGTGGGTCCGCGCCCCGCGGTGCGCTATGAAGTGGCCGCGTACGAGACCTGGCACCGGCGCCGGGTGCTGGATTTCAAGCCGGGCATTACCGGCTTATGGCAGGTTTCAGGCCGGAGCCACGTGAAGTTCGACGAGATGGTGCGGCTCGATTTGCGTTACGCCAGGATGTGGACACCCTGGCTCGACATCAAGATACTCCTACGCACGCCGCTTGCCGTCATCAAGGGCACGGGCGCGTATTGAGTTTTGTGCTGTTGCCGGTTTTCAGGGCAAGGAGAGAACCGCACCCGGGCTCGCCCCTGCACGGCTCGAAGCGCTTTAACGGCAACTGGTTTCAAGATCGGCGGTTAAACAGGTGAACTTCGGCGTCATTGGATACGGTTACTGGGGCCCGAACGTAGTCAGAAACCTGGCTACGATGGAAGGTTCCCGGGTGATCACAATTGCTGAGATTTCTCCGGCCGCAAGAATGCGCGCGCTGAAGGCTTATCCGGGAATCTGTGTCACCTCTGACGCGATGGACGTGATCAAGGCCTCGGATATCGATGCCGTTGCCGTGATCACGCCGGTGTGGACGCACTACGAACTGGCCAAGGCCGCGCTGATGAACGGCAAGCACGTATTTGTGGAGAAGCCATTCACCAGCAACACCGCACAGGGCGAGGAACTGGTGAACCTGGCCCAGCAGAAGAACCTGCGCATCATGGTGGACCACACGTTCCTGTTTACCAGCGCGGTGAAAAAGATCAAGCAACTGATGGATGAGGAAGCGCTGGGCAAGCTGTACTACTACGACTCCACCCGCGTAAACCTGGGCTTGTTCCAGCACGACATCAATGTGTTGTGGGATCTTGCGCCGCACGATCTGTCGATCATGGACTACCTCATCACGGCCAAGCCCGAGGCGGTTGTGGCCACCGGCCAGAGCCATCTGAGCGGATACGAAGACGTGGTTTACACCACCGTGTATTTCCCTGAGAAGGTGATCGCCCATATTAACGTCAACTGGCTTTCTCCGGTGAAGGTGAGGACCACGCTGATTGGCGGTGAGAAGCGGATGCTGGTGTGGAACGACCTTGAAGCCGACGAAAAGCTGCGCGTCTATGACAAGGGCGTACAGATCACCAACAATGAAGGCGTTTATGATTTGCTGGTGCATTACCGGTCCGGCGACATGTGGGCCCCGCACCTTGACCAGGTTGAAGCCCTGCGCCTGGAGTTGGCCTATTTTGTGGAGTGCATTGCCAGCGGGCAGGATGCATTCAACGACGGCGCCGCGGGCCTGCGCGTGGTGAGAGTGCTGGAGGCCGCGGGCGAATCGCTGAGCAAACGGGGGGCATTGGTTTACCTCTAGGCGCACCTGGCTGCAAAGTGCGAAGCGCCGGAGGGCCGCTGGCAATCGCGATTCACAGGGTTGCATCCACCCGAAGCGGGCAAGAACCAGCGACCTGAATCTCGATCCTGTGCCGGAACCGCGGCGGCAGGTTAAAGTGCGCTGTTGTGCCGATTTTTTTCCGGAAGGCTGCCATGAAGATTGCAATTTTCGGCCTGGGCTATGTTGGGTTGACCGCCTCTGCCTGCCTGACGCACGAGGGGCACGAAGTGGTTGGTATCGACGTCAGCGATGAAAAGATCGCCGCCGTGAACGCCGGCAAGTCGCCGATTGCCGAGCCGGGCATTTCCGAGATGATTGCGTCCGCGGTGCAGAAGGGGCTGTTGAGCGCCACCAAGGATGCCGCGACCCAACTGAACACGTGCGAGATGGCGTTTGTCTGCGTGGGCACTCCCAGCGCGGCGGACGGCTCGCATAATATGACCTACATCGCGGAGGTGTCGCGGCAGATCGCCGCCCTCATCGATCCGCGTCGGGCCGGCGCGTTGACCGTGGTCTATCGCTCGACCATGCGGCCGGGCACAACCGAAGAACTGATTGAGCCGATCTTCGAGGCACAACTGGGTGCACACTCCGGCAAGGTGGAGATTGTCTACTGCCCCGAGTTCATGCGTGAGTCGGTGGCCATCGACGACTTCTTCCATCCTCCCAAGATCGTGATCGGCACCAAAGACGCAGAGCCCTGTGCGCGGCTCGATGCGCTCAATCAAAAGATTGCGGCGCCGCGTTTCTATACTCATTACCGCGAAGCCGAACTGACCAAGTTCGTTGACAATACATTCCACGCGGTAAAGATCGCGTTCGCCAACGAGATTGGGCGCGTGTGCAGCCAACTGGGCATCAGCGCCAAGACCGTTCACGAGATTTTTGTCTCCGACACCATTCTCAACATCTCACCGCATTACCTGCGGCCGGGCGGAGCCTTTGGCGGATCCTGCCTGCCCAAGGATGTGCGCGCGCTACAGCACATTGCCAGCGATGTCGGCGCCGATACACACCTGGTGGATTCGCTGATCCGCTCGAACGAGGCGCACAAGCATTTTCTCTTTGAGAGCTGCATCCGCGATCTTGCTCCGCGCAGCAAGGTGCTGCTGCTGGGCATCGCATTCAAGAGCAACAGCGACGACCTGAGAGAGAGCCCGAATATCGACCTGGCGCGCAAGCTGCTGCAAGCCGGCTACGATCTGTCCATCTACGATCCGCATATTGTTCCGTCGAAACTGCTGGGCCAGAACCTGGGCTACGCGTTCTCAAACCTTCCCCAGCTCACTCGGCTCCTGGTTCAAAAGTCTGTCGCCGAGGGAAGCCACTTCGATCTGGTGGTTGATTCGCGCGGCTGGGCAAAAGCGTTGTCGCTCAAACCGGGGCAACGTATCATTGACGTCAACACGCTGAACTGAAGGCTTGCCAGGCGGAAGAATGACGAACTCTTTGAGCGGCCCGGATGAGATCGCAGATGCCCGTGACGAGGCGCGCAAGCAGGCCGCCGGCAAGCTGCGCAAGCCCCGGCTGTTGATTATTGTTGAGAACCTGGCCGTGCCCTTTGACCGGCGCGTATGGTCGGAGGCAACAGCGCTGGCGCGCAACGGCTACGAGGTCTCAGTCATCTGTCCCAAGGGGAAGAACGCGACTGCTTCCTGCGAGGTGATCGACGGCATTCACATCTTTCGCCATTGGATGCCGCTGGAAGCGAGCGGCATGGCGGGCTACCTGGTGGAATACGTGGCCGCGCTCCTGCTTGAGTTTGCGCTCAGCCTCAAAGTGCTGTTCACGCGCGGGTTCGATGTAATCCAGGCTTGCAACCCCCCGGATACCTTGTTTTTGATCGGCGCATTCTACAAGTACCTCTTCCGCAAGAAGTTTGTCTTTGACCACCACGACATCAGCCCCGAATTGTTTGAAGCGAAGTTCGGCCGGCGCGGGATCATGTGGAAGACGCTTTGCCTGCTGGAGCGCTGGACGTTCAAGGTGGCCGATTACTCCATCGCCACCAACGAGTCGTATCGCGGGATTGCCATTGAGCGTGATGGAATGCGGCCGGACCGCGTGTTTGTTGTGCGCACGGGGCCGAATTTGGAGCGCGTGCGCATTCTGCCGCCCGACGACAAATGGAAGAAGGGGCGCAAGTTCCTGGTTGCCTATGTGGGCGTGATCGCCAGGCAGGAAGGGCTCGATCTGCTGCTGGAGTCGGTGACGTACCTGCGCGACGAGCGCAAGCGCAACGACATTCAGTTTGTGATTGTGGGCGGCGGGCCTGACCAGGAAGAGGTGGTCAAGCTCTCGCACAACGCCGGGCTGGACGATGTGGTTACCTTCACCGGGCGCGTTGACGACCACACGCTGTTTACGATTCTTTCAGCCGCGAATGTGTGCGTGAATCCCGACCGGCCCAACGCGATGAACGACAAATCGACCATGATCAAGATCATGGAATACATGGCGCTGGGCAAGCCGATTGTGCAGTTCGACATGACCGAGGGCCGCAACTCCGCCCAGGAAGCAGCGCTCTACGCGCTCAAGAACGACACCGCGGACTTTGCCGACAGGATTTGCGAGTTGCTCGACGATCCGGCAAAGGCGGAGAGGATGGGCGCCTTTGGCAGGGAGAGAGTGCTGAATGTTCTCTCGTGGGAGCACGAGGAGAAGAAGCTGCTTAAGTTTTACGAGAAGGTTTTTCAGGGAGTGTTGCCCGCCAGGTGAAGGGCGCGCGGCGGGCTATGTGATTGCCTGCAACTGTACGCTGTAGGAAGCAGGTTTTTCATAACGAGCGTTTCTCACAACGCGGCAAGCAAGATGCCGCTCAGCACGAGCGGGACGCTGAACCAGAAAGGATCGCGGGTCAGGCCATGGATTCTCACAACTCAATTGCCGGCGACGTGGTGTTGGGCAGGGATGTGCGTCTTGCCAAGTTCATCAACTTGTACGGTTGCTCGATCGGCGATGAGACGAAGATCGGCGCATTTGTCGAGATCCAGAAAAATGCCAGCGTAGGAAAGCGCTGCAAGATCTCAAGCCACACATTCATCTGCGAGGGCGTGACGGTCGAGGATAATGTCTTTATCGGGCATGGCGTAATGTTTATCAACGACCGCCATCCGCGCTCGACCAATACGTACGGCAGTCTGCAGACAGAAGCCGACTGGAAGGTGGAACGAACCGTGATCAAGGCCGGCGCATCGATTGGCTCCGGAGCCACCATTCTCTCCCGGGTAACCGTAGGAGAAAATGCCATGGTGGGCGCGGGCAGCGTTGTGACCCGGGACGTCCCGGCGCATGCGGTTGTGGCAGGGAACCCGGCGAAGGTGCTGCGGTATCTTGGACCGCAGGCAGAGCAGGCCGGAGTTCCCGCAGCCATTCCCTTCCTTGACCTGGTGACGCCTCACCTGGAACTGGAGCAGGAACTGGTGAGCGCATTTCGCCAGAGCCTGCACACGGCGGGGTTTGTGGGCGGGCGGCCGGTGGAGGAGTTCGAGAAGGCATTTGCCGCTTTCTGCAATACGGCGCACGCCGTTGCGGTAAGCAGCGGAACCGATGCGCTGCGCTTTGCTCTGATGGCTTGCGGAATACAATCCGGCGACGTAGTGGTTACGGTTCCGAATACTTTTATCGCGACGACCGAGGCGATCTCGCAGGCCGGCGCGTTTCCGGAGTTTGTTGACATCGACGAACAGACCTGCAACCTGTCTGTCGAGCGGCTGCGCGATTATCTTGAGAAGCAGTGCAAGCGGGACGCGGCGGGAGAGCTGGTGAGCCTGCGCAGCGGCCGGCCGGTGAGCGCGGTGGTGCCCGTGCATCTTTACGGCCAGATGGCCGACATGGATGCGATTGAGCAACTGGCAGTGGAGCATGGCTTGAAGGTGATTGAGGATGCATGCCAGGCGCATGGGGCGGAGTACTTCAGCGCCAGGCGCAACTGCTGGATGAAGGCCGGCTCGATGGGGCATGCGGCAGCATTCAGTTTCTATCCCGGGAAGAACCTGGGCGCCTGCGGTGAAGGCGGCGCGGCAACCACCAACGATGCCGAAGCAGCGGCGAGGATGAGGCTGCTACGCGATCACGGCCAGATCAAGAAGTATTACCACGACGTGGAGGGCTACAACGGCCGGCTCGATGCGATCCAGGCCGCGTTTCTTCATGCCAAGCTTCCGCACCTGGCGGGATGGAACCGGGCGCGGCGCGAGCGGGCAGCCGAGTATCACCGGCTGCTTGCCGAGAACGGCGCCGTGACTTTGCTGCGCGAGCCCGACTGGTCGCGCGGAGTCTACCATCTCTACGTTGTATGCGTTGCGGATCGCGACGGGTTGATGGAGCATTTGAAGAAGCAAGGCATCGGCACGGGCATTCACTATCCGATTCCATTGCACCAGCAAAAAGCCTATGCAGCACTCAAGTATGCCGAAGGAGATTTCCCGGTGACCGAGCGCGCAGCGAGGCAGATTGTTTCATTGCCCATGTTCCCGCATCTTACATCGTTGCAGCAGGCCAGAGTAGCCGAGCAGATTCTGGCGCTTTCCGTACCGAGACCATGCAAAAGCGAGGTATGACCGTGGAGCAGCTTCCCACTTACGTGCTTGTAACGCCCGCGCGCAACGAAGCGGAGTTCATTGAAGCAACGATTCAGGCCGTGGTGGCGCAAACGGCGCGTCCGCTGCGGTGGGTAATTGTCAGCGATGGCTCTACGGACGAAACGGAAGGGATTGTCGAGAAGTACACCGCAACGCATGAATGGATTGAGCTGCTGAAGATGCCGGAGCGCAAGGAGCGGCATTTTGCAGGCAAGGTATATGCGTTCAACGCCGGGTTGGCCAGGGTGACGGATCTGCCTTACGAAGTGATCGGGAGCATGGATGGGGATGTGAGCTTCGACCGGGACTATTTTGCGTTTCTGCTAGGGAAGATGGCCGCCGATCCGAAGCTCGGCGTGGCCGGCACGCCCTACAAGGACACATCGAGAGAGGTTTACGATTTTCGATTTGTGAGCATTGAAGATGTTGCCGGGTGTTGCCAGCTTTTCCGGCGCGCGTGCTTTGATGAGATTGGCGGTTACACGCCGGTCAAGGGTGGGGCGATCGACACCATCGCGGTATTAAACGCCAGAATGAAAGGCTGGAAGACGCGCACCTTTACAGAGAAGATTCTGTTGCACCACCGCAAGCAGGGCACGGCGCAGCACGGACCGCTGCGGGCTCGATTCGATACCGGAATGAAGGATTATGTTTTGGGAAATCACCCGCTCTGGGAGTTTGCGCGGGTGATTTATCAAATGAGCAAGAGTCCATTTCTGGTGCGAGGCCTTGCCGTCGGAGCCGGATTTATCTGGGCAGTTCTGCGGGGCACGGGGCGGCCGATCAGCCGGGAACTGACTGAGTTTCATCGCCGGGAGCAGATGCAGCGGCTCAAACAGTTGTTCACAGGCAAGCCAAAGGTATGAGCCGGAATGCCGTGCACTCGGTGAGCGGGCTCTGCTCAATCGTGGGTGAAGAAGAGCGCATGGACGACCCAGATCGGGATCGGGCGGGGATCGTTGAGTCCGCGAGAGTTGAGGCCGATGGCGCCGCTGCCGCAGCGGGTGAGCGCGGCCGTGGTGTTGTGGCCATCAACGCCGACGATTGGGGATGCGATGCGCACACGACCAACCGCATTCTCGAATGCGTTCAGGGCGGCGTTGTCTCCTCGGTTAGCGCCATGGTGTTCATGGAAGACTCCGAACGGGCTGCAGATCTTGCCCGCCGGCACAACGTCGATGCAGGGCTCCATCTCAACTTCACGACACCTTTCACCGCGCAGTCATGCCCGGCACGGCTCGTGGAGCATCAAGGGCGATGCGCGCGGTTTCTCAGGGCTCATCGCCTGGCGCCCATGCTCTTTCATCCCGGCCTTGCCGCGTCGTTCCATTCCGTTGTTCAGGCGCAGATGGATGAATTCGAGCGGATTTTCGGACATTCCGCAAATCGGGTGGATGGCCATCATCACATGCATCTGTGCCAGAACATTCAGCTCGCCAAGCTGCTGCCGGACGGCATCATGGTGCGAAGGAACTTCTCGTTCATTCGCGGCGAAAAGAGCTTTCTGAACCGCGCGTACCGCAACCGGCAAGACCGCGTGCTGGCCCGCCGGCATTCCATCACAGATCTTTTCTTTGCGCTGCGGCCTCTCCATCCAGTCAGCCGGCTGGAAGAGATCTTTGCTCTCGCCGGCAGATATGCGATCGAGGTGGAGACGCATCCTGTCGACGCAGAGGAGTTCAGGTTTCTCATGGATGGTGGATTGAAGCGAGCGATGGGAGAGGCTGAAGTGGCGCAGGGATATTTTCCGAGGGCCGGCAGCGCAGCTTCAAACCAGGAGGTACGGCCATGAATGCGATGGTGGGCGGTGCGGCGTTTGGGGCGAATGCGAATGTTCAGCCAGAGGCGCGCGCATCAAACCAGGCGGGCCTGCCCCGCATCGCGGTTTGCATCTGTACTTATAAGCGGCCCATTCCTCTGAAACGTCTTCTGGACAGCCTGCAGCAGCAGGAGACCGGCGGGTTGTTTACGTACTCGGTGGTGGTGGCCGACAACGACGAGGAGGAGGCGGGCCGGGCGGTGGTGGCCGAGGCTCTCAATTCATCGCCGCTGCGCATCAAGTATTGCGCCGAGCCGCGACGGGGAATCGCGCTGGCGCGGAACACTGCGCTGGCCAATGCGGAGGGTGACTATTTGGCCCTGATCGACGATGACGAGTTTCCCATCTCGTCATGGCTTCTGAAGTTGTTTGTTGAATGCAGAGATTACCAGGTGGATGGGGTTCTGGGCCCCGTGCGGCGGCATTTCGATGAGCCGCCCCCATCGTGGCTCAAGAAGAGTAATCTTTACGATCGCCGCGTTAATCCCACCGGAATGGCAGTGAACTGGCGCGAGGCGCGGACCGGCAACGTGTTGATGAAAAGGCGCGTCATTAATGGCGATGCGAGCCCCTTTAATCCTGAATTCAGGGCTGGCGAGGATCACGATTTTTTTCGCAGAAAGTTGCAAGAGGGATTCAGCTTTATCTGGTCCTCGGATGCGGAGGTGTACGAGTCGCTTCCGCCGGCGCGGTGGAAACGCATGTATTTCTTAAGAAAGGCGCTTTTGCAAGGAGCGACCGCGGCGCAGCAGCCGGATTGCGGCGCAGTCAGCATCGCCAAGTCGATTATCGCTGTTCCGTTGTACATTGCCGTGTTGCCATTTTCTCTTCTGCTCGGACAGCACCGGTTCATGTCGATTCTCATCAAGCTGTGCAATCATGCAGGCAAGCTGCTGATTCTGGCCGGCATCAATCCCGTTGATGAAGAATATGTAAGCGAGTAGGTTTCACGGCCTCGTCCAGTTTTTAGAAATAGAAACCTGCATAGCGCGTAGAATTCCTGGCGCCAGCCAGTCCTGCCTTGTATTCCCGCGAGGATTCAAAGCGGCAGACTCCAGGGCGTTTCAACTTCCCATCACAACACAACATAGTTGCGTCTGCTCAAGCGGGTCATTGCCTGAACAGCTGCGTACATCAAAATCGCCAGCAGGCCATCGGATGCCAGGCTGGACCAGGCTGCTCCGCGCCAGCCGTAGCGGGGAATGATCCAGAGATTGATCAGAATGTTAAACACTGCAACGGTGACGTGGGAGCTTGCCCGCACACCCTGGTGGCCGGCGCCGGTGAGCGCTTCTCCCATGAAGTAGTGCAGTGATTTGAGCAACGGCAGCAGCGCCAGCCAGCGCAGCGCCTCGGCAGTGGAGGCGAATTGCGGGCCCAGAATCCGCGGCAGCAGCCCAGCGCCCAAAAACATTGCCAGGGCCGCGGCCAGCGAGTAGATTGCAGCAGGCCGGATCAGGCGCAGGCTATAGGAGAGAGAGACCTCGATTCCGTTTGCGCCATGGCGAAAGAACCTGGGGTACGCGGCATTCAGCAGCGAGCGGACCGGAGTGAAGGCTACGTCGATGACCCGGTATGCGGCCGCGTAGATGCCCGCCGCATCGAGCGATACCATGCGTGCGAGCATGGTCTTGTCAATGTCGTTATAGATGGTTTGCGCGGAGAGGCTGGTAGAGAAGTAGAGTCCTTCAATAAACTCCGGGCGGATGCGATGCAGCGCAAAGCGGGGCGAGCCGATGCGCCGGGAAGTGGTTACCAGGGCGATAACGGCCGTGGACGCAGTTGCGACTAGGTAGACAAAAGCCCAGGCTTTGGCGGTGGGATGCTGGACGAAGAGTTTGAGCAGGACAATTCCAGCCAGGCGGAAGACACTGGTGAGAACCTGCAACTGTGCTGAGCGGCTCACCTTTTCGATGGCCAGGAATCCTACCGCGGCCAGGTCGGCCACCTTGACGAGAATCAAGTCGGAGATCCCAACCATCAGCACGCTGGTGAGGGCGACCGAGTCCGGCAGCAGGAGTTTCGCCGCGGCGAAGATGATCACCAGGAATCCGAAGCCGCTGGCGCAGATCATCAACAGGCCGTTGCCCCAGTAGTCAGCCATCAGGCTGCGGTCGCGCGCCACATTTTTGACCAGCAGGTTGGACGCGCCAAAGCCGGAGAAGGGCGCGGCAATGGAGACGAGGGCGGTTACGGCAACAAAGGCTCCATACTGCCGCGCGCCCAGCGTTCGGGCGACAAGAATGAAGTAGGCGGCCTGTACCAGGATCTGAAGCCCGTAGCCGCCAAACATCCAGCCCGTATTGTGGGCCAGGGTGCTGGAGCGGATTTTTTGTATCAGTTTCTTCATCCCGTTCAGACTGACTGCGATCTTCGATTGCGGCTTGGGGCGGCTGTGCTCCAGTTTCCAACGCTAACACGGTTGGAGATCCCTGCCGGTGAAATCTCCTGCTTGGCGAAGGCTTTCATAGATCGTTGTAGCTGATCAGCTTTGTCTCCTCGCGAAGCATCTCTCTCCATGGGCCGCGCAACAACGCAGTCTCTGCCGCGTACCGGCCTCTGCCTGGATGACACATCAGCTCAATGGAGCTGGCGTAGCCGAGGCCGGCCTGCAGGCGTTGATGAAAAAGTGAGAAGGGCGCGAATCCGTCGGTGGTGCGGGTGACGAAGAGATGCCGCAAGGCGAAGTTCCAGGGCCAATGCCTGGCGAAATGGAGACGGTTGCGCAGCGTGGGGTGAGGTCCCGGAACATTGCGCCGCAGTCGGACTTTACGGATTCCAAATCTCCGCTGGACGCGCTTGAGCACACTGAATAAACCCGCCCGGGTATGCACGTGATGGTGCGAGTCAAGGTGGCTGATGGGCACGCCCAAGGCCTGGGCGCGCTCAATCTGCGCGCACCACTCGGCATAGACCCCCTCGCGCGCATGTGCTGTGAGGGGAATGTCGATAGGGCGGCTGCGGGCATTGCCGGCGAACTCGCCCTTCTCATTCAGCAGTGTGCGCAGCCCTGGATGCGCGGAGAGCGGAGCGAACTCCGTTACGTTCAGATGGACGCCAAACGAGCAATGCGGAAAACTGCCGATGCGCCGGACGGCATCTTCAATGGCCGGGGCGTTCATCATCAGGGTGGCCGAGGTGACGCGGCTTTGCTCCATCATTTCAAGGATGGCGTCATTCACGGTCTCGCTCGCACCCAGGTCGTCGCAGTTGATGATGATTCTCATGAGAGCCTCCGGGGAGTGAATGCGGAGTCGTCGACGGTGACCACGTTGTCGCGGTTGAGTTCACCGCCGAGGTCCATGGCGAGCAGAATCGTGTCGCCCTCTGTCTTGACGGTGGCGAAGGGCATCTCTTCAAAGACTCTGCGAAGCGGGGCGTTCCTGGCGGTCTTTACCAGGTTGACGAGGAGCCTGGCCGCGCCCTGCTGCTTGAGGTAACTGCCCAGCCAGCCATAGAAGGCGTGCTCCACGTGCTTTTGCGCGACGCGGCAGGACAAGACGAAATCTCTTGCTACAGGCGCGTCGCCCTTCAAGCCGATGCTGGCGAAGCCCACGATGCCGTAGCTGCCGAACTTGTCTTCGCATTCCATGGCCAGGCTCAAGATATCGCTGTCGGCAAGCAGCGCCGCGAATTCGTCCAATTCATAGCGGCGCGAGGAAAGGTTCAACTGATTGGAGCGTTGAATCAGCTCATGGCAGCGCGCGATCTCAGTCGCTGTACGCGGCTGGAACACTCTCAGTTTGAGCCGGCAAGAGCGCAGGAACTCAAGAAAATCTTCGCCGAAGACTTCCTTTGCCTTTTCGCGCTGCATCTCAGTCAGGTAGGATTTGCGGCGCAGGCGGCTGGCTTCAGTCACCGGCACATCGAACTCGGGATAGCCGAGGATCTCAGCCAGCGCATCTTCCGTGTAGACGCGCACCATGGGCAGGGCCGACGAAACCTCGCGCCGCTCGAATGGAGAATCGTCGATGAGGGCAAAGGTGTCAATGTCGATGTTGAGATGATTGGCGATCTGCTTGAGGTTGGCGCTCTTCGGTCCCCAGTTGATGGCCGGATAGAGAAAGAACTCCTCCAACCCATGCTTGCGAATCACCGCGAGCGCGTCTTCATGATGATTTTTGCTGACGATGGTTTGAACGATTCCCCGCTCATCGAGAGCGTGAACCAGTTGCTCGGCCTCAGGCCGCAACTGGAGGTTCTGCGCTCCGTCTTCAACAAGAATTCCCTTCCAGAGCGTGTTGTCCAGATCCCATGCTACGCATTTGACCTTGGGCGCCGGAGACCCAACGGCAGTGGTGTCGTTTGCGGGGGCAGCGTTCGCAGGAGCGGCCGGTTTCAAAGCCACAAAATCAAGCCAGGTGAAGACGACGCGAGTTTCTTCGTCACCTTCGGGGTAGATCATGAGCAGGTAATCGTCTTTGGGGCCGAACACAGTCGGCAGCGGAACGGCGAGCGAGAAGCGGTTGCAGCCAAAGTTGAGTTCGAGGCTGGTGCGGAAGACCGAGGCGAGATTCTTTCTCAGCTCGACAATCAACTTTGTGGGCGCCTGCTGCGCGCTGTAGCACTCGACGGCCAGCGCGTCGAAGGGCACGCCTTGTTTGCCCAGCCGCGAGATCAGCTTTTCGCGGCGCCAGGCCGCGGAGTTCAGAATGCGGCAGTCAGCGTCAAGGCCGCGCAGGATGCTCTCAATGGCTCTAAGCGTTGCGGTGATGATGCGGTCGGCTTTGTCGAGCAGGCCAAGGGGCAACAGCGGAATGTAGCGGCCGGTGAGGCGCGCTTCAATCTTGCCCCAGCGGCGGAACTTGAGATCGGCGCCGCAGTTGAGCAGTCCGCGAAAGCGCGGGTTACGGACGATGCCATAGACCAGGCGGGCACAGCGGCGATCGCGGCGCTGAACGTACAACGGGCAAGTTGTGTAGCAGAGCGGGGGAACGCATTCGACGCAGTGCTCCTGCCACTCCAGCAGCATGACGCCGCGCACGGAGTTGGCCCAGGCAGAAGCCTGCGGAGTGAGACCGGCCGGCTCCCGTGACCAGAGTCTGGGCGCGCTCCAATCAAACTGGAACATGGCACAACTCCTTGCGTTCGCCCTTCAGCTCTGGCATTTTACTTTCCCTTCAGAACTCCTGCGAATCTTCTGGCGGCGCGCAGCACGCGGTTGTTCCGCGCCAGAGTGTTGTCACGGAACTCAGAGAGGCCGCGGCGTAACAGCACGCGGGTGTTGTAAGCGACGCCGAGAGGGCTCGCTGCCGGGCGCACCTGCTCGCGGTCGGCGATTTCAATGGTTCTGGATTGGCCGGGCTCTGCGTCGACCTCCAGCGTGAGGAATCCATTCTCAATGGAATAGGGGACAGGAATGCCATCGACCGAGACCTCGCGGATCAGAGCGGAATCGGGTTCGAACTTGCGCAGCAGGAAGCGGCCGGAACCGGCCTCGCGGCCTTCAAGGACGAAGCTGCGGGTGAAGAACTGGACCTCGGTTGAGCCGTTGGGGGTTGAGCCGTCAGGCAGGTTCCGCAGGAGGCAACTACGCGTGAGCTGATGAGTGAGCGAGGGCCAGGTGAGCGACGGAGCAATTTTGTGAAGTTCCGCGGCAACCGCTTCGATCGGCGCGCAGCCTTTGCGAAAGAACTGGTGGTGTTCGACGAGGAGCGCGGGCTTGCCGAGGTAGAGATCGAAGGCAAGGTCGAAGAGGTTACGCGAGTAGTGGCGCATGAAGATCGGGAAGCCGTTGTAGCGGGTGACGGCGGGCAGCAGCAGATCGCCGATGGTGATGTCGGCGGGGCCGTGATCCATGGGAAAGACGGTGGTGTTGACGGCGGCAAGATAACGATTGGCGCGCAGGGCCTGAATGGAAGCTGCGGAGAAGCGGCCCTGGGGAAAGACCATGACGGGCTCAAAGCGCGCACCTGTGCGCCTCTGCTGGGCTTCCATCCGCCGCATGGCCAGGCCGGCCAGGGTATCGAGCAGGAGAGGGTCCTGGGCTTCAAACTCGTGTTCGGTGTGGTCGCAGCCATGAATGCAGATGGACAGGTTGGGGTCTGCGCCGAGCAGGCGCGCGGCTTTCTTGCGCGTTGTGCGCCAACTATTCCATGGAATGAAGGCGATGGAAGTTCCATAGCGGTGGAGCTGCATCGATCGCTCGAGGACGCGGTAGTCGAGAAAGCCATAACGCGCCGACAAGCCGGGGTCGTCAATGATGAGTCGCGCCGTGGCCGGTGGTCCTTGCCAGCAGCTCTGGCTGAAGCACAAGCGCAGAAAGACGATGGGCGGTACCAGAGAGCCATAGTAGTGTTCGACGCCGCGCTTGCGATGGAGCTGCTTGCCGATATCGGGCAACGCGCCGGCGATGAGAAACACGCCGGTGGCCTTGCGCTTGAAGTGGACAAAGACTGCGCGATCGTCCGCAGTGAGGATCGCGTCGCCATCGGAGGCCTCCCGGCGCAAAGCGAAGGCAAACGCCGGCTCTTCATAGCTGCCTGAGAAGCCGAGCCCGGCGAGCATTCCGCTGAAGTGCGCAGCCGTGCGAGGCAGAGCGAAGCGCTTGAGCTGGCCGTCGAGCGCTTTGATTCCCGAGATGGCTCCGGCCGCCAGCGGCAACAGGGCGCGCTGATGCTTCACCGCGCTTGTGCATCCATAGACGAGCAGTTGCGCAAGCCGCCCGTCAAGCAGACTCTCAAGGCCCGCGCCTGAGCCGGCATCGCGGTTGATTGCCGCCAGCGTATCCGCGCTCATGGCCAGGCAGAGGGGAGCAGCATCCAACTTGTCGAGGACCTGCTGCGAAAGAGAGCCGTTTTCACCCAGCGCGATGGTCTTTGCCGCGACACCCATCAGCCCCGCCAAGGCCAGCAAACGCCGGTCTTCCGCTGCCGGTTCCGGTCCTGAAGTGGCGAGCAGCAGATGTTTGCCGGGAGGCGTCATTCGTGTGGGGATTCTCCGTCGATTGGAATGATGATACCGCTTTTGCCCGTGCTCGGGAGGGGGGACAGGCGGCGCGCGCCGGGCATTCAGGCGCTTGCGCGGGGCGGCTTGATTAACGCCCCTTGCGGCGCGTAGTCTGGTCACGAATGGCCACCCGCCGGGTGAGCGCAAGAACTGGCTTTCTGACGCTCTGAATTCCCCCAGGAAGCACGGCGAGAGCGTCTTCGCAACACAAGCCCTGAGCGGCTCGCCGGCACAGCGCGGTTCAGGAGAAAGAAGATTGATGGTCGATCTTGAGGCCCTGTTGGGTGATTCCTTCTACCGCGACCTGGACGTGGACAAGACGCTGGATTATATGCGCCGCCGCTACGTGGAGCCGCTGCGGCAGATCGTGGACATCAGCCAGTCGTCGCTGGCCGATTGCGCGGCCGGCTTTGGATGGCTTTCGTTCGCCTACTTGCAGGCGGGCGGGCGCCGGGCGATTCTGGTGGACCCCGATGGACCGCGTCTTGAGAAAGCCGCCAAAATCGCCAAAGGGCTCGGGCTCGCGGATCGCTGTGAGTTCCATTGCTGTTTCATGCAGGAGCTGGACATTGCCCCGGCCGACATCTTTGCCAGCATTGAAACCCTGGAGCATGTGGGCGCCAAAAACATCAAGCCGTGCATTGAGGCGCTGGCCGCAAAGGCCAAGAGGGCGGTGATCATCGCCACGCCCAACCGCTGGTTCCCCTGGGTTGCGCACGACACAGGCCTGCCGCTGGCGCACTGGATGCCGCTGTGGCTGCGGACCCGCTATGCGCTGGCCGCCGGACGCGGCGACCGGGAAAGGACCAACTCCTTTGTTTCCCCAGGCGACCTGGGACCACTGCGCAGGCGCGGGTTCCGGCCGGTCTCGAAGTACCAGACCTTCGCCACGTATGAGGAGTTCCTGCGATTCTATCCGCACTATCTGCCTTACGGCGACAAGCCGCAGGCTCGCAATCGTGCTGCGGCAAAGCCAGGGTTGGCAGCCTGGGTGAAGGCTGCGGGAGCTTTTGCGGGTACGGGGAGCTATGCCATCGCGCCTAATCTGTCGTCCATCTGGGTGCGCGACCCCGATTGACGCGCTTGGGGGCGATGGCTGCCAGGTTGCCGGCGAACCGGGGGAGAAGGGTGCATTTGGTAGCCCAAACAGAAGCTGAAAGGGCTCTGCAATCAGGATTTTCGAGAATTATGGTCCATTTTCGGTAAGATTTCAGTACGTGGCTAACCGTGCTTGCGAACTTCGGGATTACCTGGTGGTTACCAAGGGGGGACACATCGGTCGCCCTGTTCGTTGTATTTCGGTTTGACATGCAACTCCTTATAGTTATGACACCAGAACTCCAGTTCTTTGGAGGATGGGCCGACTCTCAAAACAGGAGTCTGCATTTTCGACCCCAGGCGAGCAGCGGGTAGTTAAAGACGCTTCAAGGCGCTGGGAATGCGGGACGAGTCGCCGAAGACGAGGGATTGTCTGTGGCGTGGAGGGAACGGCATGAATCAACGATTCGGCACTTTATGCATCCTTCTGCTTCTGTCGGGAGCAGCAAGGATGGTGGCGCAGCAGCCTGCTCAGGGGCCGTCAGAGGCGTCTGTTCCGGCTCAAGGCCAGATTTCTGCCCAGCCTCCGTCTCAGAACCCGGCCCAGACGCCAGACCAGGCGGTCTCTTCGCCGTCGTTGAAGCTGAACCCGCTTGAGGTGCTGCGGAGATTTGAACCGCCCCCGAATGAAGAGTACCAACTGGGCAAAGGCGACGAGATCACGGTGGACTTTGCCGGCCGTCCGGAGATGCAGGCCAAGGTGGTCGTGGGGCCGGATGGCAACATTTCACTGCCGCTGGCCGGCGAAGTGAAGATTGCCGGGCTAACGCGCACTGAGGCGGCCAACACGATTGAGGCAGCGCTGAAAGACTACTACGCCAATCTTGAATCCCAGGTTTCCGTCACCAAGTACACAGCCAACCGCGTCGTGCTTTTGGGCGCGGTCGATCATCCGGGGCCATTTGAATTCGACGGCACGCCAACCTTGCTTGAAGTGCTGGCCCGCGGCGGGGTGCAGACCGGGCCCAGCAAAGTGGATTCGCCGCCGGGCACCAATCAGATTCCCGAGCGATGCGCCATCTATCGCGGCAGCGACCAGGTAGTGTGGGTAGAACTGAAAGCATTGATCGAAACCGGCAATACGCTTGCGGACATGCGGCTGCGCCGCGACGACATCGTTTACGTGCCGAGCTTGAGTGACCGGTTTGTCTCTGTGCTGGGCGAGGTGGCCCGTCCGGGTGCAATTCCATTAACGCACAACTCCACTCTGGCCACCATTCTGGCCGGCGCCGGCGGCACTACTGAGAAGGCGGGCAACAACCCGCGCATCCAGATTGTCGATCCGGCCACGGGCACTTCGCGCGTGCTTTCGTTCAAGGACGCAATCGACCCCGTCAAGTCACTCGAGGTTGCACTCAAGCCGGGCGAGATCGTTTTTGTTCCACGCAGCGGGTTCAGCAAGTTTGGCTATGTAGTCCAGCAGCTCGATCCTCTGGTATCGGTGGCCATGATGGGCTTCTACACGGGGGTCATATGAGTTTTCAGCGTGGTCCGTCCGGTTCCTTCCAGCAAAACAGCCTTGGCGATGGCTCGCAGGGCGGCCAGCTCCCCATGGTCAGTTCCCCATCGAACGTAAACGAGCAGCCGCTTTTCCGTCTTGACCTGGCGCGCAGCCTGCAACTGCATCGCAAGCTGGCAGTGGGCATTGCGCTGCTCGGGTTTGCGGTTGCCGCGGGTTATGTGGCAATGCGGTGGCCGCTCTACTCGGCGCAGAGCCAGGTGTATATTCAGCCGGTATCGCCGCGAGTGATTGACAACGGCAATGCTTCGCGCTGGCCCACCGATCAGCCCTCGTACGACTCGTTTATCGACCAGCAAGTGCAGAGCGCGTCGTATCCTGACGTCGTCTTGAGTGCGCTTCACCGGCTCCCTCCAGGCGCATGGCAAAGGCCGGGCGAGAGCGATCAGGCCGCTGTCGAGCGGCTTTCGCATTCAGTTGAAGTTGCCCGGATGGGCACCAGCTATGAAGTGACGGTGACGGCGAAGGCCAGGAGCGCGGCGCTGTCTGCGCAGATTGCCAATGCCATGGCCGCGGCCATGGTCGAGAAGACGTCGCGGGAAGAGAGAGCCGGCGACCCTGAGCGGCTGGCCATTCTGCGCGAAGAGCAGGAACGGATCAAGAAAGAGCTGGAGACCGACCGCGCCGAGCAGGCATCGCTGAACGCCAGACTGGGCGTGGCCGCGGTCAGCACCGTCCCCAATCACTACGACGAAGAAATCGCCAGCATTCACGGGGCGCTCGTTACCGCGCGCACCGCGCGCGACGATGCGGAGGCGCACCTGATTGCCATGGGCGCTGACAAGGATGAATCGTCAAAGGCTCTGGATGCAGAGGCCGACGAACTGGTAACCGCCGATCCGGGCCTGGTGAGCATGAAGACTTCGCTCAACCAGCGGCGCGCTATCCTGATCAGCCAGATGTCGAACCTGACCCCGAATCACCCGCAGTACAAGCAGGACGCGACGGAACTGGGCCAGATCGATGCTTCGCTGGCGTCGATGGTGAAAGACCTGCGCGGCAAGGCAGCCGGGCGCATCCAGCAAAAGCTGCGCGCGGATCTTGACCGCACAGCCGGCGTTGAAGACAGATTGAACGCGCAACTGGGCCTGATGTCGGCCGCGGCCGCCGGCGCGACACCCCGGTTGCAGCGGGCCAACGACCTGGCAACCGACATTGCCCGCCTGCAGACCCGTCAGGCCAGCCTGGATGACCAACTGCACAACCTGCTTTTGCAAGACAGCGTGCCCGGCGCTGCGCATCTGGCGGCCGCGGCCATGCCTCCGCTGCGGCCCAACTTCTCAATCTTCCTGAAGCGGGCATTGCCCATTTCAGTGTGTGGGCTGCTGCTGGCTCTGTTGGCGGCATTGGTTGCCAACAACCTTGACTCCAAAATTTACATCGCGGCCGATATCGAGCGCGCGCTGGGCGTCAAGGTGATGGCTCAACTGCCGGACTTCGACCAGGTCACCGACGGCGTGGCGGAAGAGCATCTGCTGCGGCTCTCGGCATCGATCGAGCACGCCCATCAGCTGGGCAACATGAGGAGCTGCATCTTTACCGGGACCGGGTCCGGAGCCGGCGTGACCACCGTGGCGGCCAGGGTGAATTCGATGCTTGGAACTATGGGCCAACCGACGGTGCTGGTGGATGCGGCCTGGACGCAGCAGCAGAATGCGCGCTCCGACTCCAGCGGCCTTGGCCTGAACGGCCGCGAGGCTGACGGTCAATTCGCCTCGCAGCGCGGCAGCCGATCTATTGGCCTGCTGCAACAACTGGCCGAGGTGGCCGAGACAGGGGCAGAGAACCTGATCCTCACCGACGCCGCGCCGCTGGCTGTTTCAGCGGAGACGGAGTACCTGGCCCGGTTTGTGGATGCGGCCATCATCGTGGTCGAGTCCGGTGTAACCACCCGCGCTCAACTTGAGGAAGCAGCCGCCAGCGTGCAGCGGCTCAATGTAGGAGCCGTGGGGTTCGTGCTGAACCGCGTGAGCCTGGAAAAGGCTGACCCAGCCTTCCGCCGCTCCATCAACGAGATGGAAGACTATCTGCACACGCAGAGCGGCTCGTTCATGCATGATCTTGAAGCCATCCAGCAGCAGCGCCGGCAACTGGCGGCATCTGAGCCGCCTGCCATGCCGCGGGGCAACTACCTGCCCAAGCCGGACACGCATGTGTTTTACGTATCCGAGTGGAAGGCGAAGTATCCGGATGGCGATGTGGAAGCTGCCATGGTTGAAGCCCGGCGCCTGGGCTACGAGGTGGTTGAGCAATGAGCCAACAGGCCAACTCGCAAGTGGATACAGCCGCGGGCAGGCCGTCGAGAGGGCAGAAGCGTGCGCCCAGGATCGATCTCGCGGCCGGTCTGGTTGCCAAAGAGAAGCCGGCGCCCAAGATCGATCTCGCGGCCGGCCTCATTCCCAGGCGCGAAAACGCGAAACCGGGGCCGGGCAAATCTGCCGTCGGAGGTTTTGTTTCCGGCACGCGTAGTGCGTCAGGCAGCGCGCCTGTCGCATACTCGTCTCTAGAGGGCGCAGGACAACCGGGTAACCAGCGCGCGCAGGCGAAGCCTGCTCCAACGCCCAAGTCGATCAATCCGCTGCACGACGTAGTGCGCAGCGCTGCGGCAGCCATTGACGATTTTGCTGCCGTGGCGTCAGAGGCAACTCAGGAACCCATGCATGTTCTTGCTGTCGACGGCGCTCCGCAGGGCACCTGGCAACCGGGTGCGCCGGCTGCGGAAGCTGTGCTGGCTGTGGAAGCTGCGGAAACTGCCCCGAGTGAGTCTGCCAGACAGAATGAGAGGGTGGAGCAGGCCAATCAGCAGCCTGCTCAGGAGCCGAGTCAACCGCGGCGGGGGCGTGATCCCCAGCCGGCGCCTGCTCCGCCTGTGGCCTACGTCCCCTCGAGACGCGAACCTGCGCCAGCACCTCCGGCTCCGCCGTTGGAGCCCGCCGCCAGGCAGCGCGAGGCGAGGCAGCCTGAGAGCACATTCGTTGAGCCCACTTCTCTGCAGCCGGCCGAGGTTCAATACAATGCGGCAACGCGGATGACGGGCCTGAGGAATCTGATTCAGACATTAGGGATGAAAGCTCCTCCCCAGCCGCCCGAAGCCGTCGAGCCGGTTGCTCAAGCTGCGCGTCCGCCTGAGCCGGTGCAGCCTCGTCCGGTCTATCCCCGCACGCCCCCTCCCGTGCCGCACGCCCCAGTCCGGAGAAACGAGCCCAGCGCCTCGCCTACGCTGGTTACCGCGCCGCCTGAGTTCCTGCCTCCCAGGCCAATGGTTGAAAAGGAAGAGAAGGAACACCCCTCGACGCACGCCAGCACGCGCCGGGATCGCCGGGATACCTACGACGATGTCGAGGTTCTGCCCTCGTGGCGGGGCCAATACAAAAGAAAGTAAAAAAGCGATAAGCGCGGGATGGACCGGCCGGGCGCAACGCGCCTGAAGCGCGCAGCGGCCTATTTGGGCCGGATCAGGTCAAACCGTTCCTGGGTGCGCACCCACGTCTGGCCGGCCATGCGGCCCACGGCGCCCAGCAGCGCGGCATCGATGCGGAAGTCCTCAAACAAGTCTTCGCGCAGGTGAAAGCGCACCACCTCGCCCAGCACAATCACGCCCGCTCCCGGCACGCGGCCGGTATAGATGACCTGCAGCAGGCGGCACTCCATCTGCGCCGGCGATGCGGCCACGCGCGGCGGGCCAACCACCTGGCTGGCAACGGCGCTGAGCCCCGCAAGTTCAAACTCATTCACACCCGGCGCAACCTCGGCGGCTGCCGCATTGGCCTTCGCGGCGATCTCTTCACTCACCACGTTGATCACAAACTCGCCGGTCTCTTCCACGTTGCGCAGCGTGTCTTTCCTCTGCTCAGGGCGCATGCCCGGCTCAGGGGTTGCCGCGGCCCTCAATGTGGGGCAGAACAGCACCGTGGGCGGGTTGGAGCCGACGCCGGAGAAGAAACTGAAAGGCGCCAGATTGGCCACGCCGTTGCGGTTGATGGTCGAGACCAGGGCGATGGGCCGGGGCACGATGATGCCCGTCATCAGCTTGTAGACCTGCCGGGGCTCGCAATTGGCGGGGTTCACGCTGAGCATGGAGGGTTGCGCAGGGGTTGCTGAGTTCATGCTGTTAGCCTACAGCGAATCCAGGGACGCTATGTCCCGAAAACACGACAGCCAAGTTGACGCGACCACCAGGGAGCGGCGACCTTCCTCAATGCCGAACAGAACACAGTAACCCTGGTTTCGCTCTGGAACATCGGGCGGCCTTGCGCTGTTTCAGGCCTGGCCCGCTTTGGTCCTGCGGGATGTAGCATTTGTGGTGCGGGGCGACGGAAATTCGTCGTCCCGTAACATGCTATGGTGCACAATCGTTAACAGGAGATTTACACTTTTGCCGCGGATTCACTTTCAACTGCAACTCGCCGAGCTCAAGGACAAACTGATGGCCATGGCTGCGCTGGCGCAGCAGGCGGTTGAGTCCGCGGTAGACGCCTATCTGCAGCGCGACAAGGGCCTCTGCAAGTACGTCAAGCAGAATGAGACTGCCATCAACACCGCGCAGCGCGAGCTCGACGAGATGGCCTATGAGCTGCTGGCCAAGGAGCAGCCCATGGCCATCGACCTGCGCTTTATCCTGGCCGTGATCAAGATCAACGGCGACCTGGAGCGGATCGGCGACCAGTCAATGGGCATTGCCCGCCGCACCAAGGAGATTCTGAACCACGAAGAAGCTGACCTGCCGGTGGACTTTGCGGCCATGGGCGAGTTTGCCGGCCGCATGATTCGCTCCGCGGTGCAGGCGCTGCTGGACGGCGATGCGCGCCTGGCCGACACAGTGCGCGAGATGGACGACGAGATCGACCGCATGAACCGCCGCGCCCATGCCGACCTGCTTCAGCTCATCCAGGACAAGCCGCAATTCACCATCCAGGCCATGAACGGCATCCTGGTCTCGCGCAACCTTGAGCGGATCGCCGACCATGCCTCGAATATCGCCACCGACGTGATCTTCTGGATTCGCGGCGCCGACGTGCGCCACCAGCTCAGCATGTCGATGGATTGAAGTCCAAACCCGCCGGTTCCAATCAAGGCAGAACAAATCCGGGGCCCGAAGCTCCGGTGGCACCATAACCTCGCTTGCAAAGCCGGCGCGGGAGATAGTTGAGAATCTCGTTCTGCCGGGCCAACGGCGGGTTATACTGGTGCAAATCTTGGTTCTAGACACCCCCTAATCTAGAATCCGGAAAATCAGGAATCCAAGACGCCGCATTCCTGCTCCGGAGGTCAAGCTAATGGTGCTCTTTTCAAGAAATGAGCCAAGCCACTGGCATGGAAGCGGTGTGCCGTTTTCACGTAGGCTGCTGCAAGCGATTTCCCTCGCTCTCGCTTTTCAACTCTGCGTTTACAGCGCGGATGCGCAACAGGCGCAGCGTCCGCATGCCGGCAAGGGCGCAATGTCAGCGCAGGAGATTTCGACGCTGCCGCAGGCTGCCGCACCGGAACTCATTTCAGCCGACTCGGTCTGCGCGCGATATGCTCCCGGGTCTGTCGTTCAGCCGCCGCCGGAGCTGAGAAGCTCGCACGGCGTGCTCGAAGTGACGTTCGAGTTCAAGACAGTCGTTGATGCGAATGGGATTAACCGCTATTGTTTTGTAACCGACTCTGACCTTGAATCGCCCACGTTGCGCGTGAGTCCGGGCGACAAGCTGATCCTTCACTTCCAGAATCAGCTGACTGGCGGGGGCCAGCCCAGCGCCAATGACAGCATGGCGGGTATGCCGATGGACCCGGCCTTCAAGGACGCCACCGGCATCAACCCGTGCCATGGCGTGATGAACCCCGGCGTCGCCAATCTGCATTTTCACGGAACAAACACCGCGCCGGTCTGCGGGCAAGACAACGTCACCACGGTGCTCATCCAGCCGGGCCAGAACTTCGACTACAACCTGCAGATTCCGTTGAACGAGCCGCCGGGCATGTACTGGTATCACCCGCATGCTCACGGATACGCCGATATGCAGGTGGGCGGCGGCGCATCGGGAGTGCTGATTGTCGAGGGTCTGCAGACCGTGGATCCGTCGTTGCAGGGCCTTACCGAGCGCACTTTTGTCCTGCGCGATCAGAACCTGCCTGCTTCTGAGCTGAACGACCCCAACATTCCTGCGTGGGACCTGTCGATCAACTATGTTCAGGTGACGTATCCAAAGTACACGCCGGCGGTGATTCAGACCCTGCCAGGCAAAAAAGAGCTGTGGCGCGTTGCCAACAACTCCGCGGATACGATTATCGATCTGCAATACGTTGTCAATAATGCGCCCCAGCCGATGCAGGTGGCGGCCATCGATGGCGTTCCCATAGCCGCGGGGCCCAGCGGAAAGAGTTTCACCACGCAGACCTCCATTCTGCTGGTGCCGGCCTCGCGTGCGGAATTTGTGGTCACCACTCCCGCGATTGGCGACAAGGCGCAATTGACAACTCAGTATTGGAACACCGGGCAGGATGGCGACTTTGACCCCACCAGGCCAATTGCGAACGTCGTCGGCGTGGCAGGAGCGGGCGACGCGGCGGTAGAGGGGGCTTCTGTCGAGAATCCGCTGCCGTTGGCTGCGGCTCCGCACCGGCCCATGCGGTTCGCGGCCCTGGCCACCACGGCGCCCGTGGCGCAACGAACTCTTTACTTCTCTGAGGTGCTGCAAGACCCCAACAACCCCTCCGGCCCGACGAATTTTTTTATCACCGAAGAGGGCGAGCAACCCCAGCTCTTTCAGATGGGCCAGGCTCCCAGCATTGTTGTCCACTCCGGCACAGTAGAGGATTGGGTGGTTGAAAACAGGGCGCTTGAAGATCACGTCTTCCATATCCATCAGATTCACTTCCAGGTGACTGAAGCCAACGGCCAGCCCATCGGCGATCCAGCCTTGCGCGACACGGTCGATATTCCTTTTTGGGATGGCAAGGGCCCCTATCCGAGCGTGAAGCTTCATATGGATTTTCGCGATCCGAATATTGTGGGCGACTTTGTCTATCACTGCCATATTCTGGCGCACGAAGACGGCGGCATGATGGCGGTGATCCGGGTGCTGCCTCCGGGCGTGGCCACAACCACGACGGCTGCGACCTCCAGCACCACGATCTCCCCCGGCCAATCGATTCAACTCAGCGCCATCGTCACGGATCCTGCCAACCCGGATCGAATCCCGAAAGGCCCGGTTCAATTCGAACTCAACGGCGACAACGTGGGTAATCCCGCGTCGCTGGTCTCAGGTCTTGTGTCAGTGGCCAGGGTGATCAACGGCGCCCCTGGCAGGGGAAACTTGACAGCGTTTTATGAGGGCGACCCGGTTCACGCTGAGTCCGTCTCGGCCGTCATTCCGGTGAAGGTTCTCGACTTCGGCCTGGCCTCGGCGGGGGCAACAGTAAATGCGGGGGCCTCGGCCGATGCAACTGTAAATGTGACGCTCGCCGACGGCTTCACAGGCAAAGTCAACCTGACCTGTGCCGTGCCCACAACCATGACAGGAGCCACATGTTCCCTAACCCCGGCCTCGACTTCAGCGGGCGGGCATGTCAACCTGAAGGTGGCCAGCGGCTCTGCCCCCAAGGGTGTCTACAAGGTCAAAGTGACCGGCAGCGGAGGGGGTCAAGCAAACTCCGTTGAGGTTCCCATTACCGTGCATTAGGTTGCGTGGGCTGGGCGGTTTTTTCATTGCTTTGGCGGCATGAACCAAACCATCCAGCTCCGGCGCCGCAACAAGCTGCCGCAGCCATGAGCGGTGCCCGGTGGGTTCTCGGTTGGGCCGCTCATGCCACAGGTTTCTTTGTGTTGTGGCGCCGCGCGCGCGTCTTTCAGAATGTTTTCTGAGCCTCGCTGAGCGCGTCGGCGGCGTCTTCTTCAAGATACGGCAGCAGCAATTGAAAGTCCTCCAGCGGCAATGGCCGGCTGAAGAGGAAACCCTGAAAAGCATGGCAGCCCATGCCGGCCAGGAAGTCCCGCTGTTCCTCGGTTTCCACTCCTTCTGCTATCACCGAAAGACCCATAGCCCGTCCCAGCGAGATGATGGTCTGCGCAATGGCCCCGCTGGTGACGTCGATCTGCATGTCGTGAACGAATGCCCGGTCGATCTTCAGCTGGTTCAGAGGCAGGCGTTTCAGATAGGCCAGCGAGGAATAGCCGGTGCCGAAATCGTCCAGCGAAAACCGCAAGCCATGCGCCTTGAGGGCGCTCATCTTGGCGATGACCTCCTCCACGTTCTCCACCAGCATGCTCTCGGTAAGTTCCAGATCGAGGTTTTTGGGGTTGGCGCCGGTGCGATAGAGCACGCTCAGCACCTGCTCAACGAAATCGGGCTGGCGCAACTGGCGCGCGCTGATGTTGACGGCCACCGTGATGTGCGCCGCTTCCTTTGAGCGCGCCCACTCGGCAATCTGCCGGCAGGCGGTCTCAAGCACCCAGTCCCCCAAAGGCAGAATGAGGCCTGTCTCCTCGGCCAGGGGGATAAAGTCGCCCGGCGGCAAAAAGCCGCGCTGCGGATGCTTCCAGCGCAGCAGCGCCTCGGCGCCGATGAGCACCCCGGCCTCAACCTGCGGCTGATAGTAGAGCTGGAATTGGCCGGTGCCGATGGCCTGGCGCAGGTCTTCTTCCATGGATGCGCGGGCATGGATGGCTGCTTGCAGAGCCGGGGCAAAAAACCGCAGCGTGTTGCGCCCCGCGGTCTTGGCCTGGTACATGGCGATATCGGCCTGTTGCAGCACTTCGTCGATGGCGTCTGTGCGATCGCCAAACATGGTGATGCCGATGCTGGAGGTGCTGAGGCATTCGCGGCCGGCCAGCAGGTAGGTTTGGCAAATGGAAGCAAGGATCTTCTCGGCCACGCTCCTGGCCTGGGAGGCTGCCTCTTCAAGGCTCTCGCTGAGGTCTTCAAGAATCACCACAAACTCGTCGCCGCCGAGCCGTGCCACGGTGTCTGCGTCGCGAACGTTCTGGGTAAGGCGGCGGCCAACCTCTTGCAGCAGCAGGTCGCCGGTCTTGTGGCCCAGGGTGTCGTTCAGGGTCTTGAAGTCGTCCAGGTCAATGAACAGCAGCGCGCCTTTCTTGCCGCTGCGGGCGCTGACCGCCAGCGTCTGGCGCAGCCGCTCCGACACCAGGCGCCGGTTGGGCAGGCGCGTCAGTGGATCGTAGAAAGCGAGAGTCCTGATCTCATCCTCCGCCACCTTGGCGCCGGAGATGTCGCGAGTGATGGAGAGAATGCACGGAACGCCCTCAATCTCAATGACCGAGGCCGACATCTCGCCCCAGAAAACCTCTCCGTTTCTCTTTCTGAACTGAGCCTCGATGTTTCCGCATCTTTGGTATTGGCGCAGAATCTCAACCAGATTTTTGCGGTCGCGCGGATTGGCCCAGATGTTCAGCTCCAGAGATGTCTTTCCAATCACTTCGTGGCGTTCAAATCCCATAATGTTGAGGAACGCCTCGTTGCACTCCACATAGCATCCGTCGCTCATGCGATTGATATTGATGGCGTCGATGCTGGTCTGGAATGCGGTGCGGTATCGCGTCTCACTGGCTTGCAGCGCCCGCTGCGCCGCGGCCAGGCGCTCTTCCGCGGCTTTGGCGGCGGAGATGTCGCGGGCGATGCAAAGAACGCAGTCGGCCCCGTCGACAGTCATGATGGAGGCCGACATCTGCGCCCAGAGAATTTCTCCGCTCTTCTTCCTGAACCGGGCCTCCAGTTCGCGGCAGATTCCGTGCTCGCGCAGGTCTTCTGTCAGGTGCTCCCGTTCGCTTCGATCCGGCCAGATGTCCAATTCCAGAGACGTATGCCCAATGACCTCTTCGCGCTCATATCCCAGCGAATCCAGGAAGGCCTGGTTGCACTCGATATAGACCCCATCGGCCAGGCGCGAGATGGTCACGGAGTCGGACGTGGTCTCGAATGCAGCCTGGTACCTTGCCTCGCTGGCCTGACGTGCCCGCTGGGCGGCAGCCAGTTGCTCTTCCGCGGCCTTGGCCGCGGAGACGTCGCGCACGATGCTGAGCACGCAGGGAGTGTCCTCGATCTCAATCGCCGAGGCTGACACCTGAATCCAAATCGTGCTCCCGTCCTTCTTCCTGGCCAGCATCTCCAAATCCCGGATGCTGCTCCCTTGAGTCAGCAAATCTGCCATCCTCCGTCGAACATCCGGATCTGTCCAGAAGTTCAATTCGAACGATGTCCGGCCAATCAACTCTTCGCGCGCATATCCGAACAGATCGAGAAATGCAGGGTTGGCATCGATGTACTGGCCATCGCTGAACTGGCTGATACAGATGCCGTCCACGCTGGTTTGAAACACGGTTCGGTAATGCGCCTCGCTCAAGCGCAGCGCTTCAGTGGTTGCGGCCAGATGATCCTGCGCAGCCTTGGCGGCGGAGATGTCGCGCACGATGCTCAGAAAGCACGGAACGCCTCCTATCTCAATCGGCGCAGCCGAGACTTCCGCCCAGTAAAGATCTCCGTTTCTCCTCTTGCAAAGCACCTCCTGGCCATGAAAGCCCTCTTGTTGATGATTCGTATCGAAGAGCTGTTCCCGAATCTCCGGGCCGGCCCATAGGTTAAGCTCCTCAGAGGTTCGGCCGATTACCTCCTCGCGCTCAAAGCCAACCATGTCCAGGTATTTCTTGTTCGCGTCGATGAACCTGCCGTCGCTCACCTGGCTGATGCAGATGCCGTCTACGCTGGTCTGGAAGATCGTGCGGTAGTGCGTCTCGCTCAAGCGCAGCGCTTCCGTCGCCGCTGCCAGGCGCGCCTCTGCCTCTTTGCGAGCATTGATGTCTTCCACCAGGACGATGTGGTAAAGCGGCTCTCCCTCGGTGTCGCGCTGCGTTGAAACCGTCACCTTGACCCAGGTGAGCCTGCCGTCTTTGCGGAGGTAGCGCTTCTCCCACGTGGAACTGGCGTCGGCGCCTCCCGCCATCTGCAGGCGAACCTTCTCGCTATGAGCCTGATCCTCCGGCGCAGTGATCTGATGGAAGCTCATGCCAGGGATCTCTTCCAGTGGATAGCCGATAATCTCGGCAAAGCGGGCGTTGCAGCGCAGGAACTTTCCGTCGAACGAGGTGTGCGTAATGCCGACGGCGGCCTGCTCAAAGGTGGCGCGATAACGCTCTTCGCTGGCGCGCAGTTTGAGGTCTGCCTGCTTGCGCTCGGTGATGTCGCGAATCACGCCCCGCATCTTCACCGGCCGCCCCAGCGCATCGAATTCCAGTTTGCCGCGCCCATGCACCCACCGTTCCGTCCCGTCCGACTGATGAACAATGCGGTATTCCTTGTCGAATGTCTTCTTTCCCCCAATCACCTCGTTGGCGAAATAGCTCGCCATCATCGCCCGGTCGCCGGGATGAATCAGCGCCGTCCATCCGTCCACCGTGGTCGCATAGCTTTCATCGATTCCGAACAACTCATCGAGCAGATCTGAGCTGGTCCAGACGCCGGTGCGGATATCCAGCACGTAGCTTCCCAGGGCGCCGACTGTCTGTGCCTCCTTCAGAGTTTCCAGGCTTTCGCGCAGCGCTTCTTCGGTCCGGAGCCGCTCGGTAATATCATGCACAATGCAGAACAGCACCTGTTTGCCGCCCAAACTGACAGGCGAAGCATAGGCTTCCACAGCGCGCTCTTCTCCAGACTTCAGCCGGATGCGATAGTTGAAGACTCTGCGTTTCTTGCCGAGAGCCAGTTGCCTGTCAAGGGCGCTCTCTTCCGAGCCCAGAGTGCTCATCTCGCCGGTGAGCCTGCCGATCAACTCTTCCCGCCCTATGGCATAGAACGATGCGGCCGCATCGTTGGCGTCCACAATCGCGCCGCTGGCCGGATCCACCAGCAGCATCGCGCAGCCGTTCTCTTCAAAGAATCTGCGAAAGCGTTCCTCGCGTTCGGTCAGCGCCTCAACAGCCTCTTTGTGCGCGGTGATGTCTTGAATGAATCCCTCAAGGTAAAGCACGCGCCCATCGGCATCGCACACCTTGCGTACATTCAGCGATACCCATATCCTGGAGCCGTCCTTGCGCTTGTACTGGCACTCATAGCCGAGAATCATCGGCCTTTGCTCCAGCAGGCGCAGGTACTGAGCCCGCTCTTCCGGGTCCACCCAAACATCGTGCGCTGAGTCTTGAACCTTTTCTGTCACCTCCTCGGCGGAGTCGTAACCCAGCATCCGTGCCAGCGCCGGATTGGCTGACAGCGACTTGCCCTCCAGCGTGGTTTGGAACATCCCTTCGTTTGCGCCATCGAAGATCGTCCGGTATCTTTCCTCCGCCTCGCGCAGCGCAAGCTCGCTTGCCTTGCGTTCTGAAATGTCGGTGAGGAAGCCCTCGTGATACAGCAGGCTTCCATCCGCCGCGCAAACTCTGCGGCAGCTCAGCGAGGTCCAAACCATCGAGCCGTCCTTGCGCTTCAGCCGGCAATCGAAATCCCGCACGAATCCCTGCGCCTCAACCAGCTCAGTGAACTTTACATGTTCGTCCGCGTCGGCCCATACCTCGTCAATCACATTGGTGATCGCGCAGAGCAACTCTCCCGGAGAGTCATAGCCAAGCATCGCGGCAAGAGCAGGATTGGCCGTCAGAATGCCCGCATCCGGCCCCGTCTGGAACATCCCTTCCACCGCGCCCTCAAAAATGTCGTGGTATTTATTCTCGGCGTTTCTGAGGTTTCGCTCGGCGGCTTTGCGCTTCGTAATGTCCTTGCCAAAGACAGAAACGCCGGTCGCCTGCCCATCCACAAGGATGGGATTGAAAGACAGCTCGAGAGTGCGCCCGTCGACTAGCGCGTATTGGGTTCGGAATGGCCCTTCAGCGAGCGCGCGGTCATAGAAGGGAGTCCAGAGGGCAGCACGCTCCGGGGGAAGGACGTCTTCGGCCCGCATCCCCGCTTCAACCCGCGTGCCAAAGTTGTTTTCTACGTTTTCCCGCAAGGCCCGGTTAAAGACAATCTTCCGGTAGTCCAGATCCACTGACCAGATCAGGTCTTCCGTGCTCTCGATCAACGCCAGCAGATTGGCTTCGGCCTGGTTGCGCATCTCAGCCCTTCTTGCGCCCGGTTCTGCCTTGCCCGGCGTGGCAGAGCCCTTCAGTGCGAGAAGGGCGCCAGAACCCTGCACCAGAGGTCTTGGCTTTGCCGGAACTTCCCCAAGACGCAAAAAACCTTCAGACAGCTATGCTTCCTTCATCGGAGGCAGCCGGAAGACCTTTAAGAATCTGCCATGAGGGTGGAAGGATGGCCACAGATTACACCTCCCGCAGAGGATTTCCACAGGGTTTTGTTCTCAAAGTCATCGAACTGTGGCAGTTTGACCCAGGACAGTCATTCTTGCTGCTATCGCCTGCCGGAGCGGAACAGCCGCGCCGAACTCGCCTACAGCGGTTCCCGAATTGGTGTAAACCGAAGCCGTCCCTGTCGAGTCCTTCCGCTGCATCGAAGAGGCCACGTGAATTCGGGAACCGCTCTAAGGCAGGCTCTCCGCAGCAGAAAAAGCCCCGCCGCCGGTGACAGACACCAGCGCGGGAACATCCGCCGGCGTGGGGGCAAGCTGGTCGGCCAGCGCCAGCTCCTCCGGGCTGCCGTAGCCCCATCCGGCGGCCAGGCTGCGGATCCGGTTGGCGCGCGCGGCTGCAAAGTCATAGCTGCGGTCGCCGATCATCCAGGTGGAGTTGGCGTCGAGCGCATGCTCGCGCAGCAGAGTGGCCAGCAGCAGCACCTTGCTGTGGTTGGCATACTCGGACTTGTCGCCATAAACAGCCACGAACAGCGGGGTCAGCTCAAACAAATCGAGAATGCGCACCGCCGCGTGCTCGGGCTTCGATGTGCACACATAAAGCCGAAAGCCCTGCTCGCGCAGGTCAATCAGCAACTCGCGCACGCCGGCATACACTGAGTTGTTCTTCCAGCCTTCGCGGTCATAGCAGGCGCGGTAGTCGCGCACCAGCGCGGCGCGGTCTTCGGCGCTGCCATGCGGCAGCAGTTCCATGGGCCACAGATCTGCCGGAGGGCCGACAAAGCGATCCAGCGGTCCGGTATCGCCGATCTTCCAGGCGTCGACCGTCTTTTGCAGGCAGCCCACAATGCCGGGCTTCGAGTCCGTGAGGGTTCCATCCAGGTCAAAGATGAGAGCGGGCAGACGATCGGGCATACCTTGAGTTTCGCAGAGTGGGCGTCGAGGAACCCCGGGAAAAAATTGGGCGTCACCCGGAGGGGATGACGCCCATTCAATATGCGGTTCGGGTTGAAGCTTAGACTTTCACTGCCGGATGCGTGGCATAGTGCAGCAGCACGGCCACCGCGCAACTGGTGAGCCGCGTCTCGGCCGAGTCGGCCCGGCTGGTGAGAATAGTCGGCACCCGCGCGCCCAGCACAATGCCGGCCAGTTGCGCTCCGCCCAGGTACTCCAGTTGCTTGGCCAGCATGTTGCCGCTCTCAAGATCGGGAACCACCAGGATGTCTGCCTTGCCGGCGACCGGCGAAACCAGGTGCTTGATGGCCGCGGCCTTGGCGCTGACTGCCGTATCGAAAGCCAGCGGCCCGTCGAGAATGCCGCCCGTGATCTGGCCGCGGTCGGCCATCTTGCACAGCGCAGCCGCGTCCAGCGTGGACTTGATCTTGGGGTTCACCGTCTCCACCGCCGACAGCAGCGCCACCTTGGGTTTGGGGATGCCCAGCGCATGGGCCAGATCAATTGCGTTCTGCACAATGTGGACCTTGTCTTCCAACTCCGGCGTAATGTTGATGGCCGCGTCGGTAATCATGAGCGTGCGCGCATAGGCCGGCGTATCCATGACGAACACGTGCGAGATGCGCCGTGAAGTGCGCAGCCCGGTGTCGCGGTGCATAGCCGCTTTCATCAGCTCGTCGGTGTGCAGGCTGCCCTTCATCATGGCCAGCGCATTGCCGCTGCGGCACATGGCCACGCCCAACTCCGCGGCCTTGGTCTCGGTCTCTGCATGCAGAATCGGGTAGGGGCTGATGTCCAACCCCAACCTGAGGGCAAGCCCCTTCATCGCTGCCTCGTCGCCAATCAGCGTGGGCTCAATCAATCCCTCAATTGCGGCTTCCACCGTGCCCTTCAGAGCCACCTCGGAAAGCGGCCACACCACGGCGGTTGACAACGCCGGCAGCTTCTTGCAGCGCTGAATAAACTTGTGAAACACGTGAAAGTCAGCCGGGTGTTCAACCAGCGGATGAACCGTAACCGCTTCAGCCAACGGGGCAAGATCGCTCATCAGGTATTCTCCAGGCCGGCGGCGCGAAAAGCTGCCTGACCTCATGACCACATTCTCGGCTTCCTGCTGGTTTCCGCCTGTGCCATAAGTCACACTTCGAACAGGGGTATTGCATTGTGAGACAGATTGAGCTTGGCCTTAACTCCCTTTCCTTGCCGCCCGGCTTTGCCCCCGTCCGGCCAGGCTCATATGATGCAGGGATGGACGAGCGTGAGAATGAACTCTCAAGGCTGGTAGATCAACTCAACCGAACCGCGGCTGGCGCCAAGTCCGCCGAGAAGAGATCGGTCGACCAGCTTCTGGCAGTTGCTCTCGAAAGCCACGCTTCCGACATCATCCTGGTTGCCGGCTCGCCCGCCACGCTGCGGGTGAATGGAGCCCTGGCAGCAGACCCGAACCCTCCGTTGTCCGCTGACGTCATCCGGGGAATGCTGCTTCCTTTGCTATCGGCAACCCAGTTGCACGAACTGCAGAAACGCAAGTGCATCGACTTCTGTTTTGTGCGCGGGGCGACGGGCAGGTTTCGCGCCAACCTTCACTATCAGCGCGGAACCCTGGCCGCCTCCATCCGCCTCCTGCCGGCGCAGATTCCTTCCCTTGAAACCCTTCATCTGCCCGCATCCCTTGGCCTGTTGACCGAGCGGCGACAGGGCCTGGTGCTTCTCACCGGAGCCACCGGCTGCGGCAAAACCTCCACCATGGCCGCGCTCATTGACCGCATCAACGCCAGCCACCGCGACCACATCATCACCATCGAAGATCCCGTCGAGTATCAGCACACCAACCGAAAATCTCTCGTCGAGCAGATTGAGCTGGGCTATGACACACCCAGCTTCGCCCAGGCCGTGCGCGCCGTTCTGCGGCAAGATCCCGACGTCATCCTGGTGGGCGAGATGCGCGACAGCGAAACCATGGCCGCGGCCCTCACCGCCGCCGAGACCGGTCACCTGGTTCTCACCTCGCTGCACACCAACGATGCCGCGCAAACCGTCTCGCGCATTCTCGACACTTTCCCCTCCGGATATCAGACCCAGATCCGCCAGCAACTCTCTCTGGCACTGTTGGCCGTCATCTCTCAGCAACTGCTCCCGGCGGCTAGTGGAGTCGGCCGCTACCCGGCGGTTGAAATCCTGATAGCGACCACTGCCATTCGCAATCTGATTCGCCGCGGCGATGACCATCAGCTCCGCGCAAACATCGAGACCGGACGCTCCGAGGGCATGCTGACCATGGAGCAGTCCCTGGCCGAACTGGTGCGTCTAGGCCGCGTCTCCCGAGAAACCGCCTTTGCGCATTGCAACCACCCCGAAGATCTCCACCGCCATCTGAACGGGTAGCTTTCCCGCTCAGCCCGCTCTCCATCCCTGTTCAAGGCACGGCTCCGGGGTGATATGCTGGCGAGCGTTGGAAAAACCGATTTACGCAAGGGAGAAAACAGCCATGTGGTTCCTGGGAATGGACGTTGGTACAGGCGGCACGCGGGCCGTAATTGTGGATGCGGCAGGAAAACTGATTGCCGGGGCATCGAGCGAACATGCGCCCTTCCGCACCCCCCACCCGGGCTGGGCTGAGCAGGACCCGGAAGACTGGTGGCGCGCCGCGCAAGAGGCCATCCAGCAGGCGCTGGCCGCGGCACCGCAGCCCCACCAGCCCATCGCTGCCATCGGCCTCACCGGCCAGATGCACGGCGCGGTCATGCTCGACGAGAATGGCGCCGTGCTGCGCCCCTCGCTCATCTGGTGCGACACCCGCACCCAGCCCGAGTGCGACTGGCTCCACGAGAAGATCGGCTACGAGCGCCTGATCGAGCTCACCTGCAATCCCGCGCTGCCCAACTTCACGCTCACAAAACTCCTGTGGGTCAAAGAGCACGAGCCGGAGATCTTCGCCAAAATCCGCCACATCATGTGCCCCAAGGATTACGTCCGCTACCGCCTCACCGGCGAGTTCGCTATTGACGTGCAGGAGGCCAGCGGCACGCTCTTGCTCGACGTGACCCATCGCCGCTGGTCAAAGGAAGTGGCCGAGGCTGCCGGCATTCCCGAGAGTTGGCTGCCCAAGGTCTATGAATCGCCTGAAGTCTGTGCGCGCATCAGCGCTGCCGCTGCCGGGCTCACCGGTCTGTCTGCCGGAACTCCCGTCGTCGCCGGCGCCGGCGACCAGGGCGCCGGCGCAGTGGGCATGGGCATTCTGGCCCCTGGCTCAGTCTCGGCCACCATCGGCACCTCCGGCGTGGTGTTTGCCGCCACTGCCGCCCCCACCAAAGACCCCAAGGGCCGCATGCACACCTTCTGCCACGCCGTCCCCGGCCTGTGGCACGTGATGGGCGTAACCCAGGGTGCCGGCCTCAGCCTGCGCTGGATTCGCGACACCTTCTTTCCCGGCCACAACTACGACGAGCTCAGCGCCGCCGCCGCCAAGGTTCCCGCCGGCAGCGACGGCCTGGAGTGGGCGCCCTACCTGCTCGGCGAGCGCACCCCGCACCTCGACCCTGAAGTCCGTGCCGCCTTTGCTCGCATTGAAAACAACCACACCGCGGCTCACTTTGTCCGCGCCGTCCTCGAGGGCGTGGCCTATTCGCTTCAAGACACGTTCACTCTCTTTGCCGATCTGGGCATTCCCGTCACCGCCATTCGCCTCGGCGGCGGCGGCGCGCGCGGTCCGCTCTGGCGCAAAATCCAGGCCGGCATCTACGGCCTGCCCGTCGAAGTGCTCACCGCTGAAGAAGGCGGCGCCTTCGGCTGCGCATTGATGGCCGGCGTCGGCGTGGGCCACTGGGCCAACCTTGAAGCGGCCTGCGCGCAGGCCATTGAGGTCGCCCAGCGCATCGATCCCGACCCCGCCGACCTCGCCGCCTACAAAGCCGGCTACGCCAAGTGGCGCAAGCTCTACCCGGCGCTCAAGTCGCTGCGATAGACCTTTCCATCACGGCTCCGAACTGAGCCTTTCCTGCGAGCCTGTTCCAACTCTTCGGGGTTGAGGCAGGCTCGCCCGTTTGTCATCACTTAATGTGCGCACAAAACAGAGGTACAATATGTAGATCGGAGTTGCTCCATGCCCCAGACCGTCAATAGAAACCGCGAAACTACCCTGAACCTCCGCATCGACGCCGCCCTCAAGGCCGAGTTTGTCGCGACCGTCGAGGCTGAGCAGCGGCCAGCCTCCGAGGTGGTTCGGGCGCTGATGCACGAATATGTGCAGGAAGCCCGCAAGCGCCGCTTCAACGCCGAAGCCCGCCGCCAATCGCAACTCATCGCCGCTTCTGAAGATGAGGCCGAGGTCATGCGCTGGATTCAGGACGTGAGCGCTCTGGACGGCGCACTGTGAAACGCGGCGACCTGGTGACGGTGGCTGTCTCCGGCGATTACGGCAAGCCCCGCCCGGCGCTGGTGGCGCAGGCCGACGCCTTCGATCGGCACCCTTCAGTGATTGTTCTCCCCCTCACCAGCGAGATGCACGATGCGCCGCTCTTTCGCGTCATCGTGCCGGCCGGCGCTCAGACCGGATTGCGCAAGCCGTCGCAGATCATGGTGGACAAGGCCACCGCTGTGCCGCGGGTCAAACTGGGCGCGCGCATTGGCCGCGTAGATGCTGCAACCTTGCAGGCAGTCGACAAGGCGCTGCGTGGCTTTCTCAGCCTCTAGCGCCTTCGCCGTCGAAAAGATACCCATCTCAACCGCTATACCGTCTCCGATGTACAGCCCAGGCTGCGATGCATTAGCCTTGCTTCCGAGATTGAATTGTCCAGTGAGGGTCTATGCTCTTTCGTTCTTCCATGGTCTCCCTGTTTCTCTCGTGCGCCGCGGCATGCGCGCTCGCCCAAGCCGCCCCGTCTCCCGCGCCCACTTGCGCTGACCTGCATCTGGTTCCGGCGCCGCGAGAGTGCACGGCAGTCCAGGAGATCTCCCTCGGGAAATCGGGCTTGGGTTCTTCCGTTGGCAAGAATGCAGAGGACGAGTTTGCCCGCCGCGACCTCGATGAGTCTCTAGTCAGTCTCGGTGTAGGTACACATGGCCCCGGCACGCCTGCTGAAATCGCGCTGCTGCGGGCCGACACTGCAACTGCAAGACAGTTGCTTTCTCGGCGCCATCTGACCTTCGATCCCGCCATGCAGGCCGAGGGCTACGTCATCGTGCCCGGCAATTTGAGAGGTCTGGCCGTCATCGCGGAAACCTCCGCTGGCCTCTTCTATGGCGCGCAAACCGTCAAGCAGCTCATCCGCGGCTCCGGCAAAGACGCCGTTCTCCTCGTCCCCACCCTCCGCGACTGGCCCGCCATGCCCCATCGCGGCGTCTCCGACGATTGGTCCCGCGGTCCCATCCCCAGCATGGACTTCCTCAAGCGCGAGATCCGCACCCTCGCCGCCTACAAGGTCAACATCTTCTCGCCCTACTTCGAAAACACGTTTGCCTACGCCTCCTCGCCGCTCTCAGCCTTTCCCGGCGGCGCCATGACGCCTGCCGAGGGCCGCGAACTGGTCGACTACGCAGCCAAATATCACATCACCATCATCCCCGAGCAGGAGGCCTTCGGCCATCTCCACAAGGTGCTCAAGTTCGAGCAGTTCACCCCGCTGGCTGAAACGCCGCATGGCGCCGTGCTCGCCCCCGGCGACCCAGCGACGCAGCCGCTCATCGGAGCCTGGTTCGCCGAGCTCGCCAAAGTCTTTCCCGGCCCCTGGGTCCACATCGGCGCCGACGAAACCTTTGAGCTGGGCCGGGGCAGAACGCACGATCGCGTCCAGCAACAGGGCCTCGGCAAGGTCTATCTCGACTTTCTCAGCCAAATCCACACCACGCTCGCGCCCAACCATAAGCAGCTCCTCTTCTGGGGCGACATCGCCGTCAAGTCGCCTGACCTCGTCACCACGCTGCCCAAAGACATGATCGCCGTCGCCTGGGACTACGGCGCCAAGCCGGACTTTACCGGCCTCATCCTCCCCTACAAAAATGCCGGCCTTGAAACCTGGGTGGCCCCCGGCGTCAACAACTGGAATCGCATCTACCCCAACAACAACGAGGCCCTGGGCAACATCCGCGCCTTTGTCCGCGACGGCCAGAAACTCGGCTCCACCGGCATGCTCAACACCGTGTGGAACGACGATGGCGAAGGCCTCTTCGACGCCAACTGGTTTGGTATCCTCTTTGGCGCGGCCGCCGCATGGCAGCCCGGAGAAAGCTCTGAAGAAGCCTTCACCGCGTCCTTCGGCCAGGCCTTTCATCGCGACCCCACGGGCAAGCTCAGCCAGGCGCAGCAGGAGATGATGGTCGCCCACGCCACGCTCAAGAAGGCCGGCCTCGGCGATGCGCAAGACGTCTACTTCTGGCTCGATCCTTTTTCGCCGCTCGGCCTGCAGGCTGCCAACAAGCTGCGGCCTGTAGCCAGCGAGCTGCGCCTCCATGCCGAGCGCGCCATCACCTTGATTGCGGAAGCCCGCGCCGCCCTCCCCGCGGACGGCAAACTTGCGAACCCCGAGGCTCTGGACGCTCTTGAACTGGGAGCCCGCCGCATTGACTTCATGGCCCTCAAATTCCAAACCGCCGACGAGTGTATCGCGCTCTACAGCCAGGCGAGCACGCTCAGCTCCGATAAGACTCGCTGGAACGATGTCTCCGAGCTGCTTTGGACCATCAGCTCCAGCGACGGAAGATTCCAGGACCTTCGTGACGGCTATGCCCAGCTCGGCGGCTTATACCGCCAGGCCTGGCTGCGCGACAACCGCCCCTTCTGGCTTGAAAACAACATGGCTCGCTACGATGCCGCCACGCAGCTTTGGGTGGGTCGCGGCGACCGCTGGCTTCAGGTCATCCAGCAATGGCGCGAAGTCCACACTTTACCCACGCCCGAGCAGGCCGGATTTCCCGCCGGGGCAGGGAAGTAGCCACCCTCGTGGCAGAAACAGCGTGAATTTCGGCTCGCCGCCGTCCCATTCCCAAGTCTTAGGCTTCGCGCCGGAGAAACTGGTTACCAAAGGCATGTTCCAGCCAAAGAAGATTGGCGATGCCGGTTTTGCGGTGTTACTCTACGGGGACATTAGGCGGGCCAGCCCCCTGCAAGTGTTATGGGCCCTGCCGGGGCGGCCCCGACTCAAGGAGATTCCATGCTGCAAAGAGCACGCCTGTGTCTGCTGGCATTCGTCGCGCTGGTGCCGTTCGCGGCAATCCAGTCATCCGCGCAATATGTCGTGACCCACCATCTTCGTGAGCAGGTCAGCAACGGAACGTTGCAACCTATAGGCTATCTGCCCTCCAATCAGATCCTGAAACTCGATTTCGTGCTCCCGCTGCGCGATCAGGCCGCGCTCGATCGCTTTGTTGAGCAGGTCTACGACCCGGCCAGTTCCTCCTACCGCCAGTTCCTCACCGTTCCTGAGTTTACTGAGAAGTTTGGGCCCACCCAGCAGGATTACGATGCCGTAGTTCACTTTGCCACTGCCCACGGCTTGACCGTCTTCGGCGGCTCGCGCGACGGCATGGACGTGCAGGTCAGCGGTCCCGTATCGGCCATCGAGAATGCCCTGCACATCAACCTGCTCACTTACCAGCACCCCACCGAGAACCGGGTCTTCTTTTCCGCCGACCGCGAGCCCACCACTGACCTGCCCATTCAGCTTTGGCACATCACCGGCCTTGAAAACTACTCCCTCCCGCATCCCATGCTTACGCGCAGAAGCGACTACGCGGCGGCGCATGGCATTGACCCCAAGGCTGCGGTCTCCCATGCCACCACCGGCTCCGGCCCTTCGGCGTCGTTCCTCGGCAGCGACATGCGCGCCGCCTACTACGGCGGATCGGCCCTCACCGGCGCGGGCCAGAATCTCGGCCTGCTCGAGTATGCCGGCACCGACCTGGCCGATTTGACCACCTATTACAAGAACGTCGGCCAAACCAACAAGGTGCCCATCACTCTGCTCTCCACTGACGGAACCAGCACCGCCTGCCTCGATACCCGCGCCGGCGGCAAATGCGACGACACCGAACAGACCCTCGACCTGACCCAGGCATTGGGCATGGCTCCGGGGCTTGCAAGCCTCGTCATGTACATCGGCTCCAACGACACACCAATTCTCAGCGCCATGACCACACACAGCCCGCTGCCCATGACCATCGGCTGCTCCTGGGGCTGGACCCCGGCTGACCCCAGCACGCTGAATCCCTATTTTGAAAAGATGGCTGCCCAGGGACAGACCTTCCTTGTTGCCTCCGGCGACAGTTCCACATGGTCTACAAAGAACCAGGCATGGCCCGCCGACGCCGCTTACATCGTCTCCGTCGGCGGCACTGACCTGGTCACCGCTGGAGCCGCTGGCCCCTGGAGTTCCGAGACCGCCTGGGTCGACAGCGGCGGCGGCATCTCGCCTGCCAAAATCCCCATCCCCACCTGGCAGTTGATCTCCGGCGTCATCACTACCGCCAACAAGGGCTCAAAAACCTATCGCAACGGCCCTGACGTTTCAGCCAATGCGAACTTCACCTTTTACACCTGCGCTGACCAGACCGCTTGCCTGGCCAACGAGTACGGCGGCACCAGCTTTGCCGCTCCCATGTGGGCTGGCTTCCTGGCCCTGGTCAACCAGCAGGCTGCCTCTCTTGGCCAGCCCGCCGCCGGTTTCATCAACCCCACAATCTATGCGCAAAACGTAACCTCTGCCTACAGCACAAACTTCCACGACATCACCAGCGGCACTTCGGGAAGCTATTCGGCTGTCACCGGATTCGACCTGGTCACCGGTTGGGGCAGCCCCAAGCCGGCCCTCATCAACGCTCTCGCGCCATAACGGCCCCACTCGTTCTCCTGCAATGCCAAACGGCCTGCCGCTTCTCAGCGGCAGGCCGTTTGGCTCGTCAGCCATCAACTTGTCCCGTTCCCCGCAAACCTCTAACTACTGAAAATCCGCAAACACAAACCCATCGCGATCGACGATCTCTCCAGTCTCAATCGGCAGCGTCGCCGTAAACATCGGCCCGCCGTAGACGCAGGTATGAAACTCGCCGCGCTCTCCGCAGGGATCAATCTGCGGTGGCAGTTCATCCAGAAGGGCGGCATCGAACTCGCGCCCCGCAAACGAGCCCGGCAACTGGTTGGTATCCACGCAGGCCAGCCGGGCGCGCAGCCCGCCGGCAATCATCGTCCGCGCCAGCTCAGGGGTAGGAATCTCCCACAGCGGAAACAGCGGCTCCAGCCCTGTGGGCTTGAGCTGCGTCTCGCGATAGGCGCGCACGTCAGGCAAAAACAGGTCGCCAAACGCAATCGCGTCCACATGCTCCTCGACCGCGCGTGCGCACACCTCGCTCATCAATTGCTCGTAGACTTCGTTTGAGCAGGGCCAAGGCAGTGGCACCGTCCACAGCGGCAATTGCGCCGCCGCGGCCTGCGCCTCCAGCACAGAGCGCCGCGTGCCGTGCATGGCCACGCGCTGGAACTCCGAGTTCAGAGTGGTCAGCAGCCCCACCAGTTCAACATCCGCTTGTTGGCGCAGCAAATGCAGCGCCCATGCACTATCCTTCCCGCTACTCCACGACATCAGGACACGTTTCATACGTCGATTGTAAACTCTCGCCACGCAGCCGCATGCCGCGCAGGAACCCCAAGCCGCAGCGGCCGGCGCGGGCTCAGGTGCCCAAATAAAAGCGCCCCAGCGGCCGCGTTCTGCCGTTGGGGCGCTCTTTGCTCACGGAGCGAGTGCCGCTGCTAGTCTGCGTTCACCTCAACGCCCCAGGGCCGGTGACGCCTGCGCCGGCCTGCGGCGTCCCCTTGGGCTTTACCGCAGCCGACGTATACGTTGCTGTCGTGGTTGTGCTCCACACCCCAATCGCGCCGCTGCCGGGAGGTGTGACCGAAGTCCACGCGGCTGCCTTGAGCGTGGTCCCAGGCGAGACGCTCACCGGGCCGCTATAGCTCTTTACCGTGGCGCCCCCGGCCGTGGGGTCGGAGCCGTCCAGGGTATACGAAATCTTTGCCGTCGTGTTCGCGTCGGTAATGGTGATTGCCGTTGCCTTGGCGATGCCCTCCGGGCCCGGCGAGAAGACCGGCGCGGGAGCGTAGAGGTAATACGCTTCCGTTGCCGGTGAGTCCACCTGGCCAGAGGCGGTCGCAAAGGCCGTAACCACGGCCGACCTGCTGAGCACAAACGGCGCGGTGTACTTGGTGGAACTGGTGGTGGGTACCGTCCCGTTGGTTGTGTAGTAGATGGTCGCGCCCGCCGCCGCCGTAATGGTCACCGTAGTGGGTGCTGTCACCGTGCCCGAGGCCGGGGTGATGACCGGCGCCGCGCTGGGCAGCGTCGCCGCCATGGTCACTTTGCGGATCACGTTGTTGGAGGTGTCCGCGATGTAGAGGTTGCCCGAGGGGTCCAGAGACAGCCCCCCGGGATAATTGAGATCCGCGTAGATCGCCGGCCCGCCGTTGCCGGAGTAGCCGTAGTTGGTGTAGCTGCCCGCAACGGTGTAGATGTTGCCGTTGTTCGCGGCGATCATGCGAATGAGATCGTCTCCGTCCGCGATGAAAACATTGCCGCCGCTATCCACAGCGACCCCATTGGGGCTCCCAATCCGGGCGCTTGAGGCCGGGCCGCCGTCGCCGCTCAGGCCGCAAGTACCATATCCACTTCCTGGTGTTCCCACCAGGGAACTGATGATGCCGGTCGCGGCCGTCACTTTGCGGATTGCGCAGTTATTTCCATCCCCGATATAGAGGTTTCCCGCGCTGTCCACGGCCACCGACAGCTCCAAGGCAAACTCAGCACTCACCGCCGGCCCGCCGTCTCCGGTGTAGCCGTAATTGCCGTCGCCGGCCACGGTGCTGATGATGCCTGTCTTGGCGTTCACCTCCCGGATCACGTAGCCTTCATCCGCAATGAACAGGTTGCCGGAGCCGTCCACGGCCACGCCTTGCGGGTAGCAGAGAGACGCCGAGGTGGCCGCAATGCCGTCGATTCTCGCCTTGCACTGCGAGGTTTGCAGCCCGGCCACGGTGGTGATGATGCCGGTCCTGGCATTCACCTCGCGAATCACGTCGTTTCCAGTGTCGGCAATATAGAGGTTGCCGGACGAGTCCACGGCCACCGCCTCGGGATCGTCGAGCTTTGCCGCTTGAGCCGGTCCGTTGTCGCCCGAGTAGCCGCCAATGCCGTTGCCTGCGTAGAGCGAGATGATGCCTGTGGCCGCTGTCACCTTGCGCACCACATGAAAGATGCTGTCGGGAATGTAGAGATTCCCCGCGCTGTCTGCCGCAACGCCATTTGGGTAGATCAGTTCGGCCCGGGTGGCCAGGCCGCCGTCGCCGCTGTAGCCCATTACGCCGGTGCCGGCCACCGTGGTGATGATGCCGCTGGGCGCGGTCTGCGGAGCGGTCAGCAGCGTATAACCGGCCCAGGCGATCGGGCTCCACGCGCCGTAGACGTTGCCGCCCGCATCGGTGGCCGAGGTAAACGCGGCGGCGCGCAGCGTGGCGGTGGCCGTGATCGAGATCGGCCCGGAATACAGTTTCACCGTGGCTCCGCCCGCCGTGGGATCGGAGTTGTCCGTGGTGTAGTAGATCTTCGCCTTGGTGTTTCCGTCCGTGAGGGTCACAGGCGTGGCCTTGGTCACGGTTTCGCTTCCAGGCGCGATCACCGGGGTGGGCGCGTAGAGGTAATAGGCAACCGCGGCCGGCGAATTCGGCGCGCCGGCAAGCGTGGCGAACGCAGTCACCACCGCCGTGCCGCTGAGGGCAAAGGGCGCTGTGTAGGGGGTTGAAGCGGTGGTGGGCAGCGTGCCGTTGGTGGTGTAGTAGATGGCTGAACCCGGTACGGCCGGCGCAATGGTCACCGTGGCCGGCGTTGCGCCGGCGCCCGAGGCCGGCGTGATCGTCGGCGCGGCGGTGGGCAGCGAAATCCCTTGCGTCACCTTGCGGATTGCGCCATTGAAGGCGTCCGCAATATACAGGTTGCCGGCAGAGTCCAGAGCCACGCCCTGCGGGTAAGCCAGCTTGGCATCCGCCGCCGGTCCGCCGTCGCCCGCGTACCCCGAGTTGCCGCTCAGACGCCCGCCCTGATTGGTGTAGCTTCCCGCCAGCGTGTAGATGTTTCCATTGTTTGCCGCGATCATCCGAACCAGGTTGTTCCCCGAGTCGGCGATCAAGACATTGCCGTTCGCGTCCACAAAGACTCCGTAGGGATAGTCAATCAAAGCCGCCGAGGCCGGGCCGCCGTCCCCGCCCAGGCCGCAGTGACCGCCGAATCCAGATGACATTGGACTTCCCACCAGGGAGGTGATGACGCCCGTCGATGCTGTTACCCTCCGGATGGCGCAATTTCCGAAGTCCGCGATATATACGTTTTCCGCGCTATCCACGGCCACTGACCACGGATAGAACAGCTTTGCGTTGACCGCCAGGCCGCCGTCTCCCGTGTACCCGTAGCCGCCAGTCCCGGCCACGAGGGTTAGAAGCCCGGTGGACTTGCTCGCCTTGAGGACGTTATTCCAGTTGAAGCTCGAAATATAGAGGTTCCCGGCGCTATCCACGGCCACCCCGAACGGATTGCAAAGCGGGGCCGAGGTTGCCTTTACGCCGATGGTCATGGCGCCGCATGTAAGGTTGCCGCTCAGGTTGGCGCCGTATCCGTTACCCGCCACCGTGGTGATGATGCCGGTCTTGGCGTTCACTTCCCGGATCACGTTGTTGCTGCTGTCCGCAATAAACAGATTGCCGGACGAGTCCAGAGCCAGGCCCACGGGAGCATTGAGCATTGCCGCAGTGGCGGGGCCATTGTCGCCCGAGTAGCCCCCGACCCCCGAACCGGCATAGACGCTGATGATGCCCGTGGCCGCGGTCACCTTGCGCACCACATGGAAGTTGCTGTCTGCAATGTACAGGTTGCCCGTGCCGTCCACTACAACGGTGCCTGGTTCGTTCAACTCTGCCCTGGTGGCCAGGCCGCCGTTGCCGCTATAGCCGTTTATGCCGTTGCCGGCCACCGTGGTGATGATCCCCGCGGGTCCGGTGGGAGCGGCCGCGGATTGCTTTGCTTCGGAACTGGTCTCTGGCTGAGACAGAGGCTCTGCCTTGAGGCTCATCGGGAGAGCCAGGACGAAAATGCACAATAAACTCGACAAGCATGTCTTCACGAGAGGACTCCTGGAAGAAGGATGGCAAGGCTAACTGCACTCCGTGTTGGTGGCAGCCAGAAGCTACGAGGTGAGTTGGGATTGCGCAGCCTTTCTATCACATGGAAAGAGCATAGGTCCACCGCGACTCAGTTAAATTTCATCGGCGGGCGCTGCGTCCTCTAACCGCAACGGCCCGTGGCATGGTTCGCCACGGGCCGTTCTTCCTCGCGAGTGTTTAATATTTAGTTATTAATTCAGCGTTAACTCCGCGCTCAGCGGCGTGTCTTCGCTGGAGTCGCCTACCCGGATCACAAACTTGCCGGGGTCGATGGTCCACTTATGCGACGCCGCATCCCAATAACTGAAGGCGCGGGCATCCTTTCCCAGCGCTTCTCCCTCTTTGCGAATCGTCTTTCAGCCCCCCGGCGGCGTGGAAGGCGGCAGATTCCCCTCTGCCCAATGGGCGGGCGTGGCGACCACCACATACTTGTTCTCCACTGAGACATGCTTCGCCTCGATAACAAACTCCTTTCCGCCTCCATCGACGCCCAGCAGCGGGTCATTTTGGATGACTGGCTGGCGGGCAAACTGGCTCTGTGCCGAAGCAACAAGAAAAAGCACCGGCCAACTCAGAATCACAACGCGAAGGATGAGCTTCATCGGTCTCACTCCTTGGGACGGATTCGGTGACGGCTTCCAGCGCACTCCGGCTTCGAGATGTGGATCAGGGGTGCCGATCTGCCGGCAGCAGTCTGGCCGGCCCATCATAAATCCTTGACTTCGCGGGATTTGTTGACTGGTGCGAGGCCTACTGTGACACGAATCACAGGGCGGGGTGAATGATGTCACTGCCTCGCCCTCTGAGCAAAGCGCAGACTCGGTATCCAATGGGTTTGAAGGGGTAAGGCGCCGCGCGGCGCCTGGAGGCAACCATGAGTTTCGCAACCGGCCTGAAAACAATTGTTGTTGCTACTGACCTGAAAGGCCGGTCTGAAGCTGCTCTGGAATATGCGCGCAAACTGGCCACCGCCTATGGAGCGCGCATTGTGCTCGCCCATGGCATTGACCCCATGGAATATGCCGTCGTCGGCGCGGTTCCGGGCAAGGTATTAAGCGGAATGCCGGAAGAGGCGCGCCACACGCTCGACGATCTGGCCGCCGAGCTGATCCGCGAGGGCATCCACAGCCACTCTGAGGTTCGCCAGGGCGCCGTAGCCCAGATGCTGATTGACGTGGTCCGCCAGTATCAGGCCGGCCTGCTGGTCATCGGAACCAAGGGCAACCAGGGCGCCGGCCCGGTGGTGGTCGGCGCCATCGCCGAGCAGCTTGTGCGCCTTGCTCCCTGCCCGGTTTTGGCCGTGGCCGCTGATTGGAACGCCGGCAGCTTCCGTCCCACGCCGGGCGGGCCTGTGCTTTTGGCCATGGAGCGCAATGAGGCTACCCAGGCCGCCGTCGCCACGGCGTACTCTCTGGCGCAGACCTTCGAGCGCCCCCTGCTGGTGCTGCACGCCCGCACCGCCGCTGAGGCTTCGGCCTTTCTCAATCCCGGCGCAACTTCGCTGGAGGAATTCGGCATCCAGCCGGGAGGCCGTTTCCCGGTGCGCTTCATTGTCAAAGACGGCAATCCGGCAGACGCAATCGCCGAGGCGATCGCGCAACATCATCCCAGCATCCTGGTGGCTGGGGTCAAGCGCGCCAGTGACACACCAGGACCGCATGGTACGGCATTTGCCTTGCTTGCCCGCTCCCGCGTTCCTGTGTTGTGCATCCCGCCGGAGCCGGTGCCCGCCATCCAGGAGCGGGAGGCTTGTACCCCCCTCTAACCCTCTAAACCGAGTCGCACACACGTGCGCGGGAGTCGTGGATTCGCTGATCACTCGAAATGGGACGCCGGAAGGAGAGATCCAACCAACCCATTTCGTATTTCCGTTTTTCCCGGATGCAGTCATATTGGGAGCGATTTGCAGACCATGAAACACGTTTCAACGCAAATCGGCGGGGCAAAGAACGCTTACCAGGGTACGGCCGGCAGACGGTTGACGGGTGCCAGGAGACGCCAGACCGGATGCCGGACAAAGAAAAAGGGAGAGGTCACCATGCAATCTCAGGCTAGGGCCGGGCGAATGGATGCAGTTGCTGCGCATCCGCTGGCAGAGTTGTTGGCGTGCCCTCCGGCCACCGGGAATCTGCTCAATGGCGCAGCCACCAGTCTCGATTTCGATGCCGGCAGTGTCGTCTTTCGCCAGTCTGACCCGTGCCTGGGTCTCTATGTCGCCGTCTCGGGCCGCTTCCTGCGCAGAACCGAGCGCCTTGAGACCCGCCTCACCCTGGGCCCAGTACGCGTCGGCGACCTGGTGGAGCTGGCTGCCGTGCTGGGTGATGGTCGCCACACGTATACCCTGACCGCGCAAACGCAAGGCTCGCTTTTGCTCTTGCCCATCGGCGCACTGCAACTGGCTTTCCAGCAGTACCCGCCCTTGCGGATGCAGTTGCTGGAGGAACTGGCCCGCGAAGTCTCACGGGCCTATGACGCTTGCTGCCTCACCCGCACCATGCGGCCACGGCAGCCAGGCCCCGGAGCGCAGCTCTGAGGGTTTAAATCGGGTGCTTTGTGCCATGAGATTTCCGTGCCGCGGCCTTTCCTGCCATGGAACGGAAGTTGAGAGAAAATCCCTGCCTTGCCCCCCGCTGAAGTGCGCTATACTTCAAATTGCACATCGGCGAAACCATGGCGGCTTTTCATTCCCATCACCCCCCGGAAGATTGTGTTAATTGCGAGCATCGCCATCTGCGAATGTTCTGCAATCTCACACCGGAAGCACTTCACGACTACGACGGCATCGGCATCATGATGAGCCATGCCCGTGGAGCCAAGCTGTTTTCAGAGGGTGACCCGGCGCGCAACGTCTTCGTCATCTGTTTTGGACAGGTCAAAATCTCCTCCACCTCCCGCGACGGCAAAACCATGATCCTCAAGATCGCCGGCCCCGGTGATGTGATGGGACTCAGCGCCGTGCTGGCCAACGTTCCCCATGAAGTCACCGCCGAAGCCATCGAGCCCTGTCAAGTCAAAACCGTTCGCAAGCAGGAGTTTGTCGACTTCCTCGGCCGTCACGGCATAGCCAGCATGCACGCAGCGCAATCCCTCTCCGGTGAATATCTCACCGTCTTCCACGATGCAAAACGCCTGGCCCTTTCCGGCTCCGCTGCCGGCCGCCTCGCCCGCCTGCTGCTCGACTGGGGCCGCGCCTCCGCCAACGGAAAGCCCGAAATCCGCTTCACCATGGCCCTCACCCACGAGGAAATCGCCAACATGGCCGGTACCTCGCGCGAGACCGTCACCCGCCTGCTCAACCAGTTCCGCCGCGACCAGTGGATCACCATCAAGGGCTCCAGCATGACCATCATCAAGCCCGACCAGCTTGAACGGTTGACCGCTTAGGAATCCCCCGCCCGTATCCCCAGGAAATCCCAGCATGATTGCGCCCGGCGCCGAAAACAGGCTACGGCCAGCTTGTTCCGTCGGCTAGTTTTGAGACGCTTCAGGAGCTCTTGACACAGCCCTCAAATGTATATACTGTTCCGTATGGACAAAGGTCCGATCCTGCGCTGGATATAGGATGTTGAAAAGGCGAAGAGGAACTTAGAGAAGCGCAAGGTGAGCTTCAAATTGGCTGAGCGTGCCGTCGGCGACCCTCTGGCAATCACGGTCCCCGACCCGTTCCCTGAGGAGCAACGTTGGAGAACGTTGGGTTCGCCAAGCGCAGACGGAATCGTCGTCCTCTATGTCGTCCACACCTGGCCCGAAGACGAACAAGGAACCGGCAGGATTATCAGTGCTAGAAAAGCTGAATCCCATGAGAGGCGAGAGTATGAAGAGAGGTAATCCGGAACCCCTGACACCGCAGTTGCAGGCTGAGCTGGACGCGCTCGCCTCGATGCCCAACAGCGAGATCGATACAACCGAAGTGCCGCCTATCGCCGATTGGAGCGGCGCAGTGCGCGGCGCGTTCTACCGCCCTATCAAGCGCCCCCTCTCGCTGCGGGTAGACGCAGACGTCATCGACTGGTTCCAGCGCCAGGGGCAGGGATATCAAACACGGATGAACTCCGCCTTGCGGGAGTACGTCGAGCGGCACCGCAAGCAGGCTTGAGGGTGCGTGCAATCGTGAATGGGTTCAAAGGCAATGCTCGGTGCAATGGACGGTTCCAAAGGAACGATTCAAGCCGCATGAACCGTCGAACGTAATTTAGTTCCGCCGGGGCCGATCCGCACCGAGCAGAGGCAGCCCGGTTCAAGTCGAAGTACGAATGACTGTGTTGAATTGGCGCACTTTGCCCTGGAACGCCACTCAGTCCTGCACCGCCAGCCGCTCCGCCTCCGCCTCCGCCGCCACGGCCAGCGGCTCGCGCAGCGTGAGCACCGGGCACCGTGCATGCGCCAGCACTTTGTAAATCGTCCGGTTGTGGGTCAGATTGTCAAACGTTGTGTGATCCGTGGCGCCCAGGACGATCAGGCCGGCTTTCTGCTCCGCTGACTCGGCAAGAATCTCGATCGACGGGTTCCCGTGCACCACCCGCGGCTCTACCGTCAGGCAGCAGTTGGCTTGGGTCGCGGCGGCCAGCAGTTCCAGCTCGTGCATTGCCGCCGAGTCCAGACCAGTCGGCAGTCCCTGGCGCTCCATCTCATCGATGGGCGGCAAGATGTGCAACAACACCAGCTTGGCCTTTTGGCTCGCCGCCACCCTGCAAGCAAGCGCCGCGCTCGGGCGAGAGGTCTCTCTGAGTGTGGTGGCATGCAAAACAACCCGTTCCAGGCTGTCGCTTTCCACCGCGAGATGAGCCTCGGGTCCCACGGTGATGACCGGGAGGTTGACCGAGCGCAGCACTTGTTCTGCCACGGAGCCTAGAAGCAGCTTACCCAGCTTGCTCCGGCTCCGGGTACCGAGAAGAACGCGATCCGCATGGAATTGGCGGGCAACCTCCCTGATTTCATGGGCCGCAATGCCTTCGCGCACCACCGCATTGCACACCAACTCGTGGCGGCGCGCCACCTCGCACCAGGGTTCCAGCTCCTTCGACGCAAACTCCAGCGCCCCCGACGGATCGTAGTAGGGCATCCCCACCGCGTCCATGGCCACTGCGGCCCCGGCCGCCAGCACGTGCAGCAAAATCAGCCGCGCCCCGCTTTCGCCGGCCTGCTTGAGAGCAAACGGCATCAGCCGGTCCAGGTCGCTCAAGTCCGTGGCCACAAGAATCACCGCCGGATGCGCCCAGCGATCCATCCCTGCGCCAGGGCTCGTCTCCGCCATCGCGTTTCACCTCGCAACTGGCAAGCGTTGCACTGAAGCAGGCGACTCGATGTGCTCCGGCGCACCGCCCAATGTGATTTATCTCACACACTAAAAGACCCTCCCTCCCCCATGCATGTGCCCCTTCCAATGACCACCGAAGCTCCGCCCCTGCGCCATGACCGTTCCCGAGTCGGACCGCGAGACCCAGCACTTCCGCAGCCTGCCCCCAGCCGAGAACGCCCTCGTGGTCGCCTTTCGCCACGCCGCCGGAGACTTGATGGTTCGTGTCTGGGAGCAGGACTGCCGGCAATCACCCCCAACCTTCTCAGCGCCGCCAAAGATCGCCCCCTGTGCAGGATGCCCCGATTTCCACGCGATCTCTCAGGCGGTTTTTCTCCCCCCGTGTCTCATTTTCTGCACTTCCTTATTGATTTCTTATTCATATTGCCGCTATGGTTAATGGAACGGCGGCCATCTGAGCGCCTTCCACTCGCTCTACCTTCCCCGTGAACAACTGGCTTTCGTGCGATCAAGAGCGCCCGCTCTCGGTTAGGTCTTCATCTCTCTTTGGGCGCTGCATCGCACAACTCGAACGGCAACTTTGGAGGAATGGCGCAATGAAATCTCGCAGTACTCGATGTGTACTCACTTTCATCCTGATCTCGGTTGCCGTGCTCTGTGCACTGCCGGCGGCCTGTTTCGGCCAAACATTTCGCGGCGGCATCCAGGGAACCATCACAGACAGCACCGGAGCGGCCGTGCCCGGCGCGCTGGTCAAGATCTTCAGCCCCGGCACTGGGCTCAGCCGCACAGTGTCAACCAATGACCAAGGCGGGTATGTGGCCTCGGAACTGCCGCTGGGCACCTACAGCGTCACCGTCTCCAAGGCCGGGTTCCGCACCACCACGCTGACCGACATTCCCGTCAGCGTAGGTTCAGCGGCCCGCGCTGACGTCAAACTCGCCACCGGTACCGTCGAGGAGGTCGTCGAGGTCACCGCCGAAGTCCCGCTGGTGGAAACGACCAGCAACACGATGGGCGGCACCATTGAATCAAATGAGGCGATGGAACTGCCGGTCAACGGCCGCGACTATACCAAGCTGTTGGAACTGGTTCCGGGAGCTACCAGCGATCCTGTGGGATCGACCGAATCGGCCGGCTCCTACGGCCTGTTCAGCCTCAACGGCAACCGCGGCCGCTCCAATAACTACCTGCTCGACGGCACCGATATGAACGACGGATATCGCAACCTGCCTTCGGTCAACCAGGCGGGTGTCTGGGGCGCACCCTCCACCATTCTTCCCGTCGACGCGCTGGCTGAGATTCCTGTCACCGGCAGCCCCGAGGCCGAGTTCGGCCGCAGCGCCGGCGCCACCGTCAACATCGTCACCAAGAGCGGCGACAACACCTATCACGGCAGTCTGTTTGAGTATTTCCGCGACGGCTCGCTGGCCGCCCGCAACTACTTCAACACCGTTGCTCAGCCCAAAAATTCGTTTACCAACTACCAATTTGGCGGCATGGTGAACGGCCCCATCATCAAGGACTCATCCTTCTTCACCGTTGCCTATGAAGGGCAAAGAGAAAACGGCGGACTGCCGCAGTTGGGCACCGTGCCCGCGCAATCCGACATCGATGCGTTCACAACCGGCGGTGGCACCATCAACCCGGTCATCCAGAACCTGCTGGCCAGCAAGCCCTGGGGCGCCCTGCCCACCACCGGCGGCAGTGAGACGTTCACTACGCCCTTCCTCAACAACAGCGACAACCTTATCGCCAAGGCGGACCAGCATCTGAAACTGCTCAGCCCCGGTGACCTGCTCACCGGTCGCTACTTCTATGCCCATGGCGAACAGAGCTTTCCGCTGGGCATGCTTTACACCGGCAGCAGCGCGCCGGGATACAACACCTCCACCCCGACCCACGTCAACATCGTTTCGCTTTCTTACACATCCATTCCCAAGCCGAACCTGATCGTCGAGATTCGCGGCGGCTACAACCGCTTCCTGCAGCAATTCCTGCCGCAAGACATCGGCCTCGATCCCAACGCCAAGTTTGGCCTCAATACCCTGCCGCCGGGCTTCACGTCGCGCGACCTGGGCTTGCCGACGATCGACATTGGCGCCTACAGCCCCATCGGCGCAACCGCCAGCGACTCCCGCGGACGCGTTGACACCAACTACCAGCTCTTCGGCAACGTCTCGCTCACCAAGGGCCGGCATAGCTTCAAGGCAGGCGTCGAGTGGCGCCGTACCTTCATCAACAGCTTCATTGACTCAGGGCATCGCGGCAAGCTCACCTTCGACACCCTTGACGATTTTCTTACCGGAGACCTCGCCTCCGGCCACGGTGGCGGCAGTTCCGCCGAAGGCGCGGGCACCCGCTACTCCTACCAGAACGGCGCCGGAGCCTACTTCCTTGACTCCTGGCATCTGAACAGCAAGATCGCGCTCGACTACGGTTTGCGCTGGGATTACATGGGCGTAATCGGCGCCGAGAACAGCGCATTCAGCATCTTCAACGTGAAAACCAGTCAGATGGAAACCGTGGGAGCCTCGGGCGGACCCTCGTCGCTTTATCCCAAGGACTTTGCCAACTTTGCCCCGCGGCTCAGCGTGGTCGACGATGTCCTGGGCAATGGCAAGCTCGTGATCCGCGTCGGCGGGGGCATCTTCTACGACGGCGCCTCGCAGGACTTCTTCGTCGGCAACCAGGCCTATAACACCAATGCCGGTGAAGCCGGGCCGGCATTCAATGGCATCGGTTTTGCTTCGCCGGTGGTTTCCTCAATTACCAGCGGCACCGCGATCTTCGGCGACTACACGCCCAGCAGCGTATTCACTGTGGACCAAAAGCTGAAGACGCCAAGATACGGCTCCTACAATCTGAACATCGAGTCGCAGGTAACCAAAACCATTGCCGTCGAGGCCGGCTACGTGGGCTCGCAGGGCCGTCACCTGTTCCACTTCCGCGACATCAACCAGTTCAACAACGAGGCGGGCGCCGCAACCTGCGCCGGCGGACAGACTGTCGCTCCGGGGGCACAGTGCTACCCCACCTACACCTACGGCTCGTTTGTCAATATCCCGCTCTCCTACGTCAACCAGATCGAGACCAGCGCCGCCTCGACCTACAACTCGTTCCAGGGAACGCTGAAGCTTCAGAAATGGCACAACCTGACCTCGGTGCTCAACTACACCTGGAGCCACTCCATTGACACCGCCAGCGACGGACTGGACTTTGTTCCCAACGCCGCCATGCCCGATGACAGCTTCAACCCCCACGCTGAACGCGCCAGTTCAAACTTTGACGTGCGCCACCGCGTGCAGTGGTACTGGACCTACAACTTCCCGAAATCGGAACACGCCAAAAAGCTGATCAACGGATGGGCGCTGGATGGCATGTTCAACTTCGCCACCGGCCAGCCCTATACCGTGAGCTATCTGTTTGAGGGCGACTACAACGGCAGCGGCGAATACTACGGGCGGCCTGACATCGTCGGCAATCCGCACGCCGGCACAAGCGGCACCAACCTGCTGAACCTGGCAGCCTTCGCCGCCCCATGCACCGTAGACACTGACCCGAAGAGCTCAACCTACGGCAATTGCATCAATGGGCACCCCGGCAACGAGGGCCGCAACGCCTTTAATTCGTCCAACTACACCAACTTCGACTTCTCGCTCACAAAGACCACCCACCTGACTGAGAAGATTTCGATGGAACTGCGCGCCGACTTCTTCAATATCCTCAATCACCCCAACTTCTCCAACCCGCTGCTGCCGGGCTTCGGCATCGATGTCTTCGGCAACAGCTATACTTCGGGAAATCGCCTGATGGCGGGCGTCGACCCCACCGCGAATGGAGCGCAGTTTATGACCACCACAGCCACACCGGACGTGGGCAGCGGCAACCCCTACCTGGGCGGAGGCGGTCCGCGCAGCGCGCAACTGGCAGTTCACTTCAGCTTCTAGTTGGATTCTGGTTCAATCGGGCGGCGTCCGAATATCTTAGGGCGCCGCTTCTTTGCTGGTCGGGATCCGCAGCGCAGTTCGTTGATCCTTTGCTGCCAGTGACCCGAGCAATCTCTACGCCAGGAACGCGCCCGCCCGGTCCGCTTGCCGGCGCGGCAACGCGGGAAACTTCACCCCCGCCGCCAGCGCAGCCATCGACTCGGTAAACGCCTTGCGGAAAGCCTGCATCTCATCCCGCGTGCCCACGGTAATCCGCACCTGCGTCGGCCACGAAGGCCACATCCGGCCAACGTACACTCCTTTTGCCGCCATCGCCGCCATAAAATCCTTGCCCGGCTTGCGAACGTCTACCATGAAGCAGTTGCTCTCTGACGGCGTGGTCCGGTAACCCTGCCCTTTCAGCCAGGCAAGCGTCTCGGCGCGAATCTCGCCAATCAGCTTCTTGCGAGCCGGCGCCAGCTCCGGGTCGGTCAGGCTCGCCTTTCCTGCCGCAACCGCCGTCACCGGCGCGGAGTTCAGCCCGCCCAGCACGCTGATCTTTTCCAGCAGGTCAGGCCGGCCAATGGCGAACCCCAGCCGCAGCCCCGCCATCCCATACAGCTTCGAGAAGGTGCGCAGCACAATCACGTCCTTGCCCGCCTTCACAAAATCCAGCGAGGGTGTCGCGTCCGACAGGTGAATGTAGGCCTCATCGATCAGTAGAATCGTGCCCTTGGGCGCGTTCGCCACCGCGTATTCCATGTCGGCGCGGCTGGTCACGGTGCCGGTTGGGTTGTTGGGGTTGCAGATGTAGATCACGCCCGGAGTCGACGCGGCAGTCACCATGGCCTTCACGTCGTGCGCGGCCGCGCCCGCCGGATCGGCCAACGGTACCTTGATCACAGGCGCATTCGACGCCTTGGCCGCCCACGCCGGCGCCTCGTAACCGGGGTCGGCAATCACCACCGGCTTGCCCGGCCCGGTGAACGCCAGCACCGTGTAGTGCAGCGGAGCGCTCGAGCCGGGAAACACCATCACCTGCTCCGTGCTCAGCCCCTCCATCTTCGCAAAGGTCGCCACCAGATCCTGCTGCACGTCAAACAGGTACCGCCCGCCGTGGGGAATCATCGCGGCAATCGCCTGACGCGCCGCCTCCGAAGGTCCCAGCGGATTCTCGTTGGCGTCAATGTGGACGCCCTGGTTCGACGGTGCGAAATGCAGCCGCTGGGCCTGCGCAAAGTGCGCCTCTGTCAGTACAGGCACGCCGGCCAGCGCTGAAGCGCCTGCCGCAAAACGGAAAAACGAACGCCGGGAGATCTTTGAGGATGCAGTGCTGGGGAAAAGTTGCACAGGCAATACTCCTTCAGTCGAGCTTCAGGCTCAGATGCGATAAGGCCTGGATGCTACTCGGGAACAGCGTCCGGATAAAATCTCCGTAAGCTGGGGAATCAGGTGGGACGAGACGGGGAAAGCGGTTCCCACCTTCCAAAGTACCCAATGCATTGGTGAATGACAAGCAGGAATCACAGCCTCATCCCAGGTCAGAGTCTGCGCTGCCCATCCGCGGATAAATGCTTACCGGTTCCCAAAAAGCTGAATTTTCCACAACCCCGGCGGAGCCGCTCCCGCTCGACCCCGGAACGCCGTTTTCTTCTGCCTCGGCCCGCTTGCAGTTTGCCGCTTGACAAGCCTGCCAGTAAACCCATTTACTTATGGGCGAACGTCCATTTGAACCAAGGACGAATTCATCCCTTCTCAGGTGACCCGATGCTCGGATTGGTCCCAGCTTCCCTCCCCGCCGGCAGCCTTCCCTCGCTCCCGGCCCTCATGGCCTTCGCTGTCGCGCCCCTGGCCCACCTCAGGCCCCTCGACATCGCCGTCATCGCCATCTACTTCTGCATGGTCATCTGGATCGGCTTCTATCTCAAAGGCCGCTCCAACACCAGCGAAGAGTTCTTCATGGCCGGCCGCGAAATGACCGCCTGGATCGCCGGACTCAGCTTCGTCTCCGCCAACCTCGGCTCCCTCGAACTGATGGGCTGGGCCGGCTCCGCTTACCAGTACGGCATCCTCGCCACCCATTGGTATTGGGTTGGCGCCATCCCCGCCATGCTCTTCCTTGGCCTGGTGATGATGCCCTTCTACTACGTCTCCAAAACCCACTCCGTCCCCGGCTACCTCAATCTCCGCTACGGTGAACATGCCCGTATCCTTGCCGCCATCTCCTTCGCCTCCGAGATGATCCTCATGAGCGGCGTCAACATGTTCGCCATGGCTGTCGTCATGCGCGTCGTGCTGGGCTGGAGTCTCACCTTCAGCATTCTGGTTAGCTCCGTCGCGGTCGCTGCCTATGTCGGCTTGGGCGGCCTGCGCTCGGCCATCTTCAATGAGGTCCTCCAATTCGTTCTCATCTGGGGCGGCGCGCTGTTGGTCCCCATCCTCGGCATGGTCCAGGCCGGCGGCGTCGGCGGCCTTAAAACAAAAATCATCTCCAACATGCACTCCGACAGCTACTTCCACCTTTGGCGCGACACCGGCCATTTTGCCGCAAACCCCATGGGCACCCACTGGTCCGGTATCGTCTTCGGCCTAGGCTTCGTCATCAGCTTCGGCTACTGGACCACGGATTTTCTCGTCGTCCAGCGCGTGCTCGCTGCCCACAACCTGCGCGCCGCTCGCATGGCTCCCATCATCGGCTCATTCTTCAAGATGGCCGTGCCTTTCATCGTGATTCTCCCTGGCCTGCTCGGCCTCGTCCTGTTGCAGAATCCCGACGGAAGCCACCGCCAACTGGTCGGCGAAGACGTCGTCAAATCCTGCTCGGTCAATCCATCCTCAGACAGGTTGGACGACTCCGCAGGATGCGCCACCGCCATGGCCACCAGGTCCACGCTGCCCGCCGCCTACCAGCAAAAGGTCCTCGCCGGTATCCCCGGCTCCGAACTGCACAGCTACAACGATGTGCTGCCCCTCATGCTCGTCCGTTACTGCGGTCCCGGTCTGCTCGGTCTCGGCATCACCGCCCTCATCGCCGGTTTCATGAGCGGCATGGCCGGCAACATCAGCGCCTTCTCCACCGTCTGGACCTACGACATCTACAAGCCCCTCATCAACAAGAAAGGCTCTGACAGCCACTACGTCCTCGTCGGCCGATTGTCCATCCTGATAGGCGTAGCCATTTCCATCGGCGCCGGCTACCTCGTCCAGCACGCCCACGGCATCATGGACTACGTCCAGGCCCTCTTCAGCTTCTTCATCGCCCCGCTGCTCGGCGCCATCCTCATGGGCATGTTCTGGAAGCGCGCTACAGCCCCGGCCGGCTTTCTCGGCCTGCTCGCCGGCATCGTCAGTTCAGTCAGCATGTTTGTCTGGGTCAAATACGATCATGCGGCCCTCGCCGTCGTCGCGCTCTATCCCGATGCAACAGACATGGCCGCCAACCTTTATCGCGCCCTCTGGGCCTTCATCATCACCGCCACGGTCATCTTTCTCGTCAGCCTCGTCACCAGGCCCAGGCCAGTGGCCGAGCTCGACGGTCTCGTCTATGGCGTAACCAAACTACCCAAGGAAGACCCGGTCCCGTTCTATAAAAACGAGTACATGTGGGCCATCCTGGTCGTCATCATTTTTGCCGCGCTCAACATCCTCTTCTGGTAGCTGAAGACTGCGCCCTCGCCGGCGCAATACGAAAGGGCAAACACTATGCATGGTTCCGGAATTCCCATTTGGTTCTTCATTGGCGTCCTGCTGGTCGTCTATGGGCTCATGATCTTTGGCTACGGCATCTACGAATGGCAAACCGGCAGCTATCCGCCGCTGGTCGAGCTCACCCGCCTGCACACGCCCATCTGGTGGGGCGCCCTGCTGGCCCTGCTCGGCATCTTTTACGTCGTAAAATTCCGCCCCGGCCAGGCAAAGTAGCGCGTTCTTCAGCGGAGGGAGGCGGGGGTTTTACCGGAGTCCCCAGCTACAGGTCTTAGTCGCTGGGGTGGAACTTTTAACCCCCGCACCCAGCCGACAGGATGACCGCGGGCTTTAGCCCCGGAGGAACCAGGCGATTCGCCCGAAACGATGTTTTCTGCAGCCTGTTCAGCCCCCGGGCAATTCTGACCAGAACGAACACGAACACAGAACATTTCAATTCGATCAAGGGAGCAAAGAAAATGGCAGCACGAGCAATGACATTCGCAATCATCGTAGGCAACCGCGGATTCTTCCCCGGTCATCTGGCCAAATCCGGCCGCGATGAAATCCTCGCAGTCCTCGAAGCCGCGGGCGCAAAGGCCATCGTCCTGGCCCCGGAAGAATCCCGCCACGGCGCGGTCGAAACTTACGCAGAGGCTGAGCTTTGCGCCGCCCTCTTCAAAAAGCACGCCGACGAAATCGACGGCATCATCGTCACCCTGCCCAACTTTGGCGAAGAGCGCGGCATCGTTGACGCCATCCGTCTCTCCGGCCTCAAAGTTCCCGTCCTCGTCCAGGCCACACCCGACCGCTCTGACAACATGACCATCGCCGTGCGCCGCGACAGCTTCTGCGGCAAAATGAGCGCTTGTAACAACATGATGCAGTACGGCATCCCCTACTCGCTCACCACGCTCCACACTGAGGCCGTCAGCTCGCCTGAATTCGCCGCCGACCTCGAATGGTTCTCCCAGGTCTGCCGCATCGTCAAGGGGCTCAAGAATCTGCGCATCGGCGCCATCGGCGCCCGTCCCACGGCTTTCAACACCGTCCGCTACTCCGAGCGTTTGCTTGAGAGCAGCGGCATCACCGTGGAGACGCTGGACCTGAGCGAAGTATTCGGGCGGGTGGCGCGGCTGAAGGACTCCGACGATGCCGTGCAGGAGAAACTGGCCAAAATCAAGGCCTATGTTTCGACCGCCGGGATCAGCGACGAGGGGCTCATCAAGCAGGCGAAGTTGGCCGCGGTCATTGACAACTGGATGAAGGCAGCGCGCATTGGCGTCACCGCTCTTCAGTGCTGGACCTCAATGGAGGAGTTTCTCGGCATCGTCCCTTGCACGGTGATGAGCATGATGTCCAACGAGCTGATGCCGTCGGCCTGCGAAGTGGATGTGCCGGGCGTGTTGAGCATGTACATGCTCGCCCTGGCCTCGGGCACTCCCTCCGCGCTGCTTGACTGGAACAACAACTACGGCAGCCATCCCGACAAGTGCGTCTGCTTCCACTGTTCCAACCTGCCCAAGCACTTCTTCAAGGATGTCCGCATGGACTACCAGGAGATCATCGCTGGCACGGTAGGCAAAGAGAACACCTTCGGCACCTGCGTAGGCCGCGTCAAAGCCGGCGCCATGACCTTCGCCCGCTACTCCACAGACGATCGCCGCGGCGTCATTCGCGGCTACACCGGCCCCGGCAAATTCACCGACGATCCGCTCGATACCTTTGGCGGCGCAGGCGTTGCCGAGATCCCGCAGTTGCAAAAACTATTGAAGTACATCTGCCGCGAAGGCTTCGAGCACCACGTAGCCGCCAACTTCAGCGATGTCTCCAAGTCCATCCACGAAGCCGCGCGCTACCTCGGCTGGGAGAGCCACCACCACCCCGCGCTGGAAGATTGACAGCAGGGAACAGGCAGAGGGAAACGGGAATGAGCAGAGGCAACAGGGAAACAGAGAACAGCGTCCTGGACTCTCCTTGTTCTCCCACAAAGGCTGGGTGCCCCAGGCCCCGCGTTTGGGATCTGGGATACCACGAACCTTAATCGGCCCGTCTCAACACACCCGCAGAGTTGAGTGCCCTTGGTCTCGTCCGCCGCGGCGGATGAGACTAGGGATACCACAGACCTCGACAAAGGAACTCATCATGGCAAAGAGAATTAACAAGAGTCTCGTCGTCAACGGCGCCACCCTCGTCACCGAATCCGCATGGAATGCCGAACTCGAACTGAAGCACGAAAAGCTCGTCGAGTTCCTTCATGCCCACAACCTCGCCGGCCTCCTCATCCGCCGCAACGAAAACGTAGCCTGGCTCACCGGCGGCGCAGTCGAACTCCGCGTCCTCACCCCCTGCGAAACCGGCGTAGCCGCGCTGCTGGTCACCGCCGCCGGCAAGCGCTATTACCTCACCACCGAGAATGAAGCCCCGCGCCTCCACGATGAAGAGTTCGCCGCGCTCGACTTCGAGCCGGTCCTCTTCCCGTGGTACGCCGACGACACCAACGCCGCCGCCGCCAAACTCGCCGCAGGCCCGCTCGGTTCTGACACACCCGGCCCCGGCCTCACGCCGGTCAATCTCTTTCCACTTCGCGCCTCCCTCGGCGAAACCGAGTTTGCCCGCTACCGCTGGCTTGGCGCCGAGGTAGCCGCCGCCACCATCGAAGCCCTCCACCAGATCGAGCCCGGCTTGAGCGAGTACGACCTGGAAGCCATCACGGCGGGCGAGTTATTGCGCCGCGGCATCCTGCCCTCGGTCTATCTCTTCGCCGTTGACGATCGCATCCTCAAATACAAGCACGCCGCCGCCCGTGGAGCGCGCCTCAAGCAGTACGCCATGCTCAACCTTTGCGCCCGCAAGTGGGGCCTGGCCATCTCCATCACTCGCTTCATCCACTTCGGCGCATTGCCGGCGGAACTCGCCGCCCGCTTCCAGTCCGCGGCCAATGTGAATGCCGCGCTCCTCGATGCCTCCCGCGTTGGCACAACCTCTGCCGAACTCTTCAAAGTTGCGCAGGCAGCCTACGCAGCCGAAGGTTTTCCCGGCGAAGAGCAACTCCACCATCAAGGCGGCCCCACCGGCTACGGCGAACGCGAATGGGTCGCCACTCCCAACGGCACTGAAACCGTAGTCAACAACCAGGCCTTCGCCTGGAACCCCAGCATCCGCGGCGGCAAAGCGGAAGACACGGTGCTTATCCGCGACGGCAAAATCGAGTGGCTCACCGCAACGCCTGAGCTGCCGGTAATCGAGGCCAAGGCCAACGGCACCGTCTATCCCGCCGCCGGCGTCCTGATACGCTAAGCTGGCTGCAGCATTTTCTCGCTTCGCCAAAGCACGACTGAAACCCACTGATGAAGATTGGCTTTGTAACAGGGCACGACTTGACAGCTTGCAGAAAATGCATCCGGAGGCGCACGAAGTGTCAGGGCACGACTTGAGTCGTGCCGCCAATGCCCCCAAAATGAATGAGGGCTTTAGCCCCTGAGGGAAATTGAACACGCAAAGAGGCCTTATGAAAGCTCTAGTACTCGAAGAAAAACTCCGTCTCTCGCTGCGCGACATTGACCTGCCGCTCGAACTTGGGCCCCGCGATGTTCGTATCCGCATCGCCCGCGTCGGCATCTGCGGCAGCGATGTCCACTATTACAAGCACGGCCGCATCGGCCCCTTCGTCGTTGACGCGCCCATGGTCCTCGGCCATGAAGCCTCTGGCGTCGTCGTCGCCATCGGCAGCGAAGTCAAGAACCTCGCCCCCGGCGACCGCGTCTGCATGGAGCCCGGAATCCCCGACCCCTCCTCGCGCGCCAGCCTTGAGGGCCACTACAACCTTGACCCCGCCGTGCGCTTCTGGGCTACGCCGCCCATTCACGGCTGCCTCACCAACGAGGTCATTCACCCCGCCGCCTTCACCTTCAAGCTGCCCGCCAATGTCTCGCTCGCCGAGGGCGCCATGGTTGAGCCCTTCGCTGTCGGCATGCACGCCGCCACAAAAGCGCAGATCAAGCCCGGCGCAACCGCGGTCGTCACCGGCGCTGGCCCCATCGGCATCATGACCGCCCTTGCCGCCCTCGCCGCCGGAGCGGGCCAGGTTATCCTCTCCGATCTCTCCGCCGAAAAGCTCGCCATCGCCGCACAATATCCCGGCATCGTTTCCTTCGACATCCGCACCGGCTCCCTCGTCGATCGCGTCAAAGAGCTCACCGCAGGTTGGGGCGCCGACGTGGTCTTTGAGGCCAGCGGCAGCCTCCGCGCTTACGACAACATCTTCGATCTTCTTGCACCCGGCGGCACGCTCGTCCTTGTCGGCATGCCTCCCGGAGTCGTTCCCTTTGACGTCGTCGCTGCGCAGGCCAAAGAGATACGCGTCGAGACCATCTTTCGCTATGCAAATGTCTATGCAAAGGCAGTCGCTTTGCTCGCCTCGGGCAAAGTTGACCTGAAGCCGCTCATCTCGGCAACCTTTCCGTTGATCGAGGGCGTCGCCGCTTTTGAGCGCGCCGCCGAGGGCCGCCCGGCCGACATCAAGCTCCAGATCGCTGTCGAGGAAGCCGCAAAGTGACTGAGCGCAGCCACGAGCCAAATGCCGGGCAGCACGCACTGGCCGGCGCATCCGGCGAAGACCGCCATTTTCTCGGCATGCCTCTCGCCCTGCTCGGCGGCTACATCGCCATCGTCTTCTGCATGACCGGCGACGGAATCGAGCAGGCTTTCCTCTCGAAGTACGTGGTCCTGCTCGGCTTCACGCCCGCCGATGCCGCCATGGTCTTCACTGTCTACGGCGCCACGGCCGCGCTCTCCAGTTGGCTCTCGGGCGTGCTGGCCGATGTCTTCACCCCGCGCCGCATCATGCTGCTCGGCATCGGATGGTGGCTCCTCTTTCACGCGCTCTTTCTCGGCCTGGGTCTCGGACTGGCGCACCCCAACCTGCCGCTGACCTTGCTGTTTTATGGCATTCGCGGCTTCGCCTATCCCATGTTCTTCTATGGCTTCTTTGTCTGGGTGGTGCAGAAGAGCCGCCCTCACGATCTCGCCTCGGCCATCGGCTGGACCTGGAGCATGTTCACCATCGGCTACGGGATCATCGGCTCTTACCTGCCCAGCTATACCATTCCCTGGATCGGCTACATGGGTACGCTGTGGATGTCGATGGCCTGGGTACTGGCCGGCGGCCTGCTCATCTACTTCTACACCGGCGGCGTCACCTCCACGCCCAACGCCTCCATTCAGACTGGGACCAGCCGCTTTGCCGAGATTGCCAAGTGCGTCACGCTCATCTTCCACAACAAGAACATTGCCCTGGCGCTGATCACGCGCATCATCTGCAACCTCTCGCTCTTCGGCTTCCCGGTCATCATGCCGCTCTACTACACCTCGGCGCGCATCGGCTTCAGCGTGCCCGAGTGGCTGAGGATCTGGGGCACCTTCTTCCTCGTCCAGCCCGTTACGAATGTTGTATGGGGTCTCATCGGTGACCGCATCGGCTGGATGCGCCAGATGCGCTGGGTCGGCTTTGTCGGCTGCGGCACCGCCTCGCTGCTTTTCTACTGGATTCCGACCCACTTCCCACACAACACCTTCGCCGCGACGATCGCCGCGCTGTTGTTCGCCTTTACCATCACGTCCTTTGTCCCCATGGGCGCCATCTTCCCCATGATGGAGCCCAACCACAAGGGCGCGGCGGTGAGCGTGCAGAACCTGGGCGGCGGCCTGGCCAACTTCGGCGGCCCGGTGCTGGCCGCGCTCATTCTCCCCTTCTGGGGCATCGCCGGCGTCGTCATCACCTACGGCGCGCTCTACTACATCGCCGCTGTCTTGACTCTTTTCATCCACGTCGACCAGCCCAGTGGCGTGTCGGCGTCGTCGCTGGCAACGCATTAGGGGAAGGGAACTGGGAATAAGCAACAGGGACGAAGGGGCTAGCTGCCTGTGGTGGAACGGGCTATTGTCCAGCCTGCATTCCAGCGAGCGGTAATGGAGTGAGTTGTATATCTCGGGGTGTTTGTGAAGCGAAGGTTGACGTTGTCCTGGCTTTTGGAGTTGAAA